>Ga0105099_10001566_pt1 | contig 14177 bp, 6 predicted proteins | sample PPLLak3cmMay2015_2_FD_79138 | JGI IMG/M metagenome (GOLD analysis project Ga0105099, IMG submission 79138) | Freshwater sediment microbial communities from Prairie Pothole Lake near Jamestown, North Dakota, USA - PPLs Lake P8 Core (1) Depth... | ecosystem: Environmental > Aquatic > Freshwater >... | reverse complement strand
CGCGAGGCCGAATAAGAGGACCAACAGCTCCGTTTTGAGGTGTCCCTCCCGAAGGGAGGGCGGCGTGGAATCCCGAGCACGTGACCTGCAGCCGGATACGGGATTGACAGCGGTTAACAAACTGACCCCGATGATCGAACATGCGGAGCTACGCGCCGCCGAAAAACGGAGCGTCCACCCTGTCCCGATCATCAGGCCCGGCCAAGCGATCCTCGGCTGGAGCCCCGGGGAACATCGAGCCGGATGGGTATGGGGAGATTGCTGGAAATTTGTTATAATCAGCGGGAAATTCCATTATTCGAGGAACAACCCATGGCTATAAACGGATTGGATCGCCGGCTGTCGGCTCTTCAAGGATCGTTGAAACTCGAGGGAGACCGCGTCCTCGTTCCGGATGAGAAATCGCTCCCGAGACAGATGGATGTTTTAATCCACGCGGCCGTGTTCGGAGATCCCGATATTCAAGCCACCGCTCGATGGTTGATTTGGGAAGCCGCCCAGGCCTTGAAAGTCCAGCCCGCCTCGATCCAGGATCTCTATCTGGCCCGAGGACGCGGCGAAATTGCGAAAGTCTTCACCGTTCCAGCGATGAACCTGAGGATGCTGGCTTACGACTCCGCCCGAGCCGTTTTTCGGGCGGCCCGAAAGATCGAGATGGGCGCTTTCATTTTTGAAATCGCCCGAAGCGAAATCGGCTATACCGCCCAACGCCCCGCAGAATACGTCTCGGCGATTCTCGCCGCCGCTCTTCGGGAGGGCTACCGAGGTCCCGTCTTCATCCAGGGAGATCATTTTCAAACAGCGGCCAAAAAGTATGCAGCCGGACCCGAAGCCGAACTCAAAGCCATTCGCGACCTCATCGTCGAGGCGATCGGAGCCGGTTTCTACAATATCGACATCGATACCTCCACTCTCGTAGATCTGTCTCAACCGACCCTCGCCGAACAGCAAAGGAAAAACTACGAGCTTTGCGCCGAATTCACCCGATTCATCCGGAGCAACGAGCCGGCCGGAGTGACGGTCTCGATCGGAGGCGAAATCGGCGAGGTCGGCCAACAGAACAGCACGATCGAGGACCTGGACGCTTTTATGACCGGATATAACGAAAAACGCGGCGACCGCCCGGGGATCAGCAAAATCAGCATTCAAACCGGGACATCCCACGGAGGCGTCGTCCTTCCCGACGGAACGCTGGCCCAAGTCGCCATCGATTTCGAAGCGCTCCGGAGGCTCGGGGAAAGAGCCCGCGTCGCCTACGGAATGGGCGGAGCGGTCCAGCATGGCGCCAGCACTTTGCCGGAAACAGCCTTCCATCGTTTCGTCGAAGCCGGCACGTGCGAAGTCCACTTGGCCACCGCTTTCCAATCTCTCGTCATGGACCATCCGGCCGTGCCTGCGTCCCTCCGGACGGAGATGCAGGAGTGGCTGAAAACAAACGCCGCCGATGAACGCAAGCCCAAAGATTCCGACGCCCAATTTTTCTATAAAGCCCGAAAAAAAGCGGTCGGCCCTTTCAAAAAACATTTCTGGTCTCTGCCGGAAGACGCCCGAACGGCGATTGGGATCGACCTGGAAAAGACCTTTCTCCATCTCTTTGAACAACTCGGGATGGCCGGAACGACAACGATCGTCAAACGATTCATCTCCGCCCCGGAGATTCACAAGCCCCGGCCGACCGGCGGCGTTCAAACGGTCAAGGGCGAAAACGTCGACGGTTTGGCGGATTGATTTGCTTTCCTCTTTTTGATGATCTTGATACACTGAGGATGATTTTTCCGGAAATAGGAGGTCTCGATGAAAATCCAGTCTCTTCGAATCCTCGCCGCCCTGATCGTCATCCCGGCAGCCGCAGCGTCTCTCGATGCGGCCCTTCAGTTCGACAAAGCGGAATACGCGGCCCGGCGCGCCAAACACATGGAAAAGATCCCGGATGGTGCAGCGATCATTCTCGGCGCCCAACTTCCTCCGGGTTATACCGAGTATCAGCAGAACAACGACTTCTGGTATCTGACCGGAGTTGAAATTCCCGACGCGGTTCTCATCGTTGACGGCGTGAAGAAAGAAAGCACGATCTTCTTCACCCTCAGCGAAAAGGGAGCCCGCAACGAGGGCATCAATCTGGACCTGGTGCGCAATCCGAAGGAGGTTACGGGGATTGAAGGCGCGGCGCCCGCCGCCGATTTCTCGGCCGCCTTGGAGAGACTCGCCTCGCAAGGCCGGGTGATTTACACCATGTTCATGCCCGAGGAACTGGCCCGGGAGTGCAGCACCGAAAAATTCCGGAAACTTCAAGTGAGCCTGACCCAAAACGTTTGGGACGGCCGGTTGACGCGCGAAATGCAGTTCGTGCGGCAAATTCACGACAAATACCCCCAAGCCGTCGTTCGCGACGTTTCAGCGATGATCTGGGAGTTGAGGACGATCAAGTCGCCGGCCGAAATCGCGATCATGAGGAAAGCCGGCCGGATCGCCGTCAATGCCTTTCTCGAGCTGATAAAAGCGACCAAACCCGGCATGTACGAATACGAGTTGGCCGCCTTGTACGAATATCTCTGCAAGAGAGAGGGCGCCCAGGACTTGGCTTATTACATGATCATTTCATCGGGGGAGAACCACCCCTACGTCCATTATTACAAGCACGACCGGCTGCTGAAAGACGGCGATTTTCTGGTCGTCGACGTCGGGCCGGACCTAGGCCATTACGATATCGACATTTCCATTTCCTATCCGGCCAACGGCAAGTTCACCCCGCGGCAGAAAGAAGTCTATGAGGCGGCCAATGCCGTCCACGAAGCCAATATGAAGGTCTACCGGCCCGGACTGACCGTTGATAAATGCGTCAAGGAAGTCGAGGAGATCCTGAAAAAGCAGGGATTCGACCTGACCAAGGATTACTTTAAAACGCTACGGGGCGGGTTCGGCCATTCCGTCGGCCTGGCGGTTCATGACGTGGGCGGCAGATTCACGGTCCTCAAACCGGGCATGGTCATCGCCAACGAACCGATGATCATTTACGCCGAGGAAAACCTGGGCGTGCGCGTCGAGGATACGATCCTCATCACCGAAACCGGCTGCGAAAACCTGACCTCAGGCATTCCCCGCGAAGTCCGGGACATCGAGAACCTGATGAAAAAGCCCGGTATTCCCCAGGTGTTGAAGAAATCGGGCGGGAAATAATCGATCGCCGATCTCACGAGGCCGTAATCACAGGACCGGCTTCAGCTTGGTCTTATTGGCCGCTTCTTTCATCTTCATCATGTTTGGAATGGCGATGGCCGATATCATCCCTGCCGCAGCCGAGGCCGGCAAGAAAGCCGCCAGGCCCAGATCGAAACTGTGATTGATGAAGAAAACCAAACCCTCATCGGTATTCTGCTGGACCGCATACAAGGCCATCTCCTTGGAAAATAAACCATTAAGCATTTTGGATACTTCAATTTCTTCTTTTTTCAGAGTTTCCGCAGGTCTGACTTTGTTAAAGACGGCTTGAATGGTTTTAAAAAACCGGGAACTGAGGTAATTGAAACCATTGCCCAGGTCGGGAATGCGTTCGGAATACTTCTTGAATTCCGGACCGGCCGTCAACCCGCGACCCGACTCTTTGGCTTCCAACAGCGATTGAAACAGGACGTTATTGGAAGCGATGATTAAAAGGTCGCTTTTCCAGGCGATTATAGGCTCTACGGTAAAGGGCATGGGCGGCAAAGGAATCTGGAGTTTTTTCCAGCCATCCTTTTCGGATGTCTGGGCAAAGGGAAGCTTCTGTGAAAGCAAATCGAAAATCGTACTGTCTTTCACCGAGAAGACAAGGGCCAGGGCCGGTTCGGGGATTTCAAGCCCGCTTGATCCCATCGGCGGGGTCCACATCTTTTTCTCGTTCAGGGTCAAGACATAGCCCATCCGGCCGGAAAACGAGTTCAGGACTTTTTCCAGAGGAATTCCGGTCTTCAGCAATTCGCCTTCCGCTTTTTGAACGGCCGTGAGAGCTTCCGACAGTTTCGCCGCTTCCAGTTGTTTTTTCAGCCAGGACCACAGGTAATCGACTTGAAACTCGCCGAATTTGGCCAAGACCGTATCGGCCGGCAGCATTTTCAGTTCCGAGAGTTCCCGGGGCTTGGATTGGGCGAGATGCCAGATCAAGCCTTGACCCGCGTCCGGACGATGATAGAGAACGTATTTGCTGTGATTGAGATCGGGCGCCATTTCCACCGAACTGGCGCCGAGACCGCTGATTTCGGAAAAACCGCTGTTTTCAAAAAACTGGGAAATAACGGCCATGACATGCGTCGCCTTGGCTTGATCCGCCGGAGATTGGGAAGCGGAGGTTTCCGCTGCCTTCCCGATCATTTCGAAGAAGGTTTTGGCCGTCTTCATCACTTTTTCGGCGTTGAGATAAAAATATAAATCACCGCCGGCATCAAGTTTGGCCGTCACTTGGGCATAGCTGTTTTTTCCTGAAGATTTCACCGAATCGGCCGGCTTTGGAGCGAGCACGATATACATGATGACCGCCCCCAGAATGAGACCGCAGAACAGCGGAAACGCGATTTTCTTCATTTTTTTCCTCCTTCGATTTTCCCATTATCTCTTATTTCTCCAAGTGATTTCAATCCGACGAAAAAACTTCAATTGAAAAAAAAGCTTTCCTAGAATATATTTATAGGCATCATTACTAGAACCCACGTGAAGAGAAAAGTTTCTTATGGGAGGTACAGTATGCCGAAGAGACTGTTGTCCCTGGGACTGGGCCTGATCGTTGGTTTATCCACATCCTTATTTTCACAGGAGCGACTACGCCTCCAAAACATTTCGTTGGAAGAAGGCCTTTCACAGAGTACCGGTTTTTCCCTGGCCCAGGACAAAAACGGCTTTCTCTGGATCGGCACGGAGACCGGGCTCAACCGGTATGATGGCTTTAATTTCAAGCATTATATGGAAGACACCGATATTCCTCGAAGTCTCAGCAATAACTATATTTGGTCTTTGCTCGTCGACGGCACCGGGGCCCTGTGGGTAGGCACGGATAACGGCCTGAGTCAGTATAACGCAGCGACGGACGATTTTACGGTCTATCTTCATAACCCTCAAGACGACGCCAGTCTGAGTAATAACCGGGTTTTCGCTCTCTATGAGGATCCGTCCGGAAATATCTGGGTCGGCACCGACGGAGGGCTTAATCGTCTGGATCGCAAATCCGGGCGTTTCACTCGTTTCACGACCGGGGACAAAACCGGCTCAATCCTCAGTCATAATTCCGTCCGGGCCATTCTTCAGGACCGAGAAGGCTTCTTGTGGGCGGGTACGGATGGCGGGGGCTTGAACCGCTTGAATCAGCAAACCGGCCTGATCGAGCACTTCCGTCATTCGACGACCGAAGCCGCAAGCCTCTGCGATGATAGAGTTTCTTCTCTTCGCGAAGATCGGGAGGGCAATCTATGGGTTGGAACGCGAAACGGCTTGGATAGAATCGATCCCGCCCGTCGGGGCTTTTCCCATTATCGACATAATCCCCGCAATCCGCAGAGCTTGAGTGATAACTGGATCAATTGCCTTTATGAAGACCGGTCTGGAACGCTCTGGATCGGGACCAACGAAGGCGGCGTCAACAGATATCTTCCCCCTCAAGACGGCTTTCAGAATTACCGACACATCGCCTTGGATCCGACGAGTCTGAGCAGCGACCGCATCCTGTCCATTATTGAGGATGCTTCGGACAGCATCTGGTTCGGCAGCTACGGAGCGGGTCTCAGCAAATACAACAAGAACACCGCCAAATTCAACCTCTACCCGAAGCCTCAAAACAACCCGTACAATTTAAACAATGCGGGGATACGGGGGATCGTAACAGAAGGAAAAGACATTCTTTGGGTGGGCACGGACGGCACCGGGCTGAACCGTTTCGACCGATCCACCGGACAGTACCGGTATTATGTCCATGATCCGGCGGATCCCACCTCCATCAGCAGCAACCGCGTTTTCTCGCTCCTTCGCGACCGGGACGGCGCCCTCTGGGTCACGACAAACGAGGGGCTGAATCGTCTTGATTCCCGGACCGGGAAATTCACCCGCTACCTGCATAAACCGGGCGATGCAAACAGCCCGAGCAATGACTTCGTCCGGGCTCTCGTTGAGGATAAGAACGGCATCCTTTGGCTGGGAACCGACGGCGGCGGTTTGAACCGATTTGATAGAAAGACCGGACAATTCAAGCATTTCCTGCCCGACTCCCAAAACCCCAACAGTCTGAATTATCCCCGGATTTATAGTCTCCTCGTCGACCGATCCGGCATCATCTGGATCGGCACTTACGGAGGCGGCCTCAACCGCTTCGATCCGGCCACGGAACAATTCAAGGCTTATCGTTATGATCCCAAAAAACCGGATGGGATCAAGAATGACTACATCCTGAGCCTTTTTGAGGACAGCCGGGGGTGGCTCTGGGTGGGTACGTCCACCAGCCTGACCCGATTCGACAGGGAGACGGAATCTTTTAAAATCTATACGACAAAAGACGGATTGCCCGATCAGGTCATTTACGGCATCATCGAGGATGAACTGGGGAATATCTGGTTGTCGACCAACCGGGGACTCTCGCGTTTTGATCCCGTCAATGTGAAATTCAAAAACTTCGATATTTACGATGGCCTCCAGAGCTATGAATTTAATACCTATAGCGTTTGTCGGGGAGAGGATGGGGAGCTCTTTTTCGGCGGCATTCTCGGATTCAATTCCTTCGATCCCAAGCAGATCACCGACAATCCGCACGTTCCGCCGGTTGTTCTGACCAACTTCCGGCTTTTCGGCCGCGAGGTTCCCATCAACATCCCGATCGACGATCGAACAATCCTCGATCGTTCGATCACGGAAACAAAGGCCATTCATCTCGCCCATAACCAAAATCTCATCGATTTTGAATTCGCCGCCCTCGATTTCCAGGCGCCAAAAAAGAATTTGTATTCCTACCGCATGGAAGGGCTGGACTCGGAATGGACGCTCGCCGGCAACCGGCGTTTTGTCTCTTACGCCGGCCTTCCCCCCGGAGATTATACCTTCCGGGTCAAAGGCTCCAACAACGATGGGGTCTGGAACGAAAATGGAATCTCCCTGAAAATTACGGTGATTCCTCCTTTTTGGAAAACCCGCTGGTTCCAGGGATTGGGGATCTTGGCGCTGCTGATTCTCGCCGGATCCGGCTATAAAATCCGGACTGCAAAAATCCGCCGGAGAAATATTCATCTTGAATCGAAAATAAAAGAGAGAACATCCTCCCTCGAAAAGGAAGTCACGGAGAGGAGGAAACTGGAAGAGGAGGCCAAACACAAGGAGACTCAGGTCGGCCTGCTTTATGAAGTCGGCAAGCGGTTGACCGGCACGCTGGAATTGGAGGAGTTGCTGAGCGCCACCGTCCAGGCCGTCCGCGACGCCTTCGATTATTACGGGGTGATGCTCCTCATGCCCGACGCGGATTTTAAAGAACTCTATCTGAGAGCCATTACCGGCGGATACGTAGGCACATTTCCTACAGACCTGCACATGCCCGTGGGTCAAGGAATGATCGGAACCGCCGCGGCCACCGGAAAAACTCAAGTCAGCGGAGATGTCAGTTTTAATCCCCATTATGTTCGCAGCGCTTACGAAGTGACAAAATCGGAACTCACTGTCCCGATCAAAAAAGGCGATCAAGTTATCGGCATACTCGACGTTCAGAGTCAAAAAGCGGACGCCTTCAACGAATCCGATATAGCCGCCATGGAAACCCTTTGCACTCAAGTCGCCGCCGCCATCGAGAATGCCGAACTTTTCGCCCGCGCCCAGAGAGAAATCGTCGATCGAAAAAAGATCGAGAGAGAACTGGATCAACGCAAAAAATACCTGGAATCCGTTTTATTCAATGCCCCCAATGCCATTGTCGCCACCAACGCCGCTCAGGACATCATCGAGTGGAGCCCCGGCGCCGAGACCGTCTTCGGCTACACCCGCAGGGAGGTCCTGGGCAGGAATCTCGACGACGTCGTAGCCAACGAGGAAGTCAGACGGGAAGCACAGTCGTACACCCGATCCACGATCGACGGGAATAGACTCCCTCCGACCGAAGTGGTTCGCTTCAAAAAGGATGGGACGCCGATCCATGTCATCGTCGCCGGTTCTCCGATTAAGTCCGGCGAGGTATTGGAGGGCGTCGTTTTCATTTATGCGGATATCTCCGACCGGAAAAAGATCGAAAAGGAACTGGACAGACGCAAAAAATACTTGGAATCCGTCTTATTCAACGCCCCCAACGCCATCGTCGCCACCAATGCCGCGCAAAACATCATCGAGTGGAGCCCCGGCGCTGAAATCATCTTCGGCTACACCCGGGATGAGGTGATGGGCAGGAATCTCGACGACGTCGTGGCCAACTCCGAAAGAAAGACGGAAGCAAAATCTTTCACCCAAATTACGATGAGCGGAAACAGAGTCGCCCCGACCGAGGCCGTTCGCTACAAAAAGGACGGGACGCCGATCCATGTCATCGTCGCCGGCTCTCCCATCAAAACAGGCGAGACGCTGGAGGGAGTCGTGTTCGTCTATTCGGATATCACCGACCGGAAAAAAGCCGAAGAAGCGGTTCAATGGGAAGCCGCCAAACTTGCGGCGATGATTTCCGGCATGGAAGAAGGCGTGATTTTCGTCGATCGAGACGATCATATTCTGGAAGTGAACGAATATTTCCTGAAGCTTCTTAAAAAGGAAAGAGCCGAGATGATCGGCCGGGTTTTATGGGATTTCAATTCCCAATTGGCGACCCACGAACTTCGCGCCCCGATCGAGGATTTCAAGATCAGACCGTTCGCCCTCCCCCTCGTTCAGGAGATGCCGTTCCGAGGCTTGGAGGTCATTTTCCGTCTGCAGCCCGTCTATCTCAACGATAATTATGAAGGCGTGATCATCAACCTGATTGATGTCACCGAGCTGATCCAAGCCCGAAAGCAAGCCCAAGAAGCCAACCGGGCCAAGAGCGAATTCCTGGCCAACATGAGTCATGAAATCCGAACGCCGATGAATGGAATCTTCGGCATGACCGAACTCGCTCTGGAAACCGACCTGACGACGGAACAGCGGGAATTCATGGAAGCGGTCAAGACCTCGGCCGAATCCCTGATGAACATCATCAACGACATCCTCGATTTTTCGAAAATCGAGGCCAAAAAAATCGAATTTGAAACCATTAATTTCAACCTCCGCGACACCATCCACAGCATGGTCTCCAGCGTCGCCTTTCAGGCGGAAAAGAAAGGCCTGGAGCTGGCCTACCACATTCCGGGCGACATTCCGGACAGGGTCATGGGCGATCCCGGTCGGCTCCGTCAGATTTTGACCAACCTCCTCAGCAATTCCATCAAATTCACCCACAAAGGCGAAGTCGTGGTTACCGTGCAGCCTCAATCCATCGCCGCGGATAAAATCTGGCTGCATTTCATCGTCAAAGACAGCGGAATCGGGATTCCCGCGGAAAAAATCAAATCGATTTTCGACCCCTTCGCCCAAGTCGACAGCTCGACTTCCCGCCTCTACGGGGGGACGGGTCTCGGTCTGGCGATCGTTTCTCAGTTGGTGGAATTGATGGGCGGTAAAATCTGGGCGGAGAGCAATCTCGGAGAAGGAAGCACGTTCCACTTCACCATTTCGTTGTCCCTTCAAGAAGGCTCGGAAGAAGAACCGGTCCCCATCAAATTCGAAGATATCAAGGGAATTTCCGTCCTGGCCGTGGACGACAACGCCACCAACCGCCGCATTCTCCAAGAAATGCTGACCAACTGGCATATGAGGCCGACCGTCGTCGAGGATGCCAGGGAAGCCTTGAAGATCCTTCAAGAAGCTCGGGAACAGGGAAAAACCTTCCAATTGATTCTCATCGATGCCAATATGCCGGAAATGGACGGGTATGCCCTCGCCGAGGAAATTAAAAAACATCCGGAACTCGGAAATGCGTTCATCATGATGTTGAGTTCCGCCGGATTCCGTGGAGAGGCCTCCCGCTGCCGAAGGCTGGGATTGTCCGCCTATCTGACAAAGCCCATCAAACAATCCTATCTCCTCGATGCGATCATGTTGGCCCTCGGCACGGCGCCTCAGAAGTCTGGATCAAGCAACGTTCCCTTGATCACCCGCCATTCTCTCCGTAAAGCCCGCCAGCAATACCATGTTCTCCTGGCCGAAGACAACATCATCAATCAGAAATTGGCCGTCCGAATCCTCGAGCGGAGAGAACATTTCGTCAAGGTCGCCAATAACGGACTGGAAGTTCTCGCCTTGCTGGAGAAGGAGCCTTTTGATCTTATTCTGATGGACGTTCAGATGCCGAAAATGGACGGCTATCTGGCGACGGCGGCCATCCGGAAGAAGGAAGAAGAGACCGGAGACCATATTCCGATCGTCGCCATGACCGCGCATGCCATGAAGGGCGACCGGGAACGCTGTCTGGAATCCGGGATGGACGATTACATCTCCAAACCGTTGAAGCCGTATGACCTGTTGAAAATGATCGAATATGTCGTCAATCGGCTCAAAAAAGAGCATAAAGACAAAGACATGCAAGGCGAAGAAAACCCGGATGAAATTCCGAACGAAAACGATGAAGAAGTCCTGACTGAAAGCACAGAGGAAACACCGGGCGAAGAGGAAGAACAATAAAGGCCGATCACCGTTTCAAGGTTTGGTACTTGAGGCGGTGCGGCTGGTCGGCGGCCGGACCCAACCGTTTCCGGAGATCGTCCCGGTATTCCGAATAGTTGCCGAAGACCCAGCGGAGGCTGCCGTCCTCCTCAAAAGCCAGGATATGCGTGCAGACGCGGTCCAGAAACCATCGATCGTGGCTGACGACGACGGCGCATCCGGCAAAACTCGTTAAGGCCTCCTCCAGAGCGCGGAGAGTGTTGACGTCCAAGTCATTGGTCGGCTCGTCAAGAAGGAGGACATTCCCCCCCTCGGACAACGCTTTGGCGAGATGAACCCGATTTCTCTCCCCTCCCGAGAGCATCGAGGTCTTTTTCTGCTGATCCGTTCCTCCAAAGCCGAAGGAAGCACAGTAAGCTCGGGCGTTGATCGTCCGGCTGCCGATCGTCATGATTGTCGCATCTCCGGCAATCTCTTCAAACACCGTCTTGGCCGGGTCGAGCGTCCGCGACTGGTCGGCATAGGCCGCCTTGACCGTATCGCCGATGCGAATGCGGCCCCGGTCAGGCTGTTCCTTTTCGGTGATCATCTTGAGCAAGGTTGTTTTGCCCGCTCCATTGGGACCAATCACCCCGACGATTGATCCGGGAGGGATGCTGACGGTCAGATCATTGATGTGCAGTCGGTCGCCATAGGCTTTGGAAACTCCTTCGAATTCGATGACCACATCTCCCAGGCGCGGACCCGGAGGGATCGGGATTTCCTGTTCGTCGCGATAACGCTCAAATTCCAGACTGAGAAGCTTTTCGTAGGCGGTAACCCGGGCTTTTCCCTTCGCCTGACGGGCTTTGGGAGAAAGGCGGATCCATTCCAACTCATGAGCCAGAGATCGCTGGCGTCGGGATTCGGTTTTCTCCTCCAGGGCGAGCCGTTCGCTTTTCTGCTCCAACCAAGAGGAGTAGTTGCCCTTCCAAGGGATGCCTTCACCGCGGTCGAGTTCCAGGATCCAGCCGGCCACGTTATCCAGAAAATAGCGGTCATGGGTGACGGCGATGACCGTGCCCTTGTATTCCTGGAGATGGCGCTCGAGCCAAGCGACGGATTCGGCGTCCAGGTGGTTGGTCGGCTCGTCGAGAAGGAGGATATCGGGTTCCATGAGAAGAAGTCGCGTCAGGGCCACCCGACGACGCTCCCCGCCGGAGAGGATGGCAATGGGTGTTTCCGGGGGAGGGCAGCGGAGGGCGTCCATGGCGATTTCGAGATGGTTGTCGAGATTCCAGGCGTCATGTCGCTCGATCTCTTCGAGCAACTTCGCCTGCTCGGCCACCAGTTTATCCAGATCGGCGTCCGGCTCGCCGAACCTGTCGTTGACGGCGTCGTAACGAGCCAACAGATCGACAATGGGCTGGACGCCCTCGCGCACGATTTGCAGGACCGTCTTGGCCGGATCGAGTTGGGGATCCTGTTCGAGAAGGCCGACCGTGTACCCCTTGCTGATGGCGATCTCGCCGATGTAATCCTGGTCGAGGCCGGCGATAATGCGGAGAAGCGTGGACTTGCCCGAGCCGTTCAGACCAAGGACCCCGATCTTGGCCCCGTAATAAAAACCAAGGGAAATGTCGCGCAGGACCTGACGGTTCGGCGGATGGATTCGACCGACCCGAGACATGGAATAGATGACATGAGTATCTGATGGCATGGGAGGATTGTACCCGAAATGAGTTTCCAATGCGAAATATTCCGGGCTTCAACATAAATATTTATTAATCTGGATTTAATATTCCCTTAATACGGATGGTCGATAATCCCTTTGGACCCAAAGACCGTAGAGGAGCTCTCATGACGGCCAAGACAACCAAATCCGGGAGCAGGAACGGCGCGAATCCAGTCTTCTCCTTCGGCGTCATGATTTTTCTTATCATGCTGGTTTGTCCGGATCGGGCTTTTTCTCAACGACAACGATCATGGGGTCGGTCCGGTTACAACGAGGAATCGGTTCTCCTGCCGGACCAAAGAACGCCCTTGCCTTTGTCGGAAATCAATCTCAAGGAGATCCTCTTCAAGATCGTCTATGAGTCATTCCGAGAAACGGAGGGCCAAGCCAACTGGGAGATCTGTCTGATCCGGGCCGACGGTTCAAACTTGGTGAATTTAACGAAGACGCCCGAAATCGATGAGTTCTACCCCCACGCCTCTCCCGACGGGACGAAAATCTGCTTTGAAGCCGAAGGAGGGAATGATCCGAACGCAAAGAGTCATGATGTCTACACCATGAACGCCGATGGAACCGGTCGGAGCAAGATCGCCGAAAACGCCCGCCAACCCTGTTGGAGCCCCGATGGAAAATTGATCGCCTATCTCAAGGGCGAATACGGCCGGTATAACAACAGCAGTTGGTCGAACAACGGACTGGAAATCTACAACGTTCAGACCCAGGAAATCAAACAACATCCCAACTCCGGCTTACGGATGCTTTTCAATCTGGGTTGGTCGCCGGACGGAAAATGGTTTGTGGCGACCTCACGCGGAGGGCGCGGCAGCAATATTTCTTTCAAAGCGGATGATGCGACGGAAGCGGTCTTATCGATCCACGGGTGCAGGCCGGACATCAGTCCCGACGGCGGTCGGATCGCCTGGGGGAGATCCGACTGGGACCTGGACATCGGAACGCTCGATTTGAATTCATCCGGAAACAACGTGAGCGAAGCCAAAGCCGTGGTCGCTTGCGATCGGGGATTCAAAGTCTATCATGTCGATTGGTCGCCGGACGGACGGTATCTGACATTCAGTTACGGCCCTTCCCGCGGCGATCAGGCGGTGGGAAGAAAGGCCGCCGGATGGAATATCTGCGTTTGTGAGTTGAAAACGGGCAAATGGACCCAGATCACCATGGACGGCAATCATAATAAGGAACCGGACTGGGTCCTCATCCAATAGATCGGCCGGATGAAATATGAGCGATCGGCCATGAAAAGCGGATTCCGAAAAGCATGGGGAACTCCCAAAGGGATTCTGGTTTTGGTTTCGGCTTGGGTCGTGGGAGTGGGCTTGGGATTCCTCATGATGGGACTCCCGAGCTGTCGGAAGGGTGATAAAACCGGCCCCGGCAGCAGTCCTGTAAAAACGCAGAAGGTAAAAACCAAACTGGGAATCGACATGGTCCTCATTCCGGCCGGGCGATTGGTCATGGGAAGCCGGCGCGGAGCCCCCGAGGAGACCCCGGTCCACGAGGTTTGGATTGAGGCTTTCTTGATGGATATAACCGAGGTCACCCAGGCTCAGTGCCGATTGTTGGGCCTTTCGGATCCCTCCCGTTTCCAAGGCGCCTCTTTACCCGTCGAGCGCCGGACCTGGCTTGACGCCATCCGTTTCTGCAATGTCCGGTCGCTTCAAGAAGGACTCCAACCTTGTTACGATGAGGAAACCGGCGAATGCAATTTCGAGGCCGATGGTTATCGGCTGCCGACCGAAGCCGAGTGGGAATACGCCGGCCGGGCCGGATCCGAGGAAAAATACTCTTT
>Ga0105099_10001565_pt1 | contig 14180 bp, 11 predicted proteins | sample PPLLak3cmMay2015_2_FD_79138 | JGI IMG/M metagenome (GOLD analysis project Ga0105099, IMG submission 79138) | Freshwater sediment microbial communities from Prairie Pothole Lake near Jamestown, North Dakota, USA - PPLs Lake P8 Core (1) Depth... | ecosystem: Environmental > Aquatic > Freshwater >... | reverse complement strand
TAATAACCTCCTGTAGGTTGTGGAGTCATAAGTGTCAGTCTTCCCGCGGTTATACGGTTCAGGTTGGTTACAGAGTATTGTTTTACCTCGTAGCCAAGATAATCCGGCTCGGCTTTGCCATTGGGGATGATACCTAATTCAGCTTCAAGAGTGTATCCGCCATCTTGAGCTAAGTTTTAAAAATATTTACGTTATGCCAAGTGAGAAAGTATGGATCTGGGTGAAATTTTTCAGGCATGGTAATCTGTTTTCCATGGTAAGAGATCAAAGTTTCCTGAATAAATTTATCGTCTCGTAATTTACTGATTTCAGATGACACGGCTATTGAGTAGTCTGGGAGAACAGTCAACAAACCTCTATCATATGCCTTGTCATGAAGAACCGATAAACAGAGACCATTTCGTGGATTTAGGCGATTTTCGTTGCTTCTGTTCCATGGCATAATGTGACTTGCCACAAGGAGCCGTGGCTCAGTTAAACCGCTCATACAGCATACACTGACATAACTGCTCAAAATCATTCGTCTGAAAATGTGTTGTTTTTTCCTTACTTCAACTTCTGCTTTGCGCGTAGTGTCAACGGGCAACGGCAGGTCTTCCTCTAGCTCTTCCGCCTTTACTTCGGCAACGGTGACAAGTTGATCAGCCACACTGGATATTTCCCCATCCCAATTATTTTGGAACTTTTCCCAAACCTGTCTGTCCAGTGCTGAAGCATTACCGAGACCACGTCTGCCCGAATTGACAATTTCCGGGTCAAGGCTGGCGAAATTTACCAACTTCATAGCAACAGCTGATGGTGTTCGACCTATTTTTACTGCCAAGCGAATAATGTCCTGATTCCGCGAGTGCATTTTTCCGAAAGGAAGCTGGCAGTAAAGTGCAAGGGCAAGTGTCAGTTCTTCAACGGTCCATTTATTCATAACTTTTACCCAATACATATGTTGGTGCAATGTTGCCCAAGATTATGTCTTCATCACGATGATAAAGTGTTCCGCAAGATTTACACCAGACGCTAGGAATATCATTAAGGAGACCATCAAAAACATCTTCCATTACATCTGTAGAGCTACAATTGACACACGGGACTGTGCCATCTTCAAGCCAGTATGTAAAATAACAATTGCTGCATTCGTGTATTTGTTTGCCCCTACTAAAATCTGCGAATTCAGTTCTAGTGCCACATTGGCGACATGTTTCCGGCTGATCTGACATTATGAAAATATCAAGCGCCATAGTAGTCCTCCAGAAATTAAAGGGTGGGAAATAGTTCAGCGAGTTGTGTAAAGGCGGCTTTAGGTATCTTGTATGTGCTTGATGCTCCACCCATCATGCCCTTACCCCCTGCCTGCCAAACCCATGAGCAGGATTTGACAAGTTCAGTAAATCTGATGCCATACCATTCAACATGATTCCGGTCGGAATCAACCTCCTGAACTACATAAAGCGCGTCGGTATTCATCGAATTGGCGGTAAAAAAGGCCAGTTTTGCAAATGGACCCATGTCTATCCCGAACCAGTCTCCCAAGAGAGTGTCGTTAGCCACTGTTTTACTCTTGAGCTCTACAGGAATGCATGATCCAGATGGGACAATGATAAAATGGATCCCGTCAATATTTGAAACCAGATAATCTATTTGAACGAAATACCTTGTGTATTCAAACCAGAACAACCTCGCAATTGCCTCACTATCATTCCACGGCGCTTGACTGGCTGCAATCCTGTTCAATTGTGAACAGCGGAGGCCCGAGTTTCCGTTTCTGACGGGGAAAGCCTGAAAAACTGTTGCAACAGGATTGGACTGAAGCTGGCCATTCGGAGATATACTCATGAAATCGAGATGATAGCTTTTGGGATAACTGGCACGTACAGCCCTGTGACTTGGTTGGGGTATTGCAAAATCTGCTTCGACAATATTAGAAGGACAGACAAGGTATGTTGTTACTCCCACCTGCCTGAAGTAATTATAAGCAGATATTTCAGCTGGAGTAACAGGGGCAGCAGCATTAGTGCTCGCAGCTTGCCATGAAAAGGGAGCATTACGAGGCAGTAAGCACACCTTTTCCCGAGCCGGTACCTGAGTGATCGTTTTGTTGCCGGGGCTCATGATCCAGCCACCCGGGATAAAGTGAATTCCCTGCTGATTCAGAAAGGATTTGAAAGCCAATTCAGCTAAAATTCCCTTTATTTTATTGTCATTGATGCTAGACCACTGCGTTTCAAGAAAATTGATTGCCTGCTGTATACTTGAAGGCATTGAGACCTCTGAAGTAAAGAGTTCGGGAAGATAATCCAGGATTAGTAATTTCTTCAAAAAACACTGGTTTTGTTGGCCACCTACACTACCAGTGAGTATTCAACATGCCGATATGAGTCAATTATTTAAATAAGTGCAAATAGCTGGGAAATACATATTGCTTACCGCGCTTTCCCCCGGTAATTTCTTGCAGGATCTCGAATTGCTCCAGATCGGCAATTAGTTTGTAGGCCGATGCTGGCGATATTCCCGTCACCTCGCCCACTTTTGCAGCATGAATCAATGGGCGCTGATATAAATAATTGACAACCTTTTGGGCATTCGCCGCTCTGCTTCCGAGAGTATGTATCTGGGCTTCTACCTGCTTTTGCAGCTTGAGAATGTTATCAAACGTTGCTATACCACTTTTTGCGGTTTCAATCATACCAACCAAAAAAAACTTGAACCATTGGAGCACATCGTTTTTTTCTCTCACCCGCATCAGGTTATCATAATAAAGGGTCCGATTACGTTCGAAATAATCCGACAGGTACAGAATCGGTTTTTTTAAAATCCCCTTACTGACCAAGTACAAAGTAATCAGCAACCGCCCAACTCGGCCGTTGCCATCCAGAAAGGGGTGGATTGTCTCAAATTGGTAATGCATGAGTGCAATTTTTAACAATTCAGGAAAATAATACCTGTCATTATGCACAAACTGCTCAATATCGCCTATCAACTCATCAACAGACGTGTGTACGGGAGGCACAAAAACCGCATCGTTTATTGTTGCCCCGCCAATCCAGTTCTGGCTCCTCCTGAACTCGCCCGGCTGTTTATGTTCACCGCGAACACCTTGGAGCAAGGTTTTATGCGTTTCTTTAATCAGTCTCGACGAAAAAGGAAGTACCTGCAATTTTTCAATCGCCTCATTCATGGCGATCACATAATTTTGCACCTCTTCCCAGTCGTCCCTCTTGTCGAGAGCGACATCTTCTTTTTCCATTAGTGCCTCTTCCATTTTCGTCTGTGTACCTTCAATCCTGCTTGACTGAGTAGCCTCCTTAAGTACAAGCATTCGGATGAACAGGTCGATGTTAGGGATATAGTCTGAATACATATCCAATCGCCCCAATTCGCGATCGGCCTGCCCAAGCAAGTTAATCAATTCCATGCTATCCAGCTGCCAGGCTCGGTTGATATGGTTTGGCTGAAAACTTTTATAATGGCCTTGCTGAATGCAGCGGCCAGACTGGAAGTTTTTCATATCAGTCACCTCAATCCGAAAGTAAAATAAGCACGATCGTTATTTTAGATTTTACGCAAAAACTAAAATAACGCAACTGTTATTTTAGTTACATAGTTTGTTAACTAAGGAGAGGCACAAGGTTGCCCAGAATGGTGATATATAAGAGCATGTACATGGGTTAAGGAGCGAATGGTATTTCAGGTAATGTCAGACTTAGCCAGCAGACCTTATCACATCATCTGCGTCAAAAGCTGCATCAACCTACTTTGGACACAAAAAAGGGGCCTAAGCAAATAATCACCTAAGCCCCTGTTTTTATTATGGCGGAAGCGCATGGGAATCGAACCCACCCGGGAAGTTTCTCACCCCCCACACCGGTTTTGAAGACCGGGCGGCCCACCAGCGACCGACGCGCTTCCGTAGTGGGAATCTCCTGCAAGGGAGATAAATACTAGCCCATCGATTCGAATTATGCAATCACTTATCTGAAACGTACCGGCATGCAATGTCGCAGGGAAATCTACCAATGAATCTGCTTGGCGGCCAGGAGCCAGTGCGTGGCTCAGGCACAGCTGCAACACTGATTGGCAGGGGCCACGAAACCCGCAAAAACACAATCAGTAACCGGCACCACCGGTGATGGCTAGAACTTTTCGGAGTGAAAATGCCCGAGAATACGGGTACTGAAAGCTTCGGCAGCCGGGGAGAGCTCTCTTCCCTGATGGGTAACCAGATAAAAATGGCGAAAAATCGTTATACCCTTGACGTTGACCACAAACAGCTCCCCGCGCTCGCACTCTTTTCTCACCGACAGTTCGGAAAGAAAGGATATTCCGGCATTGTTCAGTATCGCCTGCTTGACAGCCTCATTGCTGCCAAGCTGCATGGATACTTTCAGCTGATCGGGCGCAAAGCCCATTTTTGCCAGCTGATCACGAAAGGTCCTGTCCGTTCCCGATCCCGGCTCGCGGAAAATGAGCGGCTCCTCAAGAAGATTTTCCGGAAGGATATAGTCCCGTCCTGCCCAGGGATGACCAGCGGGAACCACCAGGGAGATTGTATCGAGAGTCAGAGGTCTATGGAGAAAACCCTTCTCCGTGAAACGGCTGCCGACCAGCACAAACTCGACCTCTTCACGCTTCAGCCGATCGAGCGTTTCCCGGCTGTCGCCTTGCAAAAGACTGATCATCACGCCGGGATGCTGCTCCTGAAAAGAAGGGATACACTCCGGTAGTATGTAACAGGCTGGAATATTGCTGCCGCCGACTTTCAGAACAACTTGCTCCAGCCCCCGGAAACGGTTCAGAGCCAAGGGAAGATCCCGCGCTTCCGCCGCTACACGCCGGGCATGGAGAAGAAGAATCTTGCCGGCCTCGGTGAGAAGGGCACCTTTCCCGGTCCGGTCCAGCAGCTTCAGGTCAAACTCGCTTTCCAGCGATGAGACATGCTGACTTACGGTTGACTGGGTAAGAAAAGTGATTTCCGCGGCACGGGAAAAGCTGCCGCTTTCGGCAACGGCGATAAATACTTCCAGCTGTTTCAGGTTCATGGGCATACCCCCGGGAAATGCGTGGCGGGTTGTCACGCTGTCAGCCCACCATACTGAATAAAAGATTGTCAATCGCTTCTACCAATAGCACGTATTTCCCGAGCTGAAAAGCTTCCCTTAACGCAACTGGCAGGTTACAGCCTGGGAATAGGTGGCAACAGCGGCAGGACACTGACCATAGATCTCCGGGGTGCAGCTTGCCCCAATCCCCCAGGCTGGATTCAACCTGTAGCCGAGAGTTACATCATGCTTTCCCAAGTCGTCTGAACTGTTGCTTTCCAGAGTCCCTGCCAGCTGAATCGTCGTGAAGTGCCTTTTCTTTCAAAGCTCAGCAGCCTGGCATGTTCTGCAAAGATTCCTTTCCCGCTACGGACGGCTTCCCTTCTCATCTCCAGAAACATCCTCCGGGGAGACACTTGTTCAGGACAGACGGTAGAACAAAGGTTGCAGAGGCTGCATTCGAAAGGAGTAACAAGATCCTGTGCACACTGGTGAGAATATGATCGGGCCAAACTTCGAGGCGTTCCGTAGGTCTTCAGGAATTGGCAATACTCCGTACAAATCCCGCAGGAAACACACTTTTCACTCACCTGCCGCTGCACCTCTTCCAGTCGCCCCGCCCCTCTCTCCCGCCCGATTTCGGTTTTCATAGTAATCGAAGATTCCTTTGATAAAGCGGCCATATTTTAATGAATCAGGCTGCTACGGCTACAGTACCTACAAGACCCATGAGCCGTAAGTCAAATTGAAAATAGTACTACAATCAATAGAATCTATCGTTTTTATCGATTGCCGACAATATGCCGCTCGCTACAGAACAGGAAGTAACCCGAAACCAGGACTTTTACCGGCACCCAGCTTTCCCTGCGACCTTCTCCTTCCCGCCGGTCCACACGCCTCTCAAGCCTTGCGGCTATTGAATTGACAGCCGTCAGCCACACGTGATACCGTGCCATGGAAAGATGAGGTTTCTCACCACGTGCCACCTGCCGGCGACGTGTCCCGTTTCTTCAGCAGTAATCCGGCACCCTGGAGGTACAATGCAAACTTTAGATCTCCGCGGCGTCTCCTGCCCGACAAATTTCATTAAAATCAAACTTGCACTGGAAATGATCGATCCCGGGGAAATGGTGGAAATTCTGCTGGATGAAGGGGAACCGGTAAAAAACGTCCCGCGAAGCCTTACGGACGAAGGCCATCGACTGCTGGGACTGGAAAAGAAGGATGACCATTACGTCCTGAGGGTGGAAAACAACCCCCGCCACAGCAGCCCTCTGGATCCGGTCAAAGATTATTCTTCCACCAGGATCAGCCGCGAGGGCGCTGAACCGGCAACGGACCCGGTGATGGTCGAGGAAACCATCGAACTGATCGTCAACGGCAGCAAACTCTCCTCCATCGTCACGACCCCGGACTTCCACAAGGAACTAGCCCTCGGCTTCCTGGTGACCGAGGGCGCCATCAAGGGCAGGAGCGACCTTGAAAGCATTGAAGAAAAGGGCAACTGGGTGCTCCTGCAGATACGGTCCTTCGAGCACTTCAACATCTGGCATGAACTCAGGTCTTCCGGCTGCATCGGCATCAACTGGGACACGCGTGACGAAAACATCCACCTGCCGCTGGAACAGACCTTCAGCAGCAAAGTCCTGCTGGAAAGCATGAAATACCTCTACGACGAGGTCCAGGACCGGACCGGAGGTGCCCACACCGCAAGTCTGGTGGACGCAAGCGGCAGGCTGAGGTACAAGGCGCTGGACATCGGCCGGCACAACGCCATCGACAAGGTGGTCGGCATGGCGGTGCTCAATGGCGACGATCTGTCGAAGATGTTCCTGGTCTCGTCGGGCAGACAGCCGGCCGGTATGGTCATGAAGGCGGCCCGGGCCGGCATCCCGCTGGTCATCTCCAAGGCGGCTCCGGTCAGTTCCGGCATCGACAGCGCGCGCCGTTCGAATGTGACCTTGTGCTGCTTTGCAACGTCGGAGAAAATGAAGGTGTTTTCGGTTCCTGAAAGGATAGAAATCAGCGCATCACGGCACTCAAATTCCTGATCAAGACCGGGAGATTCTCTGCCCGCTGACGGCCCGCTCAGTTCCGCAGCGTAGCGGTTACTCGCCGGGGCCGCAAAAGCAGCGCCAACGCATCGTTAATATCAACACAAATCATGTCCGCGGCCTGCATCGTTTTGCCGGCAGCCCCTTCCCCCTGGATAACGCAGATACCAAGAGCCGCGCCCTTCAGCAGCAGGTAATCATTCCTTCCATTCCCGATCGCCAGCACATTGCGCAGACCCAAGCGCCTTGCATAGTCGAATTTTGCCTGGTCCTGCCCCTCTTCTCCAATAATTTTCAGGGTGCAGGGAACATTTTCCAGTTGAGAGCGTGCCGTGTCATTGGTATCGGCCGTGATCACGTGGATGGTGACCAGGGAATGCAGTTCTTCAAGCCTTTCAACGACACCGGGAATCAGTGTGCCGTCAATGGCGATCGTTCCGTTGAAATCCAGGACAACATGTTCAATGAGTATTTTTTCTTTGTGTGGAATATCGAAGCATACCATGGAAGAGCCTTTCTACCTGCTGGGAGTGATGGTTTCCGCGTAACTATTCGGCACATAGTGACAGTGCAAGATATGTCCCCCGTTCCTTGCGGGAGGGGGCTAGGGGGAGGGGGAACTTGCCATGATTGCTCAGTTGGCAGCTTCACCCACCCCTCAATCCCCTCCCGTCAAGGGAGGGGAGCTACATTCTTGGCTTCAGCGAAACCATGCTGAATATTTACATTTCCGCTTCCGTTCGATGATGTCCTTTCACCTCACCCGTGTCCTTGGCTGAAGCGGCATGACGCCACAGAGGAAGCGAGTTGCTGGCCTGGTCACGGGATGATCGTGTCATCGGCAAACCTGACAACCCTGTCCGAGATTCGCACCACCTGCTCCAGGTAATGGGAAACAACCAGGATGGTCAGGTGATCCTTCAGTCCAGTGAGCAGCTCCTCGATAGCTGCGGTCGAAGCCTGGTCCAGAGAGGAGGTGGGCTCGTCCAAAAGCAGCACTTCAGGCTCCAGAACCAGGGCCCGCGCGATGCAGAGCCGCTGCTGCTGACCTCCCGAAAGGGTGCGGGCATCATCGTTCAGGCGGTCTTTTACTTCATCCCACAGGTTGGCCATTTTCAGGGAACGTTCAACCTTGCAGGCAATAACGTCCCGGTTATTCTCGCCCGCGAGCTTCAGCGGAAATGCGACATTTTTACCGATACTCATGGGCAAAGGGTTGGGCACCTGAAATACCATCGCAACCATTTTCCTCAATTCCGTCACTGCCATGCTGCGGGCATAGACGTCTCGAAACTGCCCCTGGAGCTTGATTTCCACGGTTCCCTTCATGTGCGCGTCCGGAATATTTTCCCAGAGACGGTTGAGCGACATGAGAAAAGTTGACTTGCCGATTCCGGACGGCCCCGTCAGCGCCGTAATCGAATTCTCGGCAAAACTTACCGTAACGTCTCGCAGCACCGTTCGGCCCTGATACGAAAACTGTAGATTTGCAACCTGTATCTTGATGGTATCGGACATTGAATAACTCATGCTCTGTAGAATGCGAAATGGGTCAAACCCCTCCTGATACCATAGGCTATCGAGAAGAGAATGGCACACAGAAGGAGGAGAATAATGGCGGCTCCGTATCCCTGCATCAACTCATCAGGAGTCGAGTATTGGGATGAAATGTAATAAATGTAGAAAGGCAGTGCCTCGTACTGGGAAAAAAACGATTTGGGTAGACCAACGGTAGCAACAGCCCCCGTGAGCATTATGACCGCCGTATCTTCGGCACAACGGCCAATGGCGAGGATAATTCCGCTCATGATCCCGGAAAGGGATTTGGGTATCAATACCAGGAATATATTCTGCAATTGTGTAGCCCCCAGCGCAATAGCCGTCAAGCGAATGTCCCGCGGAATACCCTCAAGGGAGGCCTGCGTCGTCCGGATAATATAGGGAAGGACAAGAAAAGAGAGCGCGATGCTTGATATGAGCAGACACGGACCGATTTTATCTGAAAAATTCTTGTGCAGGAATACGGCGAATGAAAAACCGAAAAGCCCGACCACGATTGACGGTATGCCGGATAAAACGTCAAAGAAGACATCGAGCATTTTTTTTACGCGGGGACCGGCATACTCGGCAAGGTAGATGCCGGTGGCCATACCGATCGGTATGGCCCAGACGATGGACAGGATGACAAGTACCAGGGTCCCGGCAATGGCTGGGAACAGGCCGTCAAAGACCCGTTCTTCGAGTAGAAGCGCCCGGAGCGGTGAAGCCTCACCGAAAATGAGGGAGAGACTGATAGATGAATAACCTTTTACAAGCAGGTAGCCGAGGAGAAGAAAAACAGCAGCAAGAAGAATAAAACCGGCTGCCCAGGAAAATAGAACCGTAAGTCTCTCAAGAATGCGAAGTTTCAATAGTTTCTGTCCTCCGCAAAACCCACATAGCGAACAAGAAACGTCACGGCCATCGTGAAAAGGTAGAGGACAACCCCGCAAGCGAAAATTGATCGAAACTCGGGGCTTTCGTAGTCCGCCGCTATCACGAGGGCGATATGTGCCGTGAGTGTTCTGGCCGGTTCCAGGACTGATTCTGGAACCCGGACCGAGTTGCCCGCAAGCATAAGCGAAACAAGCGTGTCACCTACGGCACGTCCCAGTGCGAGGATGACGCCGCTCAGCATTCCTTTTCGCGCGGAAGGAAGGATTACGTAGAGAAGTTTTTGCGTATGGCTCGCTCCCAACGCATCGGCAGCATCAAGATAGGTTCGGGGTATCCGGTCGAAACTGTCACAGAAAAAGAGGGTCATGGTGGGAGTTATCATGATGCCGAGCACCAGGGAGGCAGTAAGAACACACATGCCCGAGCCGCGCTGAAACAGTTCCCGGATGATCGGAACGAGGAGAAAAATGCCCACAAATCCGTAAATGACGGTTGGGATTCCGGTCATCAGCTCAATGACTCGCAGGAATCCTCTGCGCACAGGTTTTGGGGCAATTGTCGTTATCAGGAATGAACATCCGAGGCTCAGGGGAAACGCGAACACCAGACTCAAAAGGGATATGGCTCCGGTGCCCAGTATCATCGGGTAGATCCCGAATGACCCCTGGTACGGCTCCCATGGTTTCAGCAACAGCTGGTAAAATCCGCCCTCTCGCATCATGGGGAAACCCATGAAAACCATGAAGACCAGAATTGCGATGGTTACAGAAGAGCTTGCCAGTGCGGAGAGGAGAAAAACCCTCTCCGCGAACAGTTCCCCGAGTTTTTTCATCGAACCGGAATGAACCCTTGTTTTTCAATGATCTTTCTGCCGTCCGGCGTAGAGAGGAAATCGATAAATTTCTTTGTCAAGCCGACCGGGTCTCCCTTGGTATTGCTGAAGAGACCGCGGGCAATCTTGTAGTCTCCCTTCCGCACGGTCTCGATTGTCGGCACAACACCATCCAGGGCAACCGGGACCACAGTCTTGTCGATGTGGCCGACAGACACGTAGCCGATGCCATACGGGTCCTGAGAAATGGCGGTTTTCATGGCGCCGTTGGAAACGACGACATGGGCGGACGGAGCGATGGCGCCCTTGTCCAGGCCTTTTTCCCAGAAAACCTCGCGGGTTCCGCTTGTTTCGTCACGGGTATAGATATTGATTTTCCGGTCCACCCCGCCCAGCATTTTCCAATTGTCAATCTTGCCGGAAAAAATGTCGATAACCTGGATTTTGGTCAGTTTCTTCACTGTGTTTTTTGGGTTCACTACCGTCGCTACGCCGTCAATGGCCCACTGGTAGAGCTTTAGCTGGTAACGTTTGATTTCTTCGTCGGTCGGTTTCCGCCCGCTGTTGCCGATTTCAACCAAACCCTCACCCACCTGCTTGATGCCGACGCCTGATCCTCCTCCCGCGATGCTGATCTGTATCTCGGGATTGACTACCATGATTTTCTGGGCGGCTTCTTTCATTACTGGAATATGCGCCGTCCCCCCTGAAATCTTCAGCACCCCTTTTTCATTCTTGAAGGGGTCAAGGCTTCCGGAAAATGCCGGTGAATACGCGGCAAGCAGAACGAAAACCATCAGCAACAGTTGCAACAGAGAAAATCTTTTCATACACGCCTCCTGGGGAATAAATGCCATGCCCTGCACAGGAAGGTAACAAATGCACCCGTTGATGTCGAATTGTAATTTTAAATACAAAAACGCTTGTTTATTCGTTTTATCGATAAGCCTGGCAGGTACGGCATTACCACGTATTGATGCAATCACAGAAAGACATTTCTCCTCCGTTGCAGGACCCGTGCCCTGAAAAAAATCAGCGATTTTCCAGAGGAAATCATTTCTTCTCTTCGGAAAACATCATCGCGCGCAAGCGGCCAGGGATATTCCATTTCTTCATGAGAGTGACAACGGCAGAAGGCATCAGCTCCTCCCATGGCTCGTCCAGCGCCATCCGGCGGCGGATATCGGTGGCACTGAGCCCCTTCTGGGCGGCCGAAACCTCCCTGAGGACATGGGTCGCCAGTCCGAGCGATGTGAAGTATTCCAGCTTCCGCTTCCCCCAATCGTCATAGATGGAGAGGAAAAACAGCGCATCGAGGGGAACATAGTACCTATACAGTTCCGGCATGTTGATGGGAAACGGGACCACTGAATAGCGCGACGGCTCGATGCCTGCCTCATCGAGAACAGCGCGCACCATGACATAGCGCTCGAAATAGCTGAGCGGGTTAGCGGCCGGATTGCTCCGCTTCGGGTCCGCGGATTCATCCTTTGTCAGGAGCGGATCAGGGTTGGTGATACCCACCACCAGGTGTCGACAGAGTGCCGCCCCGGCAAGAAGATAGACGAGATGGTCGTTATGGAGAACCTGGAAACGGCCATGTATGACTCCTGTTTCGGCAAGCGGAATCGATTCATTCATCATGGTCGCTCCCCTTTCCGTCATCCGCCGAGCGGCACGGTTTTTCAACGGGAGGGGAATTTCCGGCAAGCAGCGCCAGGAAGTCCGCCACCTCCCCCTGGTTTATCAAATAGTACTCCGCCTCCGGGCTCCCGCCAACGGCAACCGCTATCCCGGCGTCCCGCACGGCGCGAAACCCGTCTTCGTCACTGCTGTCATCACCCACATAGATGGGGATTCGTCCTTTGCCCACCCCTTCCATAAGCCGCAGCACCGCATCCCCTTTGGTGAAGGCCCCAAGGGGCCGTATCTCAAATACCTTTCTCCCCTCGGAGACCAATAGCGTATCCGCGTAGTTTCCTGCTACTTCCTCGAATGACGCCAGAAACTGATCCAGACAAAGCGGTTCGACCCTCCTGAAATGGATACTGGCGGTAATGCCTTTATCCTCTATCTGAACCCCGGGAAAGGAGGCAAACGCCTGGTGCGCCTCGTTGAGAAACGCCGCCAGAAGGGACCGGCCTTCGACAGAGGCAGTGAAACCCTCCATCTCGGCCCCGTGGTTGCCCCCATAGACCAGTCCGGGCAGCGCCACTCGACTCTGCAGGTCCTGAAGGCTGCGTCCGCTGATCACGGCAACGGGGTAACGTTCCCGCAGTGCCGCGACGAGGATTCGGATGGCGTCCGGCAGTGCCGCCATTTCCGGCTGTTCCACGATGGGGGCGAGGGTGCCGTCGAAATCAAGACACAGAAAGAGCTCTCTTCCGGCAAGACGTTTTTGCAGCTCCGTGTAATGGCTGAGGGCATGCCGCGCCCCCCGCTTCACGGCGGGAAGGAGGGCAAGTTCATCCAGTATCTCGCCGACCCAGTGGAAGATGGTGTTCTTTCGTACCTGACCCCGTAACCCTGCCATCCGCGTGCGCTTCTCCCGCTCGGGCATGGTAAGTGCCTGACGGATGGCGGAAACAAATGCCCCGGTGTCGTTTGGATCGACAAGAAACGCCTCGCTCAGCTCAGCCGCGGCGCCCGCAAGGGTACTAAGAATAAGCGCCCCGCTGCCGTCATACCGGGCAGCCACATATTCCTTGGCCACCAGGTTCATTCCATCGCGCAGGGGGGTGACAAGGGCCAGATCCGCCAACCGGTACCAGGCAACCAGATCCTCCTGTTCCAGCTTTTTCCGGAAGTAGAGAACCGGCCGCCACTCACTCGTAGCGAACTCGGCGTTAATCCCGGCGATGCGTTCCTCGATTTCCCGCCGGCAGCTCCGGTACGGTTCGCCGCTCCTGGTCATGACGGCGATCTGCACAAAGGTGACGGCACCGCGTGAGTCCGGGTAGCGGCGGAAAAAGAGCTCGAGCGCCTGGAGACGCTGCATGATGCCTTTGGTGTAGTCAAGCCGGTCAACGGCAAGAGCAACCCGCCCGGGCAGCCGATGCTTCGCCCTGAGGCGCGTGCCCAAGGCCGTTGTTTCCTCGGATCTCGCCAAGTCGTCAAACTTTTTGAAATCGATGCTGATGGGAAATGCCCGGACCTGGGTGAGGCGGCCCTGCCAGGTAACGGTCATGGCGGCGCGATCGATTGAGGCGCCGAGACAGGCTTCGGCGCATTTCAGAAAGTTATCGGCATGGGAGGGAATCTGAAAACCGATCAGGTCATTACCGAGGAGCCCGGCAACAATTTCCCTGGCGTGGGCGGTACCGGCAAACAGTTCCGGCTCAGGCCAGGGAACGTGCCAGAAATGGGCGATGGTGCGTTGGGGGTGGGCAGCGCGGAGCAGAGCAGGGACCAGGCAGAGGTGGTAGTCATGGATCCAGACAGTGGCATCCTCGCCGGCTTCCTGGAGGATTGAATCAGCAAACAACTGGTTGACCCTCCGGTACTCATCCCAAAAGTGCCTGCGATAGCGGATGCGGTCCTTTTCCCCATGGAAAAGGGGCCACAGCACCTGGTTGCAGAAGCCGCGATAATAGTTTTTCACGGCATCAGGGCGAAGCCAGACCCGCCGCAGGGTATAGGCGGGTTTATCGGGAGGAACCCAGAGTCGGCCCTGCTCATCCGCACCTTCCCGGTCGCCGCTGCCGCTCCCCCAAGCGACCCATGTTCCACCCGTCACCCGCAGCACCGTGTCGAGGGCCGAAACCAGGCCGCCCGCCGGAACCTCATGGTGCAGGCCACCCTTGGTTTTGCGGTGCGAGCAGGGCT
>Ga0105099_10001563_pt1 | contig 14190 bp, 5 predicted proteins | sample PPLLak3cmMay2015_2_FD_79138 | JGI IMG/M metagenome (GOLD analysis project Ga0105099, IMG submission 79138) | Freshwater sediment microbial communities from Prairie Pothole Lake near Jamestown, North Dakota, USA - PPLs Lake P8 Core (1) Depth... | ecosystem: Environmental > Aquatic > Freshwater >... | reverse complement strand
TTATACATGATTGTAAATCTTTATCTATATTAATAGGTTTAAATTTAATATTTTTTAAACTAAATCATTTATATATTGTTATGACTGATATTAATCCATATCAAATACTAGGAATTCCAACAGATGCAACATTAGAAACAGTTAAGGATGTTTATCGCCAACTTGCTACCAAACATCATCCGGATAAGGGAGGAAATCCAGAAACATTTAAGATTATCAAAAATGCTTTTAAGATGATTGTTGACAATATTAAAAAAGGTATTCAAATACCAAAAAATACAGCAAATACTTTTACGGAACTAAAAGATGCCTCACAATCATTACCACCAATTAAACAGCAAACACCTCAAGAATTTTTCGGTCAAGAATGTGATCCTAATCGTGAATTCAATGTTCATTTATTTAACCAAAAATTTGCGCAAACAGTAAAGGATGATGATGATTATACCGCCTGTAAAATTTCAGATGATTACAGGGAAAAAAGAACAAAAGAACAACTTTTAATGGAGCGCCAATCAATCAATGATGAATCATCCACGATAGCACCAATTTTTACAGGCAATGATTTTGATAACAATGTTTTCCAGCGGTTATTTGAACAAATTAATGGTACACCGGAAAATAAAACCAAGGAACTACAAGTATATGAAGAACCAATAGCATTAACATCTGGATTACAACCATATACGGATATAGACGATAATCAAAAATGTGGACAAACCAATAAGTTGTCGTCGTTAACTTTCTGTGATATTTCAGAAAGTTTTGGTCAAAAAAATCCCAAACAAATAGATAAAGATGTAATTAGTCAACTATCTAAACAACCGAATATCACGGATGTTGGGACAATTGAATCAGATTACCATAATAAAATGAAACAAAGATTGAATGAATATCAAAATGCCCAAATGAATTTTCACCCCAAACCTGAAAATCCTTCACAATTGCCTGAGCAAATTAGACCAACAAATACATCAATTGACAAAATTTCGCAGGAAAACTTAAATGATGCATATAACCGCAAAATGCAGGAAAGGAATACATTGTACCCTAAACATGTTAAACAAACAAACCAATCCTTTACACAATATTCCAAATATTCGCAACAGATTCCACAACAACATCATGCTTTACCAGTCATGGAATATCCACAAAGTTCAAATATGGAAAATTTTAATACGTCTTTACAACAACAGTCACTACCACAACAACAGTCACTACCGCAACAACAGTCACTACCACAACAACAGTCACTACCACAACAACAGTCACTACCACAACAACAGTCAGTATATTTTGCAAAAATCCCATCAATACATACATTTGGCAAGCAAAATAACTTTTTTCAACCATTACAGTCAACGAATCCAATGAATGTGGGAACTACTATGCCACAAGTTACCAGAACACTACCAGATTTTCAACAGCAAATACAACTACCATCAAAATCACAACAAACTGTAAATATTGAAAAAATGCAATCTCAGTTACAAGCATTACAAAAAACTGTACAGAAACAACAAAGAAAAATCAAAACACTAACCAAAAAATGAGGAAAATCAGTTATTGTGTGAACATAATACTTTTCCCGAGTGATACTCAGTCATATGAGTAATATATTGACTGTAAAATTCAATCTCATATGGTTGTATCCATACAGAAAAATTTATTCCCTCGAGAAAGAATATTTCTAATTCATTACATTCAATATTAGAAATCCCAAAAATTTTGGCATAGGAATAGTTTGTGTAACATAGATCATTAGTAAATTTAATAGTGATCATGAGAGCCAATGCGAATAATCTATGTACTGTGCGCCATGTAAGTGCAAGATCATGTGAACCATATCTCGCTAATAAATGATCAATGAGAATGATGGATTGAATCAACTCATTAGTATTGGGTTCCATATATTCAATCAATCTTTCAATAACGTAATTATTGAATTCCATCGAAGGTATTGAATGACTACCAAACATGAGTGTGCGATCCAACACTTGTTCGGGTGTAATACAGAATTCCGTTTCTGAACATGCCAGATTAACTGCACAAATTATTATATTAATACACATATTTTGATGTAAATGTTCTATTCCATCAATATTGAATTTGGACAATTCATACATATGATTAAGTGCTAGTGCAATTGGTTGTTGGTTTTGTATAATATTTGTCATTGTATAATTTAAGGCAATATTATCAATTTCAAATTTACTATGTTACCACATCATGAAATAATTCCACAACTATTATAAAATAGTTGTGAAATATTATTACACTGAAATTATTTGGAAGATGTTACAATTTACCGAAACCAATCACAAGGTATATCTTTAACAGTATATTGACATTGACCTATTTTCCTTATAATAACACATTTACGAGGATTATCTAAATATTGCCTTAAAAATTTAACAATACTATCATGATTTGCTTCTAATAATGAATTATCTAATTCTGGAATAAGTAGATTGTATAATTTATTGGGTTTTAATTCCGTAATTATCTGATTAATAATATCATTCGTCTTAAGAGAAGTCATTTGAATTATATATTTAATCAAATTCTCATTATAATAGAAAACTGACGATTTTTTCCTATTAACAATACATAAAATAATGTCATTTAGTTGTTTAAGATGTTGAGATTGTGCCAACTTAATATAATCTTGTAAAATCATTTTACGTCCTAATGTACACTGAATAGCAATCTCTGTAGCATCCGTGGCGTTACTAGGAAGTTTTCTGTAACTCGTTCCGTTTAGATCTTTAATTTCAATATGTGGCAAAATTGAAGGATTCTCACAGAATATCCCAACAAGATTGGTGAATTCATTATCGGAAATAATTAAGTATTGATTTGTGTGTGTATTTTTGAGATAATATTTGAATGTATTTCTTTGTATTGAATTAGTATATGGAAAAAATGGGGAGAAGAAAATATTACGTTCAGTTAGATTTTGACCAAATGGAGTTAGTTGTACAGGTGTTTCAAAATCATACATTTCAGTAAAGTTCATGGACATAATTGTACCATATGAAATATTTTGCTTCGGTATAAAATATGGATCTAATTTACATATTTCTTGAAGGGAAAACATAAGTTCCTTTTCTTTTTCTTTTTCTTTTTCTTTTTCTTTTTCCTTTTCCTTCTCTTTTACTTGTCCTAAATTAGCAGTAGCAGTATTTTCCCTATATTCCGAGAACAATCGCCGAACAATTGGATATTTTTGAATACTTTCAACCATTGTCATTATATGATCAATTTCAATTTTCAAATCGTATGGGATTTTGTCATATTTATTATAATATAATAGCGGTTCAATTGTGTAGTTTTGATTCAACTCTTGTTTAGCGATATAACTCATATTTTGCAATAGTAGATTTTTTTGAGCACTACCATCTCGTACATTCACATCTTGTTGGCACAAATACAGGAGCATAGAGATACGATTTCCACAATTCATTGTTTTGGGTATAATAAAATCTACCTTGTGCCCATAATTTATATTTCTTAAACGATACACACACTGAGCAATACTCGTTAAATTACTAAAATGATTCACAGTAACTAATCCTTTCATTCTGGGGTATTGTTTAATATCAACTCCTACTGTATGTTGCTGATCGTAATAGATAAAATCATGGGGTGTGGAGACTCCCGTGAATGGTTTAGGATCTTGTTCACCCAATTTTAATATTAAAATCTGATCATTAGTATCAATATAAATAATGGATTTGTGTTGCATTTTTTGTCTTAATTTTTTGACAATTTCAAAGACACTATAATTTCTAAGGAATGCGCCAGCGTCTAATAATGCATCATATTGTGTTGAATTCTCCAGCAATGTTTCGATATCATCAATATCGATTGATTGATTATTGGTAATCCATTTTTTTTCATTAGCGCCTCCAAGTATTCCAAGGTATATACTTCCATATTCTGCTAAATTTGCCTGAACTGTAGTAAATTCGCATAAATCCGATTGTACAGGACTTTTAGAAAAATATGTTGGTAATTTGAGATTTGTTGTTCCTGTAAATCCAATTTTGTAACATGATGACGTTCTCATCATGACATCCAAAAAAGTACAATTATAATATTGAATCGCATAATAGATTTCTGGGATAATGATGTTTTTCAAATAATAAATTCTGTCTTTTAATGTTACTTGTTCAAGCATCATTTGAAAATCAGACTCTTGCAATTGAGCAGTTAAATCTTCTTCCTTGATAAATGAGTACGGTAATGCCATGTTTTCAATGCGTAAAGAATGACTAATTTTAATTAATTCGCGAAGGGAATTAATCATGCGCGATATATCAATACTACGTAACTTTTCAGTGTATAAAAATGACAAAATTGTTGTACAAATAGTAATACCAATATCGGCAAATTTGGAATTATTAACTGGTCTCCTAACATGTGAATATGGGACAGCAATAAATTGATCCATGTGTGATTCCTTTGTGGGTAAACCATAATCTTTATTGTAATTATATGTTGGTAGAGTTGTTTCCTTCATAAGACCCAGTAATCTCGTCATTATGTGTTGTTGTGTGGAATCCTTAATCAAATCACGATATTCATCTAGTTGTTGCTCAAATGTCACCTCTGGATGAGACACGTGGTGGCATAATAGATCCACGCATAAATGGAGTAAATTGATGGGAATTAACTTGGGTAATTCTTTTTCAAATAAAATTGTATTGAAATTAGAAGTTAATGGATCATATAAACTATCAAACTCATCGTAAATCACAACAGTTCTGAATTGGAATAAAAATCTATCATTTTCGTAATACAACCCTTTGATATTTCTTAAATCATATGAATCCTGATTCATTTGAACCATCTTAAGATGTATTAACTTAAGATTACGATCAGACATGATTAGGATTCGTCTATTGTGCTCGCATGTTTTGAGATTTAGAGATGAGTCCATAATTATTCCTAACATTACATTATCCAAGAAAGCGATCGATTTTTTGAGTAAATGATATGTCTGCGAAATTAAATGATTCGGTAACACAATAATAATTTGTTCAATGGCAGAATAAATTGGATTAGAAAAAATCTCATTGATTAACAGAGGCGTCAAAACACTTGTTTTACCTTTACCCATCAAGATATGGTAAACTTGATAACTCTGCATTGACTTAGGGGTCATTTTTGGTGGTATTAGAGGATCTAATTGAACTAATGTCTTATCAATCAAATACGGCAAAGAGACATTTTCGGATTTATAAAATGATGGCAATTCACTCACAATCAAATTATTTCCAATTGGTTGTAAAATCTCCTGACAGTGTTGGATATGTTCCGCACGTATATAATTCCCAAAAATTGGTTCAAAAATCAGACAATTTGTGGTTCGCTGACCAGTATAAATAATTGTTGGATCCACATCACCTAAAATTTTTCTCAATTCTAAACAGGAGGGATGTTGACGATTCTCCATCACTGCTTGTAATTTTCTTATGACATCTTCCAAAACTTTGAGTTCCAAATATTGGTAATACAATCCGGATAATCCAACTAATTGATCACTAACCGATAATGTGATATATTCCATTTGTAAAGATGCTCGAAATAACTCCTGTGCCATAATCAATCTGCGATCCCCAATTTTATTTAATATCTGTGGAAACATTTCACTAATGATCCGATGATGTGTTTCATAATCTTGTTTTATTCTGCATAATTCATATTCTGTCGCAAATGTTTGTAAACACTTATTAATATTATCAATTAATGGAATCTGATTGTCATTTACCAATTGTGGGTTAATATCAAGATGATAATTTTGATATAATTGGAAAATTTCTGTATATACATCTTCCCATTGTGGATAATGCATGGGTACTGATACTGAGTAGTTCCCAGTTTGATGATAAATATTTAAACATGGTGGATATAATTTCCGTTTCAGTGTCAACGCATACCTATCAGTAGTAGGGACACCAGCATAATACAGTTTTTTATTTTGGAAATATATAGACAATGGACAACGTAAGCAGTTGAGTGTTTGATTGGGCGACGGATCTCTAGTTAGTAAATATTTATTAATTAATTTATAAGTTATTTGACTATTGTATGTACCACATAATCTGAAATAAATATCAAATAATTCATCAGATTCAAAAGAAATATCAGTTCCATTGTAATTAATGGCTCCTAAAAACACCATGACTGCATTGAAGACACAAGTACATTCACCATTGTATAATTCCCACTTGAATGTATCACTGTTAAAAAAGTACCCTGATAAAGCCATATTTTCTTCAGCCCATATATTACTGAATTTTTCGAGTTTTTGAACTGAGATCAATACATAATATTGCCCATCTTTTTCGACCAATAATGTATATGGTAAACCATAAACCCACTGATTATACAACGGATTAGTTGTTTGACTGACTTGATAAATTTCATGATTTCTATGTAAGGTTAACTGGTTTGTATCCTGATTGTATTGTAAATATAAATGTTGTAAATCATCCCACTGACACCTATTTGACTCAAGTAAGTAAAGGCGTTCATTATCAATACACTGATATAGTAAATACCCATACATGTGCGGATAAAAGAATTCCAAGAAATCTAAGTGAATATTATTGTCCAAAAGATGATAATTATGTCCATCGAGTGCAATATGACAATTAAACTGAGATTTTTTCCTAATAAGTCTCATCTCCACAAATTTATCTGGAAGAAGATTGAGTGTTTCCCAATCAAAGAGATAATCTTGTTTTAAATTCAATAATTCTGATGAAAGGTATTTACCCTTTTCATCATAAAATAAGTTTTGTTTTGAATCATATAATAAATGTTTATTGTATATTCTATTATATTTTTGTATTTGTCTAAATATACTATCATCGTCTTTCTGAATAAAAATCGTAGTTAATTCCTGATTATCCAAATGTTTTAATAAATATTTGCCAAGTAAACTAAGCGTCATCATATACACATGATTATTATAATCGAATTTTCCGGGTGTAAATACATATGTAATTGGTGCGATTAAATCAAGAGATATAGTTTCTGTGAAAATTAACAAAAGTACCGCTGTAATAATTTGTTCGGATTTATCAACTGCTCGTTGCCATTTTATTTTTAATTGAGCAATTATTAAATCTTTTTCAGTAATTATCTCATCCATCAGATCTAATAAATAGATATTGCCAAACACAGCACCCAGCAATTTTTGGCTGCATTGGGGTATAATATGTAAATATTTATCAACAAAGTGAGTATGTATTGCCCTCATATAGATATTTTTTAACATAGTGAATGATGAAAATGTCCGAATCTGATCAACTTGTTGATCAATCATTTCCATTGGTTCACAATGATAATCAAATACACATAACTCTGGTATTAATTCATAAGTGCACTCCCGTTCAAATTGGTCAATCTCCATATTGACTACAAGATAGGCAAATTTATCACTTTCTTCAGAATGCTTGCATTCGTCCATATCCGTGATGTGTCTTTCATCCGATATGTTAAATTTGGGGAAAAATATATTGAATAAGAAACGCGTAAATGAATGTCTTTCATTTACAAAGTCATCAACTAATTCATACACAGTAGTATATTTTTGACCATTCTTATAAAAATATTGATAATATTTCATAAACAAAATCTCTAAATTTATTCCATCTGTTGTCGAATTATACAAATCTAATAAAACATTATATTTTTGAACTAATTGATAGGAATTGATATCCAATACATCAAAAAAGATATATTTTTGGAAGCAAAAATGTGGCAATGAAGAGGGTTGGTGTTCAGTGGAGTAAGGTATGAACCATTTCTCCTTCGACACATGGTTAACTAAAATAATAAAAAGATAGGATAAACATCTTTCCATAGTTATGAAGTCTCTTAAGGGTTGATAATGGTCAAATTTGTGAGACATCCATTCACCAGACATTTTAAAAAGAATCTTGGACATTGAAAGTTTTTGAGATGATTCCCCGAATTTGCTTAAATAAGCAATAATTGTCATATAAGCATCATATTTATACAAATCCACTGTACGACTATTTAATAATTGTAAATTTGTATTGTATGTAGCGTATAATTCTTCTTCACCAAAAGTAATGTATTTCATAAAATCTTCAATTATCTTGTCAAGTTGTTGATTATCGGAAATATTAAATCGCTGATATTTTTTCGGTGTGTATATATTTGGTATGACCTGTAAGTCCATCGTCTCCATTTGATCCACTTCAAATTTAGATGATATTTGTTTCAAATGTGTGACACCATTAATACATGCGTCACTGATTTGGTGTGTATAATCGGCATATTTTTGTTTGATTGATTCATCGAGGAGTTCCACAACTTTGTATAAGATGACTGGATATTGAGAAATTGTAACCAAATTTTTAACATAATCGATTCCAGTAGACTTGTGTAGTAAATCCAAATGCCCATTCATAATTAAGTCAATGGCAGAAATTATGATATGGGTACTGAAGTGATCAAATTGTTGTTGATGATTAACTAAGTAACAGTAATATTTGATCACATAATATACACTCCAATACGTGCATGTACCACTTAATTGTGGCTCAATTTTCTCAATTTGTTGTAAAAATGTGTTATTCTCATAATTCGATTGGAGAGGTTTAATTGAACCAAAAAATTGTTTCAGTAATTCATAATAAACTGAACTACATGTTTGAACCAATTCTCTAAAAATTAAATGTACTGTTAGCAATGTATGAAATGTGTTTTTATTGATAATGTTACGAATCATTCCGACTGGTTCTGTGTTTTTTTTAGGGTGATAATTTAACCCAATTCCACTGTTAACTAAAACAATTTCTATTTTTGTTTTATTTTGATCAAACCATCGACAATAAATACATATCGCATGTCCACCCGCCTGCATCCCAAATCCAGAAAATAGAATAATTTCATCCATTCCAGTAAAATCATTTAATAATACAGTTGTATTAGCACTAAATTCCCTTATCAGTTGGTCAAATACTTCCATATATGTATGACTGGGATTGATTTGAAGATCAAAATGAGCATTAATGGACGAAAAACTACCAATAGGCATTTTCAAGTTAGCACACGTATCATATTCTATATATGGAGGCATGTGAAATGGATGTGCATTTTTTTTCAATGATTGTGCGATGGTGTGAATTTTTTTGTGAAATGTTTTAGATTGATCCAATAATTGCCTAATAAAATTGAATTCTGGAATATCCAGAATACATTTAATAATATATGTGACAAGCAAAATAGGATCTCCCCCCAATTTCTGACTAATGTACGGTTCACAACAAATATGATGTAATGGAATCAGATAAGTTGTATAATCCGTAATATGTTCCATAATATATGAATATATTATACAAATATATTTGTATAATATATTCACACATTGGAAAATATCAAAAAAAAATTCGTTTTATGATACGGAATAAAATTTGCTTATATATCAAAAAACGAAACAAATTTAAAATTAATATTAATTTTAAATTAATATTAATTTAAAATTAATATTAATTATTTATCGTGAAATAATTACCATTAATGTTGATTGTATCCTATCAATAATACTGTTCAGTATTGTTAAGATCATGTTGAACCATTTCTTTGATTAGTTCTTCAAACGTAATTTGTGGAATCCAACCCAAAATGTTTTTTGCTTTTGATGCATCACCAATTAATAGATCAACTTCTGTGGGGCGGAAATATTTTTCGGATACTCTAACAAAAATTTTTCCTGTCATCTTATCCCTCCCAATTTCGTTAATCCCTTGACCTTCCCATATAAGATCAATATTAACTTCGCGAAAAGATTTCTCAATAAATTCTCGTACGCTATGACATTTTCCAGTAGCTAGCACGTAGTCATCTGGTTTTTCCTGTTGCAACATAAGCCACATGCCTTCTACGTAATCCTTAGCGTGACCCCAATCGCGTTTAGCATCTAAATTACCAATATTAAAACATTCTTCTTCACCGCGCATAATTTTACCAATAGCAATAGTTACTTTACGTGTAATAAAGGTTTCACCCCTACGCGGTCCAGTATGATTGAATAAAATACCATTGGATGCGTGAATATCATATGCTTCGCGATAGTTTTTGACAATCCAGAATCCGTATAATTTAGCTACACCATAGGGACTTCTTGGATAAAATGGTGTTGTTTCCTTCTGCGGAACTTCCTGAACCTTACCATACAGTTCACTTGTGGATGCTTGATAAAAACGGGCACTCTGTTCCAGATTTAAAGTACGTATGGCCTCCAACATATTGATTGTTCCGAGACCATCCACATGTGCCGTATAAATAGGTTCATCAAATGATACTTTAACATGGGATTGTGCGGCCAAGTTATATATTTCAAATTTCGTATAGTCTTGATGATCTTTGATCATTGTTTTCATAATACATAAAATATTGGATAGGTCTGTCACATCACCATACATAGTTTTAAATTGCTTATTTTTATACAGGTGATCAATTCTTTTCGTATTGATCAAACTCGTTCGCCTTATAATACCATACACAAAGTATCCTTTGTCCAATAGAAACTCTGCCAAATAACTGGCATCCTGTCCAGTTGCTCCTGATATTAAAGCAAGATGTGACATTGTCAATTGAATATGTTATGTATTGATAATAATTTTTTAGATTATTTTATTATTATTGATTGGTGATACATACTTATGCTACAATTGTAGTTTGGGTTTGATGTTAATGGTAATATCAAATACACATTAGATCATTACGTTGGATTGATTGAGACAACCGGACAACATACCAAGAGATATGAAGTAATCGGACAACAAGATGGAAATCCAATGATAGAACTACCCAATATATTTTATGTTACAAAGTATTCCGATGTTGATACAATAACATATTATTTTTCATCTGATCCAAAAATATCAAAAATATATTATAAAGATTTTGATGAACAACATTCTTTCATAGAAAATATTGCCCAATGGTTGTGGAGTACGCGTGGATATTTACATATCCCACGTGCTCCACCAATTTCCAAACAACCTTCACAAGATGTACTTGATTTTGGATATTATCATATGACACACATAAATCCATACACGAGTAGATTTTATAAATAGATCATATTTTTAGACTCATTTCCATTATACTCCCTGTTTGATAAATTCATTACAATACAGGAAATCATATTATATATTTTTCTTGTAAATCTAAAATATATAATATAAATGGGAATTACTAAATCAAAACAACAATACATCAAAAAAGGTAAATTATTCAAAGAAGTCCAAGATCATATTAGACCACTTGATTTATTCGTGTATAGATTGAATTCAATGCCAAACACGCAAAATTTATCGAATATTATATTTGATCATGTTGGTTTAATTGTAACTCAAAAATTATTAAATGATTCTGCTTTGAACCCAACACAATTATATGTTATGGAATTATTATCGGATGATAACAAAACACATCACCTCGTAAATTATGGTGAACACTTATTTCAATATATTCAAATTGGGGAATTGAATCAAATGATTGATATTATTGATAGACATAATAGCACCACATTAGCGTGGTGTCCTATAAATGAAAACCCTTACAAGAGTGATATGCCCGTCTCTTTGAGCAGGAATATTGGAAATTTAATACTCAACTTAAAGAAAAATAAATATGGAATTGAAAAATGGTCACATTGTCATTTTATTTCCTATGTATATCAACAATTAGAAATTTTACCATATACTATCAATATTCAAGATTTAGTAATCAATGACTTAATACACGCACCAAATGAGGCAGAAACGCATCAGTCAGAAATTACGCATTTTGTCGTATATCTAATTTCAAATAGACATTATTCTCCAGTTGAATCATTCATTTATCCAAATTTGCCACTTGTTGACTTAATTCCGTACCAACCAAAAATAAAAACGCAAATCGAGACGAATAATCTGTATTTGCCAAGTTCAATACAACCTATAAAACCTCAACCTCAACCTCAACCTCAACCTCAACCTCAACCTCAACCTCAACCTCAACCTCAACCTCAACCTCAACCTCAACCTCAACCTCAACCCCAACCTCAACCTCAACCCCAACCTCAAAAAGCGATTTCAGAAAAAGATATTAACTTATGGAGTACTTCTCCACTAATGGAGGAAAAAATACCTTCTTCAAATTCACCCGAAATTTCACCATTAAATGTAATAGAAAATAGTTCGTTACATGATAAAATTAGTGAATTTTCCATCATGGAAAATTCACCCCAGTTGAAGGAATCATCTCAAATCTTGTATAGTCCCGAATCTGCCATCACGGATCTATCATGTAAGAAAATTAATCTTGGAATATCACCAGTTCTCTTGACGCATTCAACTCCTAATATGGATAATAAACCACCATTTAACATTACAACACCAGTTGGAGAACATGATAAAGGAGTAACTTGTTTTGATGCTCATATTTGTCGTCTAGGAGACTTGAGTTGGTTTGAAGTTCGTGGTATTATTAATGGCACATCTATAAAACAAGTGGTACAGAATAAAATTTGATTTGAAAATATTTGTGGGATCTTCATAAAATTATATATTTCCGTCAGTTAATGGTGGATATTGAAGATATAAATATAGACACGTCAAATAGATCTTTAATGATTCATATAATTGAAGATCTATTACGCATGAATGAATCGTATTATGACAATAATATTGTTTTCAATAAAACAATGAATGTATTACGCCGTAAGTACAAAATATCACCAAGTAAACATGATCTAGGAATACTATATGCTGAATTATCTCACACTGAACCATATAAATATCCAATAATTGTACCACTTAAAGAGAGACTCATTTCACAATCGATTCGAAGTGATAGTGGAATTTTGAATATTAGTATTTCACTACCACCAAATGAGTTTAGTTGTCTTCACAATTGTTTTTTTTGCCCCAATGAACCCGGAATGCCTCGGAGTTATCTTAGTAATGAAGGTATTTTTAAACACGCATCAAGCGTTAATTTTAATACTGTTAAACAAATAAAATCGCGTTTGGATATACTCAAAACAAATGGTCATCCAATAGACAAAATTGAGTATCGCATACTTGGAGGGACATTTTCTTGTTACCCTCATAATATAGTGGATGAATTCGTGAGAGATTGTTACTATACTGCCAACATTTACGGAACATTGCAACCAAGAGAACCATTGTCTATTGAAGAAGAACAGTTGATCAATATGACATCAACTATACATGTTGTGGGTTTTGGGATTGAAACAAGACCAGATGAAATCAATGAGAGGGAAATTATTCGGTTTAGACATTATGGTATTACCCGTGTTGAATTAGGAATTCAACATACTGATGATCAATTATTGAAAATTGTCAATCGAGGACATACTGTCGCAGATTCCAAGAGAGCAATAAAATTGTTGAAAGATTATGGTTTTAAAATTGAAATTCATATTATGACTGATTTGCCGAATGCTACACCAGAAGGTGATAAGGAATGTTATCGTTTAATTCTGCGGGATGATCCTGATCTAATTCCCGATTATCTCAAAGATTACCCCTGTTTGGATGTTTCATACACAGTTATCAAACATTGGAAAAATTGCGGGAAATGGCAACCATATGCCGAAAAAACACACGATGCACATGATCTTAAAGAAGTATTGATTTATCGTCAACAAATTACTCCCAAATGGGTCAGAGTGAATAGAATTCAACGCGATTTCATTCCTGCCAATGAAACACCAGATCATATTGGTTATACAAGTGAAGGTATTAAATCAAATTTGGGTCAAATTGTTAAATTTGAAGCGGAAATGAGGGGAATATACTGTCAATGTATTAGGTGTAGGGAAATTCGTAATGAAAAATTTGACTCATCAGAGATCAAATTCATGAGTGAAACATTTCCTGCTAGTGACGGTCTTGAATATTTCATTTCCGCCGAAATTCAACGTGAACATCGAAATTTACTACTGGGATTCATCCGACTACGACTGAGTGATGTATTGACGCACAGTATTATTCCTGAACTTTTGGGTAAAACAGCAATGATTAGGGAACTTCATGTATATGGAAGACTCAAAGAAGTTGGCAAAAATATACAAAATCTTGATCATGATGCTCAACATTTGGGTATTGGTGCTCAACATTTGGGTATTGG
>Ga0105099_10001562_pt1 | contig 14191 bp, 9 predicted proteins | sample PPLLak3cmMay2015_2_FD_79138 | JGI IMG/M metagenome (GOLD analysis project Ga0105099, IMG submission 79138) | Freshwater sediment microbial communities from Prairie Pothole Lake near Jamestown, North Dakota, USA - PPLs Lake P8 Core (1) Depth... | ecosystem: Environmental > Aquatic > Freshwater >... | reverse complement strand
GAATCCCTGCCTCTCCGCCATAAAAAGCGAATCGAAAATCGAGATTCGAGATTTAATCAAATCTCTGCCAGCAAATACAATTAACTGATGGAAAGTCGCTTATTTCCTCTGAGTATATTGTATCCTTGACAATTGCCTCAAATCAATTGTAAGTTAACTTCAATGAATAAAATCCGAATTAGGGCCGCTTGTTTGATTTACATCGCCAAAACGGAATTTAACTCGAAATAATTATGGTAGAAAACTCAGCCGAAGTTGAAATGAAAATTAAGGCCGCCGTGTCCTATTATTGGAATACAAGGGCATTACAGAAAGCCAAACAGGAAAAAGGCGGTAAAACTGATCATGGATCGAGAAGTGCAGTTACAGGCGGAGCTCAGATGGACGGCTTTATAGATTTGTTTTGCTCAGTAATTTCGCAGACCGGGATTCCCGAAGAAAATATATTTAGAAAAAGAAAGTTGGAATTACCGGGTTTCTTTAGACCAACCAAGGAATGGGATTTGGTTGTTGTTAAGGACGGTAAGCTTATTGTCGTTTTGGAAGCGAAATCGCAAGTCGGTCCGTCATTTGGGAATAATTTCAATAATCGGACCGAAGAAGCTATGGGAAGCGCCATTGATATTTGGACTGCTTTTCGAGAACATACATTTTTAGAAAGTCCACAACCTTTTCTTGGGTATTTTTTTATGCTTGAGGATTGCGAGGCGTCGAATCGTCCCGTTTCGGTAAAGGAACCCCATTTTAAAGTCCTCCCGGAATTCAAAAGCGCATCCTATTTACGGCGATATGAATTGTTTTGTCGCAAACTCGTGCTAGAACGTCACTATACTGCTGCCTCATATATTGTTTCGACCAAGATAGATGGTTTGAAGGGAATATATAATACTCCAGCGACTGACCTATCCATTGAACGATTTATTAAAACTCTTACGGCGCACATGTCCGTATTTATTTAAATAGATATGGTACATACGAAACACATTCTATATCATGCCGATTCGAGAGATATGTCTTTCTTGGAAAACGAATCAGTTCATTTAGTGATTACATCCCCACCGTATTGGAATCTGAAAAAATACAATGATCACCCTAACCAGCTCGGGCATATTCAAGATTATGAAGAATTTCTTAATGAACTCAGAAGAGTCTGGGGACATGTTTTTCGAATCCTTGTGCCCGGCGGACGCCTTGTATGTATAACGGGTGACGTCTGTGTTTCCAGGAAGAATTATGGACGGCACCTGGTTTTTCCATTGCACGCGGATATATGCGTTATTTGTAGAAAATTGGGTTTTGATAATCTAAACCCCATTGTATGGCATAAGATCGCCAATGCAACTTATGAAATAAATAACGGTTCGAAATTTTTGGGAAAGCCATACGAACCGAATGCGATTATTAAGAATGATATTGAGTTTATTCTGATGCAGCGAAAGCCTGGCGGGTACAGAACACCGACATTGGAACAAAGACATAATAGCAAAATCGACAAGAATGATTTTAATCTCTGGTTTCGACAGATTTGGGATATTCCCGGAGCTTCTACCAAAAAGCATCCGGCACCATTCCCGTTAGAAATGGCATTGAGGCTCGTGCAAATGTTCTCATTTGAAGGAGATATCGTATTAGACCCTTTCTGCGGCTCCGGGACTACAATGTTGGCGGCTATGAAATTGGGCAGAAATAGTATTGGTGTTGAGGTGGACCCGGATTATTGTCAAATGATCCAAAAAACAATGGAAATGGAACTTAGTGATTTCCTTACAGAAGCGGATTTTACATTAGAAAGTGTCGCTCAATAGTCAAGACAAACATCGTCATTGCCGTTAATGCATGAGCCATAAATTATTGACGGAGACAAAAGACCCAAAGCAGGCTGCGGCATGCCGGATGAAAGTCTGTCGACACGAGAATAAAGATGAACAAGAATCCATTGATTAGAATAAACTGCCCTTATTGTTATACCGGAAATGATTGGAAACCAGGTATGGGCGAAGAATTTATATGTGAAGATTGCGGAGAGGTTATGAACAAAAACCATGGAATCCGCGAGGATGAAATGATACAATGCTGCCCTATTTGCGGAGGAAATGAGTTTTTTTATGAGTATCTCTTCGGGATTCCCATCTTCAGGCTTAGAATAGTATGTTATGTCTGCGAAACGATCTTTTTTGGATTCAGCTTTCATAAAGCTCTCACCATAGAGAAGTATAGTCATGCAACCGCCGATAGGGTACAAAAATCCGATTTTTATGTGAACTGGAAGAAGCGTTGCGATTTAATTCAGTAGTGGGTAGTACAGCAGGCCGCATTCCGAGGAGGGCATAACGCGAACGACCGAGAAACCCGACAAGTGATACTACCGGATTCCGGATGGAGATTGACTCATGACAGATTCTGAAAATAATCCCAAGCTTTATCGCGATTTGGCCGACTGGTGGCCGGTCCTTTCGGCACCGGAGGACTATGCCGAAGAAGCCGAGTTTTATCGTAGCGTTATTATGTCCGAGGCAACTATCCCGCCCAGGACTCTGCTGGAATTGGGCTGCGGCGGCGGGAATAGCGCTTCGCATTTGAAAAAGCACTTCGATATGACTCTCCTGGACATGTCACCCGGGATGCTGGATGTAAGCAGGTGTCTCAATCCTGAATGCGAGCATGTTCTCGGCGATATGCGCGAGGTTCGACTCGGGCGTCAATTCGATGCGGTTTTCATTCATGATGCAATCAATTATATGGCAACACAGACCGATCTCGGCAAAGCTATCTCGACCGCCTATGAGCACTGTCGACCGGATGGAGTCGTCCTGCTTGCTCCCGATTTTACCCGTGAAACATTCCGGAGTATGACGTCTCATGGCGGTCATGACCTGGGACAGCGATCGCTGAGGTATTTGAGCTGGATGCCGGATCCCGATCCCGGTGATTCGACTTATATAACCGAGATGGTATATCTGATGCGGGATGAACAGGGCGTCGTCAGCTGTGTCCACGATCGACATATTTCGGGATTGTTCGGACGAGAGGTTTGGATCAAATTGATGACTGACAGCGGATTTATGGCACGGGCAGTACCATGCGCGCACGGCGAATTTGACGGTTTAACCACGGATGTTTTCGTTGGCAGAAAGCGCTGAGGAATTCAGTCGAGGGCAGAAGTCAGGGGCGTCAGCGACGCAGACTCCTGCTGATGGGATTATGTCAAAACGTCTAATATATTTTTTGTTAATTCTGCTACTTCTTGCATTTGAAGCAGACTGCAATGAATTGTATTTACTCCACACCGGCCCGACAGTCATGGGGAATCCGGCTGCACCGCATGAAGTCATACTGTATAAGTACGTTGATAAGAGCAAATCTCTAGATAAAGTGTGGACTATGGGGGATTATCAACCCGAAAATATTTCCATTTTTGATCGGCAGGGCCTATTTCTTGTAATCGGTGCGAAAGATTCCAGCCGCGTTTTGTATCAGTTAATCATCGATAGTACTCTAACAGCCAAATCCATCCCGCTCGAAAATAATTCACGAAATTTCACCATCGGGTATTGTCAACAGGATATAGGGGGCGAAATAGTCCTTGGCTACAATGACCGATCTGGAACATCGAAATACCTCAATCTATGGGCTGACGATATTACTCGCAGTAATACGAATGAAGATAAACATCCGCCCGGAGAATTACGGGTACAGGGGCTCGGGAGCCCCTACTATAGTCTTGGCAAAAGCGCGCTCTCGTTCGATAGCTGGCCGGTGAACGGTAAGGAGTATCGGAATTCCGGATTCATTTATACCGGACCGAACATTCCCGACAGTATCAGGCAGTTTGATTCCGAAACGAAGTGGATAGTTATTGCCGATGAAAAAGACTATGTTGCTTTTCTGTCCGTCCCGAAAAATGACGGCCGGGATACGCGTGAGCTTATTTTAAATAACAAGCTAACGGGCAAATGTAAATCCATACTTGTCAATGGCAATGAGACCGATCTCAAGAATATCAACGGTTTTCTGGCAGGAGTAGTTGCCCATACTAGTAGCAAAGGGTCAAGTTTTAAATCGGTTTGCAGTGATAGTTCGGTCGTAATCGATCCCATGACGTTCGAAGTGTATTACTGGGATCTGGGAAAATTTTCCGAGGTTTTATGGGTCGAGAATGACAGCATATTATGCCGAACGGAAAATCAATTAATTATTGCGCGTCTAAATCACGGAGAAATTATTGCCCAAGAAATCCTATTTGACGGTGTCGAGGTAAACTTCATTCACTGGGCATTCATCCGCAATTAACCCTCCCTTTCCACAATTTCCCCTTGCCCGTTCGCTCGGGATGGACGTCGTCGCGGCGGTTATTGGCAGGCCGGTGCCAGACCACCTTTAAACTTGAAATTAATCAGGTAAACGATATCGAGAATATCAACCGCTCCGGTACCGTTGACATTGGCTGTCTCCATCGGATCAGGCGCGGCCCCTCCCTTGAATTTGTAATTCACCAGGAAAATAATATCAAGAATATCGATCCTGTTGTCGGAATTGATATCTCCGCAAATATAATCTGCGGTCATGTATGCCGCGAAAGTCCGGGAAAAATCCGACCATATTCCCGAAGTACAATATCGATAATGCCAGTAATAGACGGAATCGTTTCCCAGTGGAGCCGGAAGAGAATATTCCGGAGAAGTCAGGCCGCCGATATTGTACATCAAAATGGGCGATGAAAAATCATAATATCGGTCGAGCTGGAAATTGAAGCTGTCGGCGGCAATACCGGTCACCGCCCGGCTCCAGTCGAAGGTCGGAGGATTGGCCGTAATCGGTATCCCGTTACCCGGTTCGATGGAGGATATCGGCTCGACGGTGTAATAGAAGACGATACTGTCCGAGACATCGCGCGATTTGATGATATTCGGCACGGCGTACTGATAAAAGATGGTGGCGTTTTCGGTGCCGTCGATTCGTATCCCGATACTGAATACCGGGTCAGGCGGGAGATTGGGGTTCGGGGTAATCACCAGACGGTATTCGCCGTACTGCACATTGTAATCAAGCGATATTTCGTCCAGATCGGAATTATTATCGATATCCAGCCGCCGGTAATCGGACCCCGCCACGGAGGTGTAAGTCCGCGATATCACGAACGATTCCGGATTGAAAACGTTGAGACTGACATTGTCGTATCCCGTGGTAACCATCTCGGATGAAATCACCGGTGCATCGGGAAGATTGCTGGTCAGGATCAGGACATCGTATTCCCCATACGACGATCCGATCGCGAGATCGGGGTTGCCGTCGCGATCGAAATCTCCGGATGTCATGACCGCCTGGTAACTAAAGGAACCGGCAATGGGAACGATTATAGGTCCGGTAAATGTCCCAAGTTCATTGCCAAGAAAGATTTCTACGGTCTTATCGCTGTTGTTGGTGGTCACGATATCAAGGTATAAATCCCGGTTGATATCGATGGCGGCGACAGTATATGTCCTGCCATAGACAAATATGGTGTCGATTGCCGTCAAACCTCCGGAGCCATTTCCGTAACCGATATAAATATTGCTGATATAATTACCGGGATCGACTATGGCTAAATCGCAATTACCGTCCCGGTTGAAATCGGCCATGGCATTGCCAGTGCTGATATCGGCGGAATATTCTTTGACAATGAAAACTGCCGACTGGACAAATCCGTAACTTCCGGTACTAAGAAATATTTTTGCGGAATCGCACCCCATGCCGAGGACCAGATCGTCATATCCGTCGTAATTAAAATCAGCCACATCGGCCGACATGGCGTGGTCGCACATTTCGGTTCCAACCGTAACGCTGACCGGAAAATGCCCCGTGCCATCGCCATAGTAAACCCGATTCATGCCGACGAATATGTCGGCGTAAACATCGTTGTTAAAATAACCGAACGCCACCGGCGACCAGGTATCATAGTAAACCCTGGGAGTAGTAACTACTGAAAACTGTCTATTACCCTGGTTAAGTAATACAGCGATCTGAGTATAACTGGCGGCAACGATATCAATCAGGGAATCATTATTTACGAACGCCAGATTGAAATAACCGAAAGAAGTCAGCAGTGTTTCCGGTGCCGCGAATGTCCCGTCCCCATTTCCGTAAGAAATACTCAAATATGTAGCCCGCATATCACAAAGAATCAGGTCAACATTGTTATCAAAATCCACATCGGCAGATTTCATTATTCTGATTTCATCTGCGGCAAATGACATTGAAGACGTAAATTCCAGCGGTTCGATGCCGTCGGAGACATAAACGAAATCTTTATAATTGGCCGTATCGGAGCCATCCGCACTCGTTATTGTTAAAGTTACATCGAATATACCGGACAATGTATATTGATGGATAGGATTCGACTGGTAACTTTGTGTTCCATCGCCAAATTCCCAGAACCATGTCGATATGGACGACATACCCGTTGATTGGTCGGTAAAATGGACCGTCAATGGATTCGCGCCATACCGCGGCGAAGCGGTAAATCGCGGCGTAAGGCCATCGCAGGCATTCCCGAAACCGTCCCCATCGTAATCTTCCTGACCCGGATTATAAACTATCGGGCAATTATCCCAGGGATTCTGATGGTCATCGCAATCGTAGTCCATGAAGCAGTCCAGGCACTCGAGTGATGCCATGTAAGCGGCATCGCAGGAGACTGTATCATAAAAAGATGCCGGGGCCACGAAAAACCAGTGGGTTCCCGGAGGAAGAACCAGCCGAACCTGTACCGGATTACATGCCGAGTCAACCACGTAAGGGGATACATAGCCGGTAATATCGTCACAATCGCCCGAGCCCGGAGATTCCGCTTCGATTAGCCCGGTTAGAATCCGGAATTCGGCGGTAACTTTCCAGATCACCGTCAAGGTATCTTCGAGGATCACTTCGTACCAGTCGGTATCCCGGTGATAGATGGTTTCATCGACGATAAAGGTCCCGGCCGTTCCGCAAACGGTATCACCGCATGAAATCGATGTAAAAATCGGCGGGTCATTGAGGCATCCCGAGTTTGTAATATCCGGGTTATCGCAGCCGGTCGGCTCACCTTCCTGATCCGCCCCGGCAGGGCACTCCACGGCGCAATCGATTCCAGTGCAACACCGTTCATTTCGTATAAAAAGTCCGTAGTCTTTATTATAAGGGGAGTCGACCATTTGTAGCCAGTAGGCGATTCCGCTGTATTTTATACTGGAGCGCAGTTCTCCGGCGTGGGGTCCCGAAGCACGATCTCCCACGCAGCCGAGGCAATCTCCGGGAGCATTGGGAAGAATCGTCCATCCGACGTGGTAATCGGTTCCGGCCGGGAATACCCATTCTTTATCATATCCGGCCCAGTCGGCTTCCACCCATTTGTATCCCGATTCCGGCATTTCGGAATTCGGAATGTCCAGAGAATCGAGGATATTGCCCGGGAGCCCAGTTCCATCATCAGCCCAGAGGTAAACCCGCATATCCGGATTCCCTAAAATATAACCGCCGTGCATCCAAATCGACGATACCTGTAAGGTGCAGGCCACTTTGTAAGATTCCACCGAAAAGCGCATGGCATAATGAGTTGATTGGTTGCCGTCGGGAGTATAAAAAATTCCGACTGTCGTCGCTGTATCATCATAATAGTACTGGACATCGCAGCTGTATTTCGGAGAAATATCGCTCAGGAGTTCGATATCGTCTCCGCCCGATATCACGATCGGTTCCGTCGCCTGTAATTTTTTCAGGAGACTTTCCATTTCAATATCATGCAATGTAGATAATTCCACTCTCCGGAGGGCTCCAGGTTCGATTTTTGTCTTGGCGGCTCCAAATGCGGATATGCTGTTTTCCTGCGGCTGTTGCCCGTTAGCCACTGAGAGAATTAGGCACAAGATAAGAGTTGATACGATCAGTGATATTGATTTCATATGTCCATCCCAAAAAGGTTACAGCGTGAAATATGAAGCACACCTTACACGACTTAAGCCAATATATACAAATAGTTTATGCCGTCAAGTCCATTATAAAGTACCTATGTATGATTTTTCGATGAGTATAAAATCGGTACTGCCGGGAATAAGCAGCTAAGGGCTATTGAACCGATGTGCAATCAGATAACCAGTATCACCCACCCTTTCTACAAAGTCTGTTGCCGAATCGTCTCTCGGATAGTATATTTCGAATAACTAATCATTTAAACCCGGGGGAGGGGAAATGAATTCGATAGCGATTATTCTATTAACGGTAATTTCCTGTATATTAATCAATATTCCGGTGTTCGGTCAAAGCAAGGTCGGGACGGAATCTTCGACCTTCTTAAGGCTTAACGCCTCGCCAACCGGGGCCGGAACCGGCTTTTGTGTGGTCACCAATGTCGATAACTACTCGCCGATTTATAATCCCGGAGCGGCCGGGATTTTTATTCTGGACCGGAATGTCTATGGCAATTTGCCGCTGAAATTCGGATACTTCACTGACGATGTCTATCTAATGCCGTTCAGTTTCGGATTAGGGGTAACCAGCGATTTTTTGAATCTGGAAAATTCCGACCGTTTGAAGTTCGGGCTGGGGGTATCGTATTCCGTTTTCAAGTTAGGTGCAGATAATATACAAGTCAGCAATTATTATTATTATGAAGATCCAAATGGATATACCGTAGATCTTGCCGACCACGCCTATATATACTCAGTCTCGGCAGGCTTCCAGTATTTTGTCAGAATCGGAGCCGGCTTTTCGCTAAAGCACATCAACGAGGAACTCACTAATTCTGAACTGAATTTCAATACGTACGATTACGGCATTTACGCCGAATTGCCGCTCAGTTCTTTCTGGCAGCCGGAATCCGATAGGTATTCATCCGGTTTCGGATTCGATATAACCCCGTCGATCGGATACGCCGAATACAATGCCAGCGGGAAGAAATTCCAGGTCGAGTCAAATTCGTACGATCAGCCCAATTTTGATAATTTCGGCTATGCCATGTACGGAGCGCTGACCCATGGCGGGCGGGCCGTGGTTTCGGCGCGAGCGATGTGGGAAAAGGAAAAATCTCTTATCAATCGAGCAGATAAAAACGATAAGAACGGTGTTGAAATCGGAGCCATGGAAATCCTGTATGTCCGGTTCGGCAAATCCGAAAACGACTATATTCCCAATAAGTATAATACTTTCGGAATCGGATTAAATTTAGGCGCCCCTCTGTTCGATTTGTTGGATAGTGGCCCCGAGTTTCTCTTGCGCACCGATATCCGATTTGATTATGCCAGAGCGTCCGAAAAAGAAAATAACTTCCTTGAGGACCGCGATCTATACGGGGTCAGCTTCGCCTACAGCCTGAGGTAACGGTTTTTCCCGATCCGGGCGAAAACTGTTGATATAGATTTCAAAAACCATATATTTCCGGGGCATCTATCCGGTTTTTTTTCGTATTTATAAGTAGTTCACCGGAGGTAAGTTTTGTCATTGAAAAGGGGATGGCTGGCCTGGCCCTTTCTGCTATGGTTTTTTCCGGCCCTTTTGCCGGCGGCGGTTATCCATGTCCCGGCCGACCAGACCACCATCCAGGCCGCAGTCGATGCCGCTCTGGACGGCGATACCATCCTGATTGCGGCGGGAACCTATAGCGGAACCGGCAACGAAAGCATCCAGATCGCCGAAAAATCCCTGGTGATAATTGGGGCGGACGGCCCTTCCGGCACTATTATCGATCTTACTTCATCGACCGATGGCTTCAATATCCAGTTTGATTTTGAGTTGGCGCTCGATTCTGTGGTTTTTTCCGGGTTGACCATCCAAAACGGACGGTACGGCATCAGGACTTTCCCGCTGGGAGTGAGTTTCGGAGCGGTCCGGGTTGACAGCTGTATTTTCTCCGGCAATGTTAATGGCATCAGAAACGAAGAGCTGAATAAGAAACGCGGGAAAGTATCGAAAAGCCGGTCAGAAGTTTACGATACTTTGCATATCAAAAATTGTGTATTCAATGCCAACGATACCGGGATAGCGATTTTCGCCAATTCCGATGTCGGCTCTTATGCTTATTTGGACAGCTGCACTTTTGCCGGTAACGGGTTGGGGCTTTTATCCGCCGCGGCCTTTTCTTCTCATGTGACTATTGACGGCGCGGTTTTTCACAGCAACGACACCGCCCTGAAAGGCCCTTTCACCGGGAACGATCTTCAGATAATCAACAACAACGTCGGAGTATTCGGGCGGTACGATCCTTTTGTTTATTATGACCAGATTACCCTGAACGATTGTCTGCTGGACAACAATTCCGATACCGTGATTCATGCCGGTGAGATGACTATTCTCAATAACACCACCGTTAGCAACAACCCCGGGGAATTGATTATAGGGACCTTTTTCGAACAGGACGATTTCACCACGGTCCGGCTGAATTCTTGCGAAGTCCACAATAACTCGTCGGTTCCGGTTCTTGACGGCAATGTATTTATCGACAGCACCCGTTACATCGGGAATGATGGACTTAAATTCTACCGCGAACACGCTCGGGCCCAGGTTACCAATTCCCTGTTCGCTTCGGGCAGTGCCTCCGCGTTCTCCGTTGTTTCCGGAGGAAGATCCGACAACGTTCGGCTGGTCCGGACGCTCGATATCGAAAACTGCACCGTCGCCGGCAACGTCGGCTCGGGAATCGAAATTGAGGCGCTTTCGACCACGGATGTAAGGATAGCGAATACTATCATTTCTGGAAATACCGGGTACGGACTGGTATCCGACACCACTATCGGTAAACCCATACTATCCGTGACCTGCAACGATTTTTACGAAAACGGGACCGGAAATTATGAAGGATTACCCGATCCCACGGGGATGAGCGGCAATATTTCGGCTGACCCGATGTTCTGCGATACGGCCGTGGCGGATTATACTGTCAAACCCTGCTCCCCCTGCGCTCCTGCGAATAATGCATGCATGGTGCAAATCGGAGCCTACGACGCCAGCTGTCCCGGTCCGACCTATTGCGGACCGGTCTGGTGGGTGGCAACTGATGGTTCCGATGAATCCGGAGACGGTTCCGAAGAAAACCCGTTTGCCACTATCCAGACAGCTGTCGATGCCTCGGATAACGGCGATACCGTGATTGTAACCGATGGAGTATACACCGGCGACGGCAATCGGGAAATTAATCCTTTGGGGAAAAGTATCATCGTGCAATCACTGAACGGCCCTCAAAGTACTATCATCGACGGCCAGGGGAGTCCTGAAGATCCTCAGCGGGGATTCATTTTCGAAAACGGCGAAGATTCAACGACCGTTATCGAGGGGTTTACTATCCGCAACTGCGTCGCCGATGAATTCAGCGGCGGCGGAGCGGTCTGGGGGCACGGGACCCCTCCGGTCAGAGTTACTTTAAAACATAATATCATTACCGATTGCAGTGCCGGATTCGGCGGAGCGTTGTATTTTCGGGATGAGGCCCGGCCGACTCTAATCAATAATACCATCGTGAATAATTCCGCTTATGCCGGGTCGGGTGGGGGACTCCAGGCCGACAGCGGAATCATCTTGAATAATATTATCTACTGGAATACTCCCGATAATATTCTTGGTGCAGATATCATAGCGTCGTACAGCAATATCGAAGGGGATTTTACCGGCGAAGGGAATATCGCTTTCGATCCTCTTTTCGTCGATACTGCCGGAAGAGATTTCAATCTGCAGAGCGGTTCTCCATGCATTGATGCCGGAGATACCTCGGCGGTTTATAACGATCCCGATAACACCCGCAATGATATCGGGGCGCTGTACTATTACCAGGAGTTCCCTCCGGCTCTGGAGCCGATCGGCCCGATGGAGACTTTTGAAGGGGCATTGTTGGAATTCACGGTGTATGCCGCCGACTCCAACGGGACAATCCCGGAATTGTTTACTTCGGAACTCCCGACCGGTGCGAGCTTCACCGATAACCTCGACGGTACCGGATTATTTTCGTGGAGTATAGAGTACAATACAATCGGGGTATTCCCGGTGACATTCTTCGCGTCCAGCGTCGGAGACACCGTTTTCGAAGATGTCGAAATTACCGTCAACTCGGTTCTCCCTGCTGTCACGGAATTTTACATTGAGGGGAGTGCAGTTTATCAGAACCTGATCAATCATATTCCGCAATTCGACTGGGATTATTACGATGAGGGAGATCGACCGCAGATTTCGTTCGATATCGAAATCGGTTCCGATAACGACTGGGCCGTTGCAGAACTCTGGGCTCCGGAAATATTCACCGTATCCGATACATTTATCGCCTTCGATGGCCTGCCGCTCGATGACGGGCAGACATACTACGTGCGACTTCAGGTCGACAATGGCACTTCTTTGTCCGAATGGTATGAGACCTCATTTCGGATGAATTCCATTCCGACTATCCCCGTGATTGTGCAGCCGGAAAACGATACGGTCCTGGCGGAGCAGTCTCCGCTGTTTTATGCGGCCGGTTCCCTCGATTTCGAAGGGGATGAATTATGGTATGATATTCTGTATGTGAACGACGCCTATTTCGGGACTGCCGACACGACCCTGATAACCGGGATTCCGGCCGTGAACGACACCGTGATACAATCGGCGATAACGCCCTTGAACGATAACTGGCGCTATTCCTGGGAAGTGCGGGCGTTCGACGGATTCGAATTTTCTCCCTGGACCGATTCGGCGTCGTTCTGGGTGAACTATGAGAACGAGGCTCCTCAGCTTTTCTCGGCTATCGCTCCTACCGATACCATAATGGGGATTTTGTACGAATTGCTTCCGACCTTCATCTGGTCTCCGTCATCGGATGCCGATCCCGGCGATACCGTATGCTATAATTTGATCCTGTCGCTCGACGAGAATTTTACCTTCACCAATGTTACCGACAGCATCCATGATACCGCCTATACCCTGACCGACAGCCTTAATTTCGGAACGGAGTACTGGTGGAAAGTCCAGGCTTACGATACCGGAGGGATGTTCACGTTTACCGAAAATATCCAGAATTTCCGGACCTGGCGTTTGGGGGATGTCAACGCCGACTGGTTCGCCAATATTGTCGATATTGTACGCCTTGTGAACTATAAATTCAAAGAGGGTCCGGCCCCGATTCCGTTCTATAGCGGTGACGCCGACGGCGATTGCATAATAAATATTCTCGATATCATTTACCTGGTCAATTACAAATTCAAAGAAGGTCCCGGGCCGCTTCCCGGCTGTGCCACTCCATAAGTGCCGGGATTTTTCCCAATATCAATCCTGATTTCAGCGGAATTTCGCAATTCCTTGATTGGTATTTGCTTTCGTTTCAAAATGCGTTAAACAGGCGGAAACCTGGTATTTTCGCCCGGAAAACTGCCTTTCCGGACGTATCAATAATGAACTAAAATAGTCCGCATTAGCTTCCCCGGAAATACGGCAAAAGCCGGTAATATGGCGTGCCGGCGTCATTCTGCGGAAACCAATCCATGATGGAGGTTTGTTTTGAAAAACATACCAGTCTGCTTATTGAATCTAATAATCTTAATCGTAGTGGCAATAGTCGCCTTCCCCGAAGAAGCCCGGCTGCAAACCCTGGCCACGGAACTGGTCGCCGACGGGTTCGATGTCCCGGTTCATCTGGTTTCCCCTCCCGGAGACACCGAAAGGCTGTTTGTCGTTGAACTGAAATCGGGTCTTATAAAGATAATCAAAAACGGAACCGTTCTGGCCACCCCGTTTCTGGATGTCAGCGGGGATATCGTCAGCACCCAGAATGAACAGGGATTGTTCAGCCTGGCTTTTCATCCCGATTACGCCTCGAACGGCTACTTTTTTATCAATTACACCGGGACCGACGGAGCCACCTTTGTAATGCGCTATACCGTTTCTTCCGACCCGGATATCGCCAATCCCAACAGCGGTAAATTGATATTCACCATCGGCCAGCCCTTTTCCAACCACAACGGCGGGATGGTGGCCTTTGGCCCCGACGGATACCTCTATATCGGAATGGGAGACGGGGGATCGGGGGGAGATCCCGGGAACCGCGCCCAAAGCCCCCTCAATCTTCTCGGCAAAATGCTGCGGCTCGATATCGATACTCCGATCGGTGTTCCCTATGCCATACCTCCGAGCAATCCCTTCGTAAACGAACCGGATACCTCCAGCGAAATTTGGGCGTTGGGGCTGCGTAACCCCTGGCGCTTTTCGTTCGACCGGGGGACGGGTG
>Ga0105099_10001561_pt1 | contig 14197 bp, 11 predicted proteins | sample PPLLak3cmMay2015_2_FD_79138 | JGI IMG/M metagenome (GOLD analysis project Ga0105099, IMG submission 79138) | Freshwater sediment microbial communities from Prairie Pothole Lake near Jamestown, North Dakota, USA - PPLs Lake P8 Core (1) Depth... | ecosystem: Environmental > Aquatic > Freshwater >... | reverse complement strand
TCATTCAATCACCAGTTAATTATTTAAATAGGCCAAAAAAGAGGAAAAAGAAGGTAAGACAATGCAGGTTTGGGATTTTGTGCTATATATAGTATCATACTTCGGACTATTCACTTCTGTATTCTTCCTATTGACATTATTCGAGAACCGCAAGAACATGAAGGATCCTGCAAGGCCGAAAGAGCTGCCCAAGGTCACAATAATGGTCCCAGCATGCAATGAGGAAGACTGCCTCGCAAAGACACTGAACTCACTACTCGAACTTGATTACCCGAAAGACAGATTGCAGATAATGGTCATAGATGACGGAAGCAAAGACAACACACTCAATATCGCAAGAAGCTTTGAGAAAAAAGGGATCTATGTGCTGACCAAACCGAATGGCGGAAAAGGGACTGCACTCAATCTGGGACTCAAGCATGCCACAGGCGAACTCGTAGGCTGCCTCGATGCGGATTCAATCGTAGAACCTGACGCTCTCCTGAAGATGATAGGCTACTTCAAAAGAAAGACGGTCATGGCAGTCACCCCTTCACTAAAATGCACTGAACCAAGGACGATCTGGCAGAGGATACAGGTAGTAGAGTTCCTTTTGGGAGTCTATCTAAGAAAAGTATTCTCCTACCTTGGAAGCATCAATGTGACACCAGGACCATTCACCATATTTCGAAAGGAATTCTTCGACACGCATGGCGGATATGACACCACAACATGCACCGAAGACATAGAGATCGCACTCAGGATACAATCAAAAGGATACGAGATAGAGAACTGCCACGACGCGAATGTCTACGCAGTCCCGATGCCCACATTCATGACGACAAAGAAGCAGAGGGTCAGATGGTACAAAGGATTCATAGAGAACACGCAGAAATACAAAGAGATGATGTTCTCAAAGAAGTATGGCAACCTAGGACTTTTTGTATTCCCCAGCGCATACCTATCTATAATGATCGCCATGGTGATGACAACATACTCATTATATGTACTAGGCAAAAACAACATAAACAGATTCCAGAATTTCTACAACGTGAATTTCGACCTCTCAAAGATGATAAGCTTCAAGTGGGACCTGTTCTACATAGACCAAAGCCCCATCATGTTCATAGGGCTTGTCGCACTGATCATCGGAATAATAATGGTATACATAGCAAAGAAGATATCGAATGAAAAACAGAGCCTCGCATATTCATACATACTCTTCATGCTTTTCTACTTGCCACTATATGCATACTGGTGGGCGAGCGCCATAAAAGCCAAAGCCACTGCTTCTGATGTCGGATGGGCAGGCAGAAAAAGACAGGCAGAAGAGATAAAATATTCATAAAAGAAAATGAACGAAAGAAGAAAGATCGACTACATGAGGTATCTCACGGTGTTCGCGATAACTACACTCATATTCATAGCAGGGATAGTCATAGGGAATTACTTCTCGACACAGAAATTAGAGCAGGTGGATTACATCGGCCAGGACCTCAAAAGAGATACGATGGCCATGGAACTCCAATACGAACTCATCGCAGAGAACCCGTGCGGACACATAAACTCCACCCCTCTTGCCGACGAACTATATGATATGGCGAGCAAACTGGACTACATGGAGAACCAGCTGGGAGAAGAAGACAGAGACGTGATAGAACTCAAGGAATACTACTCGCTACTCGAACTCCGGCACTGGCTATTCATGCAGAAGACAAATAAAGAATGCAACCAGAACAGTTCGCTAATAATGTTCTTCTACACCAACGAATACGACTGCAAAAAATGCAAAGAGCAGGGATTCATACTCACGTGGATAAGGAAGAATTATGCCAATGTCTACGTATACTCCTTTGATTATGCGATGAAGAACACTGCAATGGAGACTGTCAAGAAGCTTTTCATGGTCAAAGGCACCCCCGCAGTGATAATAGACAAAGAGACATACAACCGGTTCATGACAAAGGATGAACTAGAGCAGATACTGCAGAACAACAGCTTAGAGAAGATAGAGACGGCCGATAAGCAATCAATAAAGAACGCACCCATTTAACCTTATTACCACAAGAATATTTATAAACAAAAAATAGTTCTGATTGAATATGCAATACGAGATAAGCCAGCTAAAAGAGATACGAAAACAGCTCAACCTTAGCCAGACCGAGTTCGCAAAGCAATCCGGAGTGTCACAATCGCTCATCGCGAAGATAGAGGCAGGACACCTCGATCCAAGCTATTCTAAAGTCAAGATGATATTTGAGACAATAGACAGGCTAAGCCATAAACAGGAGATAAGCGCAAAAGAGATAATGCAGAAGGGCATAATAACTGTGAAACCATCTGAACCGCTCATAGATATAGTGGCCATAATGAACAAGAAAGCGATATCCCAGGTTCCTGTAATCGATGGCAAACAGATAATCGGCCTGATAACCGAAAAAGAGATACTCGAGAAGATGGGACAGGATAACATAGTACACCTTAAAGCGCAAGATGTAATGATCGACCCGCCGCCCATAATAAGCGAAGAGACAAAGATATCTGCCATAAAATCGCTCATAAGATATTACCAGATAATCATAGTCGCTAAAAAAGGGGATTTTGTAGGGGTCATAACAAAATCAGACCTGTTGAAGAAGCTGGTCTGAAAACTTAAAGCAGGAAATATCAGGGGGAAATGTATGGATTCTTATGCTGTAAACATAAGAGAAGCATTGCGCAAGAACGAGACAATAGTCATAGGATGCGAGTGCGAGATAGAGTACAGCGGAAGGGCAGAGGCATTCCTGCCTATAGGTGACAGAGTGATAATAATCAAGGCAGACAAGACACTACTCGTCCACCAGCCAGAAGGGAATGCGCCAATAAACTACATGAAGCCAGAAAGCAGCCACAGCATAATAATCGAGGACGGGCACATGTACCTCAGGTCACAGAACCTCCCGCTAAAAGAATATCTCGACATAAAGATGAGCAAGGTATACTTCCTGGATTCCCACCAGCTAAAAGACGGGCAGAAGATAGAGCTACTAGGTACAGAGAAAGACATGTCAGAGATGATATACAACAACCCAAAACTAATATCAAAAGACTTCAAACCATTATCTATGGAAGAGCACACCAAATACGGCTTCATCGACGTATTCGGCCATGACAAGGAGAAAAATCTCATCATTGTTGAATGCAAGCGGTACAATGCTGACCTAAGCGCAGTCACGCAGCTCAGACGATATGTTGAAAAGATGAAGCATGTCAAGGGGACGGAAAAAGTCAAAGGCATAATCGCAGCCCCGAAGATATCAGCGAACGCAAAGAAGATGGCAGAAGACTGGGGATTCTCTTTTGTTGCTGTAGAGCCTCCGAAATAAAAGGAAAGGTACAACAAAGACCAAAAGACGCTTGGAAATTTCCAGGAACAATGAAAAAAGAAGACCCCGACACTGCAGAACGCGTCAAACTCGCGCACGAGATACAGCAGTTCTTCATGACTAACTACAAGAACAACTGGGTCCCTGAGAAAGAGCTCAAGTACCACAGCAGGATGCACAACCAGGTGTTCAATGACCTCGTGAAACGAGGATTCATCGAGAGGAAGAAGACGTATCTAGGATATAATTACAAGTGGAAAGCGGCAATGCCGTGAACGATGAACTACTTTTTCTAGATATCCAAACGCAGCGCCACCACTGCCGCTCGCTTCGACAGGTAATTCTATTGTTCATCTGAGTATACCTTTAATCATATAGTTATACCACTAGCTCGCAAGGGCGGTGGCGGCGCTAAATAGAACGTTAATAATTCTTTAATCCTTTGCCAGGACAGTTATGGCTTTCAATGCAACTACCAGAGCTGCGGGAGCCACAAATATCTGGATGAAGTGGAAGAGGGAGTTGAGGACGTTTCCCAGAGGGTCGAAGATTATGTTAAGCACAGAGAAATCTGTTGTCCCTGCAACAATCAATGCGACTGCTGCGACGAGGAAATGCGTGAACTCTTTTGTGTGGATGTTAAGGAAACCCACGACAAAACCCAGGAGGACTATACTGAAAGCGAAGAAGTTGCTTGTCGTCTGCAAGAGACCCGCTATGACTGCGACAAGGACCCCACCTATGAATGCGTAATGGCCTACCTTGTGATGCAAGGTCTCACCTTTTTAGATTCTCGTTTATCTTCTGTATCTCTGCATCAATCGCAGAGTGAGGCATGGTCGACACGACTTTCGCCTTCCTGATACGGTTATAAGTGAAGACGGCGACCGTGAATACTATGACACCGACAATCACTGCACCTGCAAGAGTGCTCTCATAAGAAGATGAATCTAAGCTATACGCTCCGGTTATGTCATTTGCGACCTTCAGCTGATAGTCCATTATCGCAAGTCCCAAAAGAGGCAAGACAAGAATCGCCGTGAAGACCAAAATGTCCAATTTTCCGCTCTTATATGACATTATAACACCCCTTCATCCTTTTTGAATATGTTTTAATATTTAAAATTACCTCTTTTTTGGGGCTTAGTAGAAAGTACGCCTAGCGGCGGGTGCTGCCGGGCTCGTGCTGCACTTTTTCACGCAAAATGCGGCATCCCGTGATGGACGTCCCCCTGCCGCATATGAGAGCACAGCAGAAGGCACTGCGCAACAAGGCAGCACCACTACTTTCTACTAAACCTCTTTTTTGAAAAGTTACGCCTTATCCGACCGGCAATGTGCCTGAGATTTGAAATGACTGGATTTCCATACACCATCTTACCGGACAAAAGTCCCTTCTCTTCAGAGATGTTGAATCCGGAAGGCAGCTCTTGACGCTTCTTCTTAGGATGGTAATGATCGTACAATACATACGCGAAACCCAATATGAGGAACAATCCGATAAGCGATGCTAGTATCAACAAGGACCTCTCGATTATCAGTTTCATCAGCGGCTTCTCAAGGACACTGCAGTCGGAAGCGCATGTCTCGGCAGTCTCTATGCCGTCGCAGATACCATTGCCGCAAGCGCAATACGCCGCCCTCTTTATCTCCTGCGGAGGCTTCTCTTTACCTATCACAACATAAATTTCGTCAGGAGAACACCCTTCTATAGTCAACTCGAAATAATCAGAATAACCGAAGATTGTGCCCTCTTTCTTCTCAGCAGACATCTCACTATACAAGTCGCCCGCGATTATCTGGCCCATTATCTTCTGGACCAGCCTATCGTCGATAAGCAGAGTGTGGATCACCGGCTGTGACCAAAAATTGACACATGTCGTGTCAAGATGGACATCACCTATGGACTGGACTGAACTCACGCTCACAAGACCGTCATTATCCTCGCTGCCGAACAACATCTTACTCAGTCCCAACCTTTCCATGAACGCATAAGGCCTGGTGCCCGCAATAGCATAATAGCTTATGTTAGGTACAGGAGTGGTCGGCCAGCCATTCAATAATAGCTCTTTTACTGCATCACTGACAGGGACAATGTCTGTAGCATCTGAGTTTGCGAATTCAGTTATGAATGTCTGGACATAATTAGCGACAGGAGAACCCTTATTCGGAGTGCCGACTATAATCACTTTCCTCATCGACTTCATGAACGTATACGCAGAAGAATTTTTCTGATTCTCTTCATAAGCGTGCCTCAAAGCAGCCTGAGTCACTATACCTCCGAGTGAGTAGCCTATGATGTATATCCTATTGAAACGCTCAACATTACCTTCCAGGTAATCTGCAAGCTCCTTTGCAGTCTCATTCACCTGCTTTGTAGCAAGATAAGAGAAAGTCCACAGCTGATAAGGCTGGTTCGTCATCTTGAACTCATTGATAAGTCCATCCCACACTTTTCCGCTGCCCCAAAGGCCGTGGAGAAGTATTATCGCCTGACCTGAATCAGGGGTCGGTGTGAAACGGTTTGCGAATTCATCGAGGCCACACTCTAAACACATGACAGTTATCGGCGCAAGAGTCACTTCTCCTCCAGCAGAATATGCTGAAAGGTTGACCTCCGCAGATACGACCTTCTTTATTATGTCTATCCTTCCCCCGACATATGTCCAAGATGTATCGTTCCCTACAGTCTTCTTGGCGTATATCGCGACGCTCGATTCGTCTTCATCAGAGTTCACAGAATATGGAAGCGTTATGTTTGCGAGGACCGCAGAACGGCCGTCTTCCTTGAACTTCACAACCATCGGAGTCCCAACTATCTTAAGGTTCTTATTCGACGGCTCTGGCACGTCTACCATCGGCATCGATATGCTCGCTTCTGTCTTGCCTTCGAAATCAACCGAGAAATTCCCGCTCTTCAAAGAGTTGTTAACGCCAGTCAGGTTTGTCTTCACAGAAGCCAACTTGAACACTGCACCGCTCATATTGAAGTTAGTCTCGTTCCTGAACTGCTCTACCTGCTTTCCTGGACAGACCTTTGTAGTCAACTCGACTTTCCTTGGTGCGCAGTCCGCGCCTGAACACTTCAGGACCTGGACGTCCTCAAAATTATCAGGCACCATGACGCTTGTCTTGAAAGTCTCCCCACCTTTACAGCTGGCCTTGAACGGCTTGCCTATTATCCTGTAACCTTCTGGCACAACGATCCTCTTTAGAAGATCTTCCACAGATATCTCTTCTTCAACTATGCTGACATCCTCTTCACAGCTTACAGATGCAGTGATCTTGACTGAATTGACCACTCCCTGGATAGATGCAGGTATCGCCGCAGCAGGAGCGGCAGGAGCAGGAGGAGCAGCAGGAGCGGCAGGAGCAGGAGGAGCAGCAGGAGCAGGAGCGGGCGCAGGAGGAGCAGCAGGAGCAGGAGACGGAGCAGGTGCAGCATCTGGTGTCGAATCGCCACCTCCACCACCTCCACCCACAATAACAGTGGATGTCTGCACAGTATTGTTCTCTGTGGCAAACCCTGAATTAGCATAGATGCCTGTGGCCTCGCAGTTCCAGCCAAAGTACACGTCTCCTACAGAGATCGTGAAAGTTGTCTCATTATCAGTGCCAGTGATGTTGACCGTTGAATTCAACGTCCAGTTCCCGCTGATATTGTGATAAAGGGAGATATTGGCGAGGCCACCTTCATGCGAGGCGTTACATATGAGATTCAGTGTGTGTAAAGAAGTCGATGTGTTCGTAGCAGGCGAGACAAGGGTGACTATCGGCGGATAGGCCTTATCCAAAGTCACGAATACAGCATCATTCTCTTGGTTTAACCTATTATCTGTGACAGCAGTCGTGTTTCCTCCGTGGAAACCTTTCCTCGACGCATTTACCGCGTGGGTCTTGTTCTCCACTGAACCAGAATTGTTGACCAGATAATCTGTGGCGATGAGGTAACCCGTCAATGAATCAGTTCCTGTGACACCTGAATCCCGAACAATGCCGTCTTCCATGAAGCTGATGTTCACGGATGCGTTCGTGACGTTATTCCCGAAGCGGTCCAGAGAATGGACCTGCATGTACCAGTTGACGCTCAACATGCCCACAACATTATCTGTGCATACTGTGTTGTCCGAGAGTATCAAAGGATAAATCGGGACAAGAGTGCTGTTTATGAAAAATAATCCTAACCGTCCATTCAGGCACAACGTGTTGCCTGTGATGTTGACCGATGTCGCGTCCTTCAGCCAGACACCATCAAGCGAGCTGCCTGTTATAGTATTATCAATTACCTGTGCGGACGAATCATCAGAGACATTTATTCCGCTGCCGGTGTTGCCTATCATCGTGTTCCCCTGCATCAACAGGTCATCCGAACCAGATATGCGTAATCCGTCCCCATTATCAGATATGTTATTATCGACTACAGAATTATTGTCGGATAGATCGACGCGAATCCCTGTCCCAGCGTTATCATACACAGTCGAGTTATAGACTTTGGTGTAGAGTGAGATGTAAGAGACTATGCCTTCTAGGCTGTTGGAATATACCGTAGAATTGACTATTCTGTTGTCCCTTGCTGTCCAAGCAGTAATGCCTGCGCCGGTGTTATCGTATGACGATACGTTAAAAAGATCGTTGCCGTCAGAGAACCAGAGCAATATTCCATCCCGCGAGTTATCGTGCGATGTGATATTCCTGAATGTGTTGATGTTAGCATTGTCAGTCTTAAGACCACGCTCGTTTCCATACATCTCGATGTCTTGTACGGTGTTCTGCTCCGAACGCTCAACAAGGATGCCGTACCACATATTATCAAAAGACCTCTTTCCAGTTATCTTATTGCTGTCAGAATAGTAAATATATACTCCCACATAATTGCCGCTGGATTCGACATCTTCGATCGTGTTGAAATCGGAATCTGTCGTCAGGAATATTCCTGAATTATCATTATCAAGCAAGCGCGGAGAGCGTATGGTGTTATTTGAAGAGTTATGCAATGCTATCCCTGCATAACCATTATCTCTCAGGTATGCATCCTCGACAATGCTGTCATTCGAATCTGCGAGATATATCCCATAATAGTAGCCAGTGATGTTGCAACCAAGGATCGCATTATCACTGCCGTTGGCATATATCCCTTTTCCAGAACCATTGCCGACGAGCACTGCAGAACCGCATGAAAGGTTCAGATCGCTGCTGTTGAAACGGATCACGCCAGGATACAATGCATCATTCAGGTAGTATGTACCTGCGCAAAGGGTAGAGTTCTTGGTTATCACTATATCATCACGCGGCGCGATGACTGTGCTGTCGAAAGGAGAGCAATCTATAGAATCAGATGAGCCGTCACCATCAGAGTCGAGCTGCGATGTCTTCGGCCCCCAGTCGCTGACATTGACGACGTTCCCTCCATTCTCCCTGCTGAATGGGTACTGCTGGCCGAAATCGCCATAACCATCTGCGTCAGAATCGAATATCGCGACAGAACCTATGTTGTCCCAGATATTCCCTACCGCTTTTCCAGCCATGGTCGTATTGAAATGATTTAGCAGATTGTTTGAATAAGCGTGGATGGTGTTTGAAGAGAAATTGTCGTGATAGAATAGGTTATACGCGGAATTCTGCAGATAAACTCCATAAGAATTGCCGTAGAACGAATTGTTGTTTATTGATGAATCATCGACAGATGATAAGAATATCCCCCTATCAAAGCTTTCTATATCGCAGTGCACGAGAGTTATGTTATCTACACCAACAGCAGATATGCCGTAAAACGAATCATTGCCGACCACTGAAAATCCTCCGCAGTCTATCTCTACGTCGCTAGAGTTTATCTTCAGGCCATCTCCTGGGCATATGAAGACGCCTGGCGAAGATTCGAGGTCTGAAACAAGGTTTATCTTACCTGCTACCGACTTGCCGCACAAAGTCTTAGATATGATCGATAGGTCTGAAGCTACGAGTCCTTCGAATAGGTTGGACACACAGGTCACATTCCAGCCATAAGTTCCTGGAAGAGAGAAAGTCCTTCTATAGCTGTAAAGCCCGGTAGACCAGTCAAGGGTCATGTTCCACGTGCCTATCGAATCATTGAATTGTATAACGCAGCTCCCATTATCGAAACCGTCATCTATCATGATGCCTGAGCTGTTCGAATAGTTGGCATAGAAAAAAATCAGCTCTCCTTGTGATACACTGACAGAATCAGTGTCTGAAATTATCGAAAGCGTGGAATTTGTGCCAAATACAGTAGTCGCGTAGCCAGTTATCGTATCAAGCTGCGAAGATACAGCTATCCCTATCACCAGAAGTGCAAGAATCCAGACAAATTCATATCTGCCGTGCATTCTTTACCTCTTTTTCTTTTCCGCCCATCTTATTCTCCGCCCTTTTAGCGACAGTCGCTATGGCACTAGGATGCTTATTCAAGAGCCCCGCAATCTTAGAATTTGAAAATGAATAGTTCGCTTTCAGAAAATACACCACATTCTCAAGTATCGACTTCGAACGGTCCCTGAATATCTGGCTTGGGATGACTATATCCTGATCTTCTATGACAAAAGGCGTCTTCATCTTGCCTGAAGCCCGCGAATAAGAGGTCCAGATGCTCCGATCATCACGCTCGAGCATGGCAGCGATATCGTGGAATGAAAGGTGCCTGTTCTCTTTTAGATATTTACATACAGATTCTGAAGGGCTCAACACTCCTGCAAATATAGATACAGGAATAGCATGATCTTTCTCACTTTCTGAATATATCTTTATGAGCTCAGAAAGAGAAAGGCCCTGGCTGTCTTTCATGAACTTAAGAATAGAACGGAGCAGTCTACGGGAGTCATCAGGGCTATTGCCTTCTTTAGTTGCCTTCTGCATTTAAGCAAAAGATGAGCTTTTCCATCTTATAAATGTTTCTTTTTCACTTCTTTTGTATATTTTTTAACTCTTTTTGTGTATTTTTAACTGTTTATGTGCATTTAAGAGTCCACAATTCTACTTTATTTGTGTATTTAATACCTTTTTTGTATTTATTTTTACTTTATTTGTATTTATATAACTCTTTTTGTCTTAGAAATACAGCCACAAACTACAATATTCAGAAACGTGATTTATCGAGCAAAGAATGCGCATCGAGTGATCTTTCGTGTCTTGAAATCCGGTCCCAATCCTTTCCTGCCTTAGATATGAAGACGGTCCTAAGATAATCCTGCTCCTTATTCGACACACGAGCGAACATGTCCGCCTCTATAAGACCGTAAGGATAACCTAAAAAGATAGGGTCTGTACTGTTAACCGCGAGCGCAGAGAATGAATGATCCATGTCAAATCCTAAATCGAATGTCTCTAATTTGAATACGTGCCCTGACTTAGGATGCAATTTGACGAAAAATATCTTAGTACCCCTAGAGACAGGCTTAGCTACAGGAAAATAATACCACGCATCATAGACAGCAGCATCGTTGAGGAATGCTGCAACAGCTGTGCCAGAAGATGTCAGAAGGTTCGAGGTCTTTGACAAAGCCAAAAAGACAACACCATCCCTTTCTATCCTGCTCCTTATCGAGTCAATCAATTTTTTCTCATGGATGGTCCTAAAAGAGAGGTCGCCATCCATCATGATGATGTCACCCCTGCCTGCAGATGATGCCAACATGCCCGCAGCAGATAGTTCTGCCATGCGCCTAAGTATGCATGGAACTTTTGAGATGCTGAAACGCGAACCTCCATCCAGAAGGGCCCTGTCAAGCGGATCAAACAAAAACTCTCCTGAAAAAAAAGAATCATCCAATATCGCCTGTCTTGATTTGAACAGCTTCGCGGAATAGACCAGGTTCCCATCCTTCCTGATTGAATTAGCCAGGACATAGAACTCGTCAGTAGAACTGGAGATGCGCTTCCCACCTTCGTATGTCGTGTGAAATATACGCACGAAATGTACACAAGAGCCCGGTGATGAGAAGATTGCCGCATTCCCTCCATCGATGAACACCAGTCTGCCTTTAGAATCGGGAAGAACGGTTATCTTGTGAAAATTATCCCTAGAGAATTCTGATGGGCTTAAATCAGTCTCTGCCACTCCAAGAGAACCTGCACCAGGACGAGCATCATCCAACTGCATATCTGAGAATTCCTTCAACATATCTGATATCGGATCAGCCATGATCGATACAAAAATGATTGTTGTTTTTAATACTTATGCAAAAGAAAGTCAGCAGAAAAAGGAAAGAATATCTTTTTTTAGAGTATCTTGGTCTTCAATGCGAAAAAACGCATCTCCAGGATGACTATCATGACAAGAGTGACAATTAAAGCCTCCCAGAGTGCACCAATTGCAATAATTATACCTAAAGCAGAGACGCCCCAGACGCTAGCAGCAGTCGTCAGGCCCTTCACCTCTTTACCATGGCTAAGTATTGTGCCTGCACCGATGAAACCTATGCCTGTTAAGATGCCGGAACAGACCCTCGCCACAGAATCAGGAACAAAGTTAATATCAGAAGACAGGAGCGCCCCAACAAGGAAAGTGCTTGTCATACATACGAGAATATGAGTCCTTATGCCAGCATAATGACCGTGCTTCTCACGCTCATAACCTATGACGCCACCAAGAACTACTGCAAGGATGATCTTGACAAGAGTATAAAGCTGCGGATCCATGTGTGACCTATCTGAATAAGGCCTTATTTAAATAATTTTATATTAATTCGAGAGTGGGACAAAACAAGAAGAACACGAGAAACATTGACGGAATAATGGACAACACAACTAAAACTTTTCTGAAAAACATTCCACAACCTTTTTAAAGAAACCATGATTTTCACAGGATATGGGTTATGAACTTATAATCACAGAGAAGCCTAATGCTGCACAGAAGATAGCACAGGCACTCGCTACAGGAAAGCCGATAAAGAAGAATGTCAAAGGCGTCCCTTACTACGAAATAACCCACGGGAGCAAGGATATAGTTGTAGGATGCGCAGTAGGCCACCTATATACAGTAGCTGAAAAAGAGAAAAAGAAAGGCTGGAGCTACCCTGTATTCGACATCGCCTGGGAAGAGAGCGGCAAAAGCAAGAAAGAATCGGGCTTCACCAAAAAATACCTGGCAGTCCTCAAAACACTCGGAAAAGAAGCTACAGAATTCACAATAGCGACAGATTATGATATAGAAGGAGAAGTCATAGGACTCAATGTCATAAGGTTCGCGTGCAAGCAGAAAGATGCTAACAGGATGAAGTTCTCAACACTCACAAAACAAGACATTGTCGAAGCATATGATGTAAAATCGAAGACACTCGACTGGGGCCAGGCACTGGCGGGCGAGACAAGACATTTCCTTGACTGGATGTATGGTATAAACCTGAGTAGAGCACTGACACTCAGCATAAAACATTCTGTAGGCATGCACAAGATACTGAGTTCAGGAAGAGTACAGGGACCAGCCCTCAAGATAATCGTCGAAAAAGAGAAAGAGATTCTCGCATTCAAACCAGAACCTTACTGGGACCTGGACCTAAAAGCGAATGTGAGCGGCGGGAATATTGAAGCTACGCATAATGAAAATCCATTCTGGAACAAAGAGAAAGCTGCCAAAATATTCGAGAAGATAAGACCAGAGAAGAAAGCAAAAGTCAAGAACGTATCGAAGAGCAGCTTCACACAACAGCCTCCAGCACCATTCGACCTTACGACACTACAGACAGAATCATACAGGACTCACGGCATAAGCCCCAGCCAGACACTAGAGATGGCACAGGCATTGTACCTTGATGGCGCGATATCCTACCCGAGAACAAGTTCACAACAGTTGCCTCCGACAATAGGATACGAGAAAGTCCTAAAGGATGTCGCAAAACAGCAGGAATACGCAAAAGAGTGCGACATGCTCCTCAAGAAAAAGCCTCTTAAGCCAAACAACGGACCAAAGACGGATCCTGCGCACCCGGCAATATATCCGACAGGAGCTATACCTACGATAAGAGGAAAAGAGCTCAAGGTATACGACCTCATAGTCAGAAGATTCCTCGCAACATTCGGCGATGTCGCTGTGAGGGAGACAGTCAAGATAGAACTTGATGTCAAAGAAGAGCTGTTCACGGCAAAAGGGACGACAACAAAAGAGAAAGGATGGCACGAGCTCTACGGAAAATACGCGACGCAGAAAGAAGAAGAACTGCCCAGGGTAGAGATAGGGCAGCAGATAGATGTGACAGAGATACTCATGAGCGACAAGGAGACCCAGCCTCCAAAAAGATACACCCAGGCATCGATAATAAAAGAGCTTGAGAAGAAGGGGCTCGGGACAAAATCGACACGAGCAACGATAGTCGACAACCTATTCCAGAGAGGATACACGACAGGAAAAGCAGTGCAGGCGACGAACCTAGGGATAAAGACCATTGAGACTCTCGAGAAGTACTGCCCAGACATAATTGATGAAGAGCTCACTAGAAACTTCGAGATAGAGATGGACCTCATAAGGCAGACAAAGAAGAAAGAAGAGGAAGTGCTAAGCGAAGCCAAAAGCATCCTTACAAAGATACTTGACCATTTCAAGAAGAATGAGAAGAAGATAGGAGAAGAGCTCGCGACCGCAACAAAAGAGACAGACAGAGAGATGGCGCACATAGGGACATGCCAAATATGCGGAGGAGACCTACTCATAAAGAAAGGAAAATACGGCAAGTTCATAGCATGCAGCAACTACCCTAAATGCAGCATCACATTCAAACTACCCTCAAGCGGGATGTTCAAGCCGACAAAACATGTCTGCGAACAATGCAACCATCCAATGATAATGATAATACGCGCTGGAAAACAGCCCCAGGATGTGTGCATAAACCCTGAATGCAAAT
>Ga0105099_10001558_pt1 | contig 14228 bp, 12 predicted proteins | sample PPLLak3cmMay2015_2_FD_79138 | JGI IMG/M metagenome (GOLD analysis project Ga0105099, IMG submission 79138) | Freshwater sediment microbial communities from Prairie Pothole Lake near Jamestown, North Dakota, USA - PPLs Lake P8 Core (1) Depth... | ecosystem: Environmental > Aquatic > Freshwater >... | reverse complement strand
ATCGTAATCTGTGGAATGGTAATGCGATTCATGACTCTATAAAATATATTGAAAATAATCCTGTTCGTTCTCGGTTGGTTGCTTCTCCGGTGGATTGGAAATGGTCATCAGCGTACTCTCGTTTTCATAATACCGGACTAATGCCTGATGTTTTTACCGCACCGGTTTTGCTGTCTAACGCACAGGCAGAACGGATTAGTGTTGTATGAAAGTTAAAAAGACACTGTCCGGAGGAGGGGGAACAGTGGCACACGGTTTTGGAAATAGTAATTCACACAGGCCACCCGTCCGTTCGCATCAGTGTACGGTGTTGATATGGTAGTCAGTTGGAATTTCAAGCATATTGTCCATTACGATAAAATAGCGGGATATCAAGCGGTTAATCTTTTAAACGGATATAAACCGATATCAATATATTCACCCAAAGAGGTTGTTGCCGTATGATTAAAACAAAAACATTCGATTGTGTCGAAATGAAAAACAAGATTCAAAAAGAAATATTAAGCGGGCGCAAACCGGAGGGGACAATTCACAAAAAAAATATTGAAGGGTTCTTAAAGAAGGTAAAGAAAATAAAGGTTTAAATACGAATGTGTGAAGTGATATGTTGATTTATAAAACAGTATCTTTTTCATCCAATTATGGTATTATTAATAACTTTTGTTTTGGCCCGTGAGGGCTAAAACAACGTTCTTTAAAAAAAGGATTGGCATTCAAAAATATTTTATAACTAGTAAATCAAAAGGAGGGCATTATGCCCAGTTTATTAAAAGTTTTTTTATTGTTTGCAGTTGTGCAAACCGGACGGATGGCCAGCAAAGAACACATCTGAATAGTAATTATATTGTGTGCCACAACCGCACCACCAATTCTCCCCCTCTCCCCTTCCTTACACACCATAACCACCCAAATTCCGAACAACCCACTTTAACTTTTACTTCAAGTTTTTTCCCGATTATACCGACAATACTATTAAGGGATATACTATTCCGGTGCTATTGTATCTATGGAAGGACGAAAATATGTTACTCTCATCTTTGTCTTTAAATCCGCAGAGTATTGAAGCGTATTCCAATTTGATACCTGCCCAGGCAGGGGCGTCCAATAAGAATGAGGATTTGGAGGAAGATACTATTACAGACCCGAAGCTGCTTCTGCAGAAGCGTTTGATAGATGTGCTTTTTTCCCAAAAGCAGAACGAAGAAAAAGGGGTCTCATCAGAAGAAAATGATGATAAAAAGCGTGATTCTGTTATAATTTCCAAAGAGGCGCTGGAGCTGTTTCAAAGAGAGAGCGCTTCGTTCAGGTATGAAAGCGACTCTGAACAGCTTGAGGTAACCTACGAGCGTATCGAATATTTCCGGATAGAGAGAACAGGGGCGAATCCAGCGGAACCACAGGTGCAGCAGGCTGAACCTCTGGTTATCGACCTGAACAACAATGGCCTGGAGCTTACGGACGTACGTGCCGATCAGCAGGTTAAATTTGATATTACCGGGGACGGGATCAAAGAGAGCGTATCGTGGGTCAAGCCATCAGACGGGCTTCTGGTGTTTGACAGGAACGGGAATCACAGTATTGACTCAGGTAAAGAGCTTTTCGGCGACCAGAATGGCGCAGCGAATGGTTTTGAGGAACTTGCGAAATTTGATGCTACCGGAGATGGTGTTATTAATAGCGACGATGAAATTTATCAGGACCTGAAAATCTGGCGCGATTTGAACCAGAACGGGTACAGCGAAAAAAACGAGCTTGGTTCGATCAGCGATTATGGTATACAATCCATTGATTTGAATAAAGATAACACCAGCGAGTATATCTCCGGAAATCGGGTGGAAGGGTATTCGAACTACAAAACCGCAAACAGTACCGGAAAAGTCGGTGAGGTTTTTTTCAACTATCTGGCATAGGCGTCAATGGGTACAGCAGGTTTCAGGCGGTATTCGCAACTTCGTTTTTTTTCAATTGAGCGACAATGATTCTGGCAAGGATAGACAGATTCGGAAAATCATAAAAGGTAAACTGCATGCCGAATTGAATTTTTTTTTCGTTCTGGTCGATATTTTTTATCCACCGGACAACAAACTCTCCTTTGAATATCAGGGTTCCCTCATCGCTCTCGTAGGAGAATTCCACCTCGCCCTTTTGTTGCTGAGTAAGCGAGGCAACGACATCGATGCACATTCCTCCCATGCTGATGTTTGTACAGCGGGCTTCGGGCAATAGCCGGTTTTCGACGGTAAGTACAACCGGGGCATTAATATCAACGCGGGGATAATTTCTTTGTGTAAAAGACATTTCCCGACCCTGTAATGAGGGAGTCGAGTAAAAGGCCCCCTCCCCTCTGATACTAATTGTACACGGAAAAAGTTTATATGTCAAGAGTAAAATCTATCTGCGGACCAGCGGTATGAAAAGACGTTTTTTCCCTGGCTTCTCAAATGGAAATGAGACCGGCTGTTGCATTATTTTTTGGGCTGTTCGAGTCCCAGCAGCCTGTTGACCTTTTCGATCATCTCCTTGCTGCTGAAGGGTTTGATGATAAAATCATCGCCGCCGCTTGCAAAGCATTTTTCGATCTCTTCGTCCTGCGTGGCTGCGCTGAAAAAAGCGACGGGGATATCTTTTGTCTCGTCCATCGTTTTCAGAATTCTGCAGATGATATACCCGTCAAGCCCGGGCATATAGGTATCAAGCAGGATCAGCGACGGTTTTTCGGTGAATGCTATGCGCACGCCCTCTTCGCCGTTCTCGGCCATTCGCAGATCGAAACTGTTCTGCAGGATCATGCGCGATATTTCCATCGCCTCTTTGTCGTCGTCGATGATCAGAATGAGCGGTTTGATGCTGGACGGAGCGGGAGTTTTCACCTTCGGCTGCGTGGTCGCCATAATCTGCGCCACTTTTATGGATTTTGTCTCATCGTCATCCCATTTTATCTGGGTTTTGACGGGAAAAAGCATGTGGAACATACTGCCGGGGAATTCTCCCTGCTTTGTTCCCGGACTTTCGGCCCATACGATGCCGCCGTGCCGTTCCACAATGCCGCGGACGATGGACAAGCCGAGTCCGGTGCCGCCGCCCATGAATTTAATGGAGTCGGAGCTGTGCCGCGAGGTGCTTGCCACCTCGTAAAACGGATCGAATATCTTCTGAAGCTCGTCCTGGTCGATGCCGATGCCCTGATCCGCCACAATGATATGAAACCTTCCTCCGTTCTCCTCTTCTAAAAATATCCGCACTTCAACGGAGGTATAGTCGGGTGAAAATTTTATCGCGTTGCTGAAAAGGTTTGTAAATACCTGGTGCATCCTCATCTTGTCGCAGTAAAGGGTTGGAAGATTCGCTTCAAACGAGGTGACAATGCTGATTCTTCTGCGCAGCGTGAACTGGGACAGCTCTTTAATGCCCTCCTCGACCACCTCCTGCAGGTTGACATGCTCCGGTTTGAGCCGCAGGCGCTTCTGCTCGATGCGGGTTACGTCAAGCATGTTGTTGATGACGTTATGCAGCCGGTTCGCCGCGCGGTCGATGCTTTCGATCATGGAGAGCACGTCTTTGTCTATTTTTTCCCTCATGTTGTCCAGAATTATTTCGGCATATCCCTTTATCGAGGTAAGCGGCGTTTTCAATTCGTGCGATGCGATACTGAGGAACTTGGTCTTCAGCTCATTCACCCGGCGCAGTTCCCGGTTGGAACGCAGCAGGTCGGAGTTCATTTTGGATATTTCGAGGTTCTTTTTTTCGATTTCTTCCGCGCCTTTTCTCTCTTTTGAAATGTCCTGAAAGACCAGGACAATATCTTCAGGCTCGCCGCTGTTGTTGCACACACAGAACCCGTTTGCGCTGCAGAGAATGGTCTTATTATCCTTGCAGATAAGCTGCAATTCCCCTCTGAAAGCTCCGCCGGTGCCGAGCACCTGCGCCTGTATGTGTTTCCAGCAATCGCCTTTTTCAACATCCCAGATCAGCGCTTCTATCGACGAAGACTCCAGCTCCTCGGGCGAAAATCCGAGGCGTTTCACCGAGCTGGCGTTCATATAATTGATGGCGCCTGCAGTGTCGGTTACAATGATGCTGCCGGGTATGTGTTCGAGTATACGGGCAAGAAGATTAACATCGCACTTCATAGTTTTTTTTCACCTTCCGGAACCTGATCCATTTTTGTTCATTTTATGCAATAGTCATCTTTCTTCTGCATTGCCGCTCGCGTAACCTGTATAGTGATGGCCTATTACGATTTCGTTTAAAAATACCTGTTCTGTGCCAATACGTGTACAATCGGTTAAAATTTCACTTCCGGCGCCTTTTGAGCCTCTTTAGCCGCTTCAAAAAACGGTTTGCGTTCAAACCGGAACAGCGAGGCGATCATGGTGTCGGGGAATCTCCGGATTGCGGTATTGAACGCCTGCGTCGTTTCGTTATACCTTCTCCGTTCAACGGCAATGCGGTTTTCCGTTCCCTCAAGCTGCGACTGCAGGTTCAGAAAACCCTGATCAGCCTTGAGGTTCGGATAGTTTTCCATAACCACCAGCAGGCGCGCAAGCGCTGACCCGAGCTGCTGGTTTGCATCGATTTTTTCGGAAATCGTCTGCGCGGATCCTACCCGTGCCCGCGCTTCCGTTACCGTGGTAAGCACTTCCTTTTCATGCTCGGCATATCCCTTGACCGTGGCAACAAGGTTGGGAACCAGGTCAAAGCGTCTCTGCAACTGGTTCTCGACCTGCGACCATGCCCCGTTAACCCCTTCCTCCAAAGAAACAAGCCGGTTATAGCCGCCCTTGACCATGTTGAACAATATGAGCGCAATAAGCGCGACAACCGCAAGCGTAATCAATCCTTTTTTTCTTCCCTGTGTCATTCTGCAGTCTCCCTTCCGCCAAGTTTATCGACATCCACGATTAACGCATCTATATCGTGTGCATATTTTTCAAAGAGTTTGTCGTATTGATTCTTCAGGTTTTTCGTATTCAAATTATATATATCGGAAAACGACGACATGCCCAGATTATACGTATCTTCAATCAGCGCTATAATGTCGCTTTTGGTCTTTGGTATGGATCGTCCTTTCAGGGCAAGCAATCCCTTGAATACCGGCATCAATTTCCGTATTGAAGCATCAAGCAACTCGCGGAGCATGGTATCGTTCCCGGCGCTTTCCGCGTACGATCGCCGCAGATGAATCGCGACGCCGCGCAGTTCCCTCTCGCATTGCAGCCGCACATGTTCATGCCTGATTTCAAGGGTTTTCAGCGGATCGTCGCCATACAGCACCTTGTAATTCGACTGCATATCGAGGAATTCAACCGGATAGGTGTCACAGGAGTCTGCGATGTGCTGTTTGGTAAAAAAGAACGGCGTTGCAACCCGGCTCCTGCTCCATTTTTTCTGAAGGTTCAGGCTTTTTGATATCTGCGATATAGAAATATCCGCAAGAACAAGCAGAACATTGATATCGGACTTGCCGGGTTTATATTCATGGGTAACCGCACTCCCGTACATTATAACACTGATAAGCTGATCACCGAAAATATTCCGGTAATCGGACACGAATCTGTCGACGATATCATTCGGATTTTTTATTTTTGTCATATTTTTTATCAGTATACTGATCCTGAAATAGAAAGCCTGCCAACTCTTCTTGTATGTACAGTTTCATTATCGCAGTATGGGATTCTCTCATACTGTCAGCTTTTCTTTGTCAGAAGCCTCCGCTTGATCCGCCGCCGCCGCTCCTGCCGCCGCCGAATCCACCGAACCCGCCGCCCCCAAAACCTCCGCCAAAGCCGCCGCCGCCAGAATGCGTATGCCGCCGCGATCCGGTCATGGAATTGAGAAGCATCCAGAACAGGAGTGTCCGCCCCACCCGTGTGCCCAGCAGAAAAGCTATCAATAGTAATATAAATACAAATTTAAGGGGACTGAAAGTACTATTTTTATCGTATTCAACAGTGTATGGTATTTGCCGTTCACCGGGGATAAGCTGCTGTACTTCAATCCCCTTTTCCAAAGCGACCAATTCCGTAAGGGAATAAAAAATAAGATGTAGCCCTGTATCCCATTGACTCTTCGACAGGTATTCATCGGTCGCTTTGCGCCTGATCTGAGCGGCTTTAAGGTCGGTAATGTATCCCTCGACGCCATACCCGGTCTCGATACGGATCTTTCTCTCCTGCATCGCCATCAAAACCAGAACGCCCTCATCTTTAGTATGCGAGCCTATGCCCCATTTTTCATAGAGCCGGTTAGCAGCGTTGTCGATATCGTCCCCGTCCAGCGATGCAACGATTGCCAGTACAAAAGCGACACCGGTTTTTTCGTATACCGAAACGCATAGCTGTTCAAGCGACAATCGCGCCTGTTCAGAAAGGATATTCGCATAATCATTGACGGCTGTGGCTGGCCTTGGAGCGTCGGCGATACCGGCATACAGGCAGATGGTGCAGAGCAACAGTGCCGGTGTGATCCTCCGTACATGCATGATTGTTTTTTGAATAATGAATTGCATTCAGTCGGTTTTCAATCTGTTTTCTATTTCAGAAATTTCCCTGTTTAATGCATCCACCTGTGAATAGTTTTCTTTGCACACTTCGGTGATCTTTTGTATATATAATTCAATAAGCTTATAATGCTGGGGCAGCAGGCGATCCGGTTTCTCTATAACCGAAATGATGCTGTCGATATCCGCTGAAAATTTATACCCCTGCATGAATTTCCGAAGCTTTTTCGAGGTGATTTCGAAACTGTTTTTATCCCGCCGCGCATACATGAGAATAGGAATATAATCCTTGACTATTTTTTGCTCGATATTAACGCCGGGATTAAGATAATGCTCGCCTGAAAACTCGACTTTTTCGATCTGGGATACCAGAAGGTCGATCTCGTTACGTATCATATGAACCTCCAGTTCCCGGTAGCGCGCCTGATAAAAAATGGGAAACGAATTGATGCCCAGGTTCGCGTTGGCGAGGTTCTCGAATTTTCCGATACAGAAAATATCGCCGTCCTGCTGCAGGATATCGGCCTCGGAGTGGAACGGTACTATTTTTGCCGGCGTTGGAATGAAATCCTTCAGATCGTCTATGTTTTTCAGTTTTTCCCTCAGTTTATCGGGGTCAAGAGCGCCTTCAAGCCCGTCAAGCTTTTCCAGAAAAGCCTCCAGCCCGTCTTCCACCGATTCCCCAAGCTCCGATTTGAGGAAATCCTTGAAACTGGTCTGCTCCCGGTAGTTACCCTGGGCAACCAGCAGCCCGTTATGCACCATCGAGATCAGCGGATGATTCGACGAGGCTATTTCGGATGGTTCCACGTCGACAAACGCATACACGGTCAACCTGCCGTCCAGGCTGGCCGGGTTGCCTTTTTTCTGGTCTATGTGCAAGAGGTTCATTCCTACGACTCCCATGTCCGGCGGATATTCATCTCTTTGTCAATCGACGCAAGGTGATTCAGCGCCCTGAAAAGGATAAAGGTTGAAATACCGATTGCCACGTACCACAGCCAAGTTGTTTTGACGCCGGACAGCGCCACCAGGATGTTTTGTACGGCGATCGGCGTTATGGCGAAAGAAGCGATTTTAACATACGGCGTCCGCGTCCGCAGATTCTGTTCCCGTCGTTTGAGCATGGCGGCCGCCACCGATAGAAAAAATATACTGACCGCAACGGTAACGCCAAATAAAACAAAATGTTGAATGAAAAAATTTCTTGCCACGATCAAACGCCGCTTACCAAGAAATTCGCCGACCCCCGCCGGGGTCAGGGTAATCCGCTCTTCGTTCGACAGCACGTTTGAATACGGCAGGGTGAGAGAGATGTCGGGGCTGAACCTGACATGAATACTGTCTGCGGCAAGAAGAAACAGCACCGAAGAGTTTTTGTCAATGCCGATATTTTTTCTGCAATCAACAAGCACAAGCGAATCCGGAATATCGAGCGTGGACGCCGGAATGTCGATATAGGTGGCTATAAAATCAGCGAGATATATCCGGTTGGGGATATAGGGCGCATCGGTATTGGAATACATGCCCTCCGACGTGACGACCATGCCGGGAAACAGAAGAGGCAGAATTGCCGGCAGCCCACTGACGGGGTTGATCACCCGCATGGTATGCGAAATGCTCATAACCAGGGCTGTCAGCAGCAGCAGTTTTAAAATGAAAAACACTATTTTCCGTACCGGAAAGGCGACCACCTGGGTATAAAAAGAGGGGTCAGTGATGCTTCGGTGAATCTGAATAAAAAAATTCAATAGACGTATCCTTTGAATGCTTCCTGTTATCGTATGCGTGTTAAATATACTTTAAATAAAAAAAAATAGATAGTGGTTTGCAGGTCTAACGGTTTGTCGCATAAAGAGTTTGACCCCAAAATCCCGGAACGAGTCTCGTTTCTAATCTCCGTTTTTCAGCGCGGATACAAAGACGGTTGCGGCGAAAAGAGTGTCCGGACGCCGGACAACAATCAAACACCCCTCGCCCGGAACGATCCGGACGAAGGGCTTTTCTTATTTCCGGTTAAGAATCTTGCTTACTTTGGGAGCATAGATACGGTCGTAAAGCGGAAGCTCTCCGATAAGCGGCCGTGCATAATTTTTATATGCCTCGGTTATGGTCAGGTTTGCCTCGTCGATAAATTCATCGGGCATCGCTTTGGTGCCGGCGGCAAGGGTCGCGAGCGGCGTCAGGAAGTATTCCACGGAATAGTCGCCTGTTCTGCGGATCGCCACGCCGCCATCCACGTCGTCCCATACTGAATACTGAACCGCCTTCTCCCCCACCTCGCGCGCTTCGTTGGCATCAACCTCCGAAACGACCCCCAGGAAGGATCTCTGCAGGTATCCGAAGGTGTCGCTCCGCACGCGCTTGATTTTCAGCTTCGATCTGATAAGGCTGGAGAGATAGTCGCCGAGCATGCCGGTGCCGGAAAGCTGGATATTGCCGTGCGCGTCCCTTTCAATGTTCGTGTTCAGCGAGGAGACAATCGGCTCGCCTTTTGCCGTCACGATACCTTCCGAAACAGCGATAACACATCTGCCGTATCTGGTATAATGATGATCCACCCCTTTGAGGAATTTCTCCAAATCAAACGGTTTCTCCGGCACCAATACCATGTGCGGCCCGTCATCCGGATATTTTTTCGCGAAAATACTTGACGCGGTTAAAAATCCGGCATGCCGTCCCATGATCACGCCGATATAGACGCCCGGAATGCTGCGGGTGTCCAGATTCACGCCGATAAACGCCTGGCTGACGAATTTGGCAGCGGAGCCGAAACCCGGGCAATGATCCGTTACCAAAAGGTCGTTATCAATGGTTTTGGGCACATTAATCACCCGTAAATCATATCCGGCCGCTTTTGCCTGGTCGTTAACTATCTTGCACGCGTTTGCCGAGTCGTTTCCGCCGCAATAGTAAAAATAGCGGACGTTATGCGCCCGAAACACTTCAAATATTTTCGCGCAGTAGTTCTCGTCTGGCTTGTCCCTGGTTGACAGCATTCCGGAGGAGGGCGTTTTCGCTACCATTTCCAGATTATGCGTCGTTGCCTGGGTCAGATCAAAAAACTCTTCATGTATGATGCCGTTGATCCCGTTGACAGCCCCATATACCCTGTCGATCCATTCATATTTACGCGCCTCAATAACAGCGCCGACAAGGCTCTGATTGATAACGGCGGTAGGGCCGCCGCCCTGAGCAACAACAGCTTTTCCAGCCAATTTTACCACAACACGCTCCTTGTTAGAAATAGAAGGTACATCGTCATCTGATTTTTTCCCCCTATAAAATATAAAGAATCACAAGGATTTACAATGTCTAAGAGACAGTATTAGGAAATCTTATAAACCGGCGACCGGCGTGGAAAGCACAAAAACTTCACGGTTTCGGACGGGTTCAGGCCGGGGACCAGTCCCCTGAGGCCTTAACGCAACGTATCATCGCCTCTTACCTGCTCATTACAAAGCTTCGCACTATTGCATGAGTGCCGGATTTCAGCCGATACAGATACAGACCCGGAGCGAATTGAGCGGAATTGATCCTGATGATGCCGTCCGACGACCCAAACACAGAATGGAACATCCTTCTGCCCCGTATATCATAAATTTCAACTGTACCGGGCTGCTTTTGAAAGTTGTAAATGACCAGCCCTGCTCCGGTTGAAACAACATTATTTCTATACGAAAAAATTTTCGTGCTGTTATCACTGTTGCCTATAGAAACCGAAGGAATCAGGTATCTGACATTTTTCTCATCAATGAGCGCTTTGAAAAAAAGCAGGGCATCCTTAAGCGAATTCGTGTCGTTTACCGGCGCCTCGATAGTTAACAGTTTGATTTCACCTTCCTTGTCAAAATCGTCGGTTGTGGTTATGGAAATAGTAATGATTTTGGCTGCTTTATCAAGCACCGATTCCACCGTAACATGCTCGGTTGTTGTAATATTCCCACCCTGTTCCACCAATATTTTATCAGGGTCATATTTTATCTGGATATCGGAAGAAATCGCGCCTTTGACATAGCTGGCAATTAAATCGTAAAATACTGTCTTATCGGTACTGGATGCTGATTTGACCAGTTTAAACGTTGAATTCGGGTAGGATTCATATTTACAGACCTGACCAATCCTCTCCTTTTTAATCCCTGTCCCCACAGGGAATTTGTGCAATAAACCGATGCTATATGAAAAAATAAGCGCAGCGTCATAGCTGGTAATGTAATTATCCCCGCTTACGTCGGCAACCTGTAACGTAAAATTCGGATAGTGTGCATCCGGGAAGGTAAAAGATCCTAAAACATATTTGACAATTCCTGTTGCATCATATCCGGTCACCTGGTTATCCCCGCTTAGGTCTCCATATACTACAGGATTATTATTAACAATTATTTTCCCAAAGGTTGTGGTTATTTGTACCGTCGTATCCTGGTTTATTAGTATTTCCGAAAGGACCAGATCTGAAACAACTCCGTTAGAAGCGGAAGCATTCACCTTAAATTTATATCGAATAAGCTCCCCGTCTCCATATTTGATTGTCTGACCTCCCCCTCCCATGGACAATTTTATTGAATTCCCCATCGGATCCTGGCTGATAGTCCAGTTTTTCGCTATACCGCTGTCTTTTGACACTTCGACAAATGTCACAATCGAGGAATCGAAGTTTAAGGTGAATTTAATGGAGCTGATTGAAACCGAATCTTCAAAATTAGTAACATACATAGGAAGCCAGACTTCATCATTCGCCTTTACATAACATGTTTTCATGCCAAGGTTTATTTCAGATACGGGTTTAATAAGGAGATTATAATGCGATAGAATGGTGTCCGCAGGAAGAGCATAATTATATAATCGTACATCATCAATAATCCCGAAAAGACCGTTGTTTCCGTCTGCCCCATTGCCTATTCTCAGCTCGCTGGTGGAAGTCTGAATTCGATTTATTGTTGTCTCTTTACAGGCAGTATCCCGTACACCATTTACAAAAAGAAATAGACTGTCATTGTTCCACACAAATGCAAGGTGAAACCACCTGTTTAGCGGTAATTTGTTATACGAGTATAACTTCTGGATATTATTTGTGCCCCCAACAATGTTGGCATATAATCCATTGACGCCATTATTATACAAATCACATGCCCACGCATCATCTTCCCAGCTTCCGGGCCCCCACTTATCCACAATAACCGTAAACTGATCGTAGATATTATATTGTTTTATCAAGAAAACACCTTCTGCGGTTAATCCTGCATAACCATTCTGGCAGGCTCTGTTGGCAGCTTTACATACATCATCCACCCCATCCAGGTCGACCCCATAATCACGCCGTGTCTTTATCCATTTCGCGCCGTTATACAACCTCATATGATTGCTGTATCCGCTTATATCATAGGCGCTATCGCCTTTTGCTTCGTTGAATTTCCAGTGGGCGATCAAATTTTGAGCATCGGGCAGCATAAAAAAACATAAAATAATTTCCACAGCGCATAGATATTTTTGATACTGTTTGAGCATATACGCTTCCTTTTTGTGAAAATACCTTTAATAATCAACCGGATACAATATAGTAAAAATCGGATGCACTTTAAAAGTGAATTTGGCCGCCCCTATGATAAGTTATATATCAACTAACCCAAAACAATGTGATTAAATCTTGCGTGATAAAATTGTCTTACTTTATTCGTTTCTATGTTATAACCACGAAATAGAAAAAGGCTTCACGATTTCAGTCCCTGTATTCATTCGGAACGATCCCGTGAAGCCTCAATATAAAGGAGTATCACTGCCTCTCACTTGTTGATTAAAAACGTCCGCATTACTGCTTTCGTGCCGGATGTCTTCCGGTACAGATAAAGTCCCGGCGCGAATTGTGCAGCGTTGATTCTGATAATATCGTCCGACGAAGTAAACACTGCATGGAACATCCTTCTACCGCGCATGTCGAACATTTCAAGGGAACCAGATTCCTTTTCAACGTTATAAAAAACTACTCCTCCGGCATTACACACAATAGCGTTCCGGTTATTACAAACGGTTTTGCTGGTATGAATATTGTCTGTTGTAACCGATGGTATCAGATATTTAACACTTTCTTCATCAACGGATGCTTTGACAAAAAGCAGGGCATTCTTCAATGAACTGGTATCGTTTACCGGAGATTCGATGGTTGCCAGCCGTATTTCACCATCGACATCTATATCATCGTTGGTAGTTATGGATATTTTAATTATTTTAGCAATCTTATCGAGTTTTGTTTCAATGTTGATCTTCTCGATCGAGGATATATTGCCTCCTTGTTCCATCAGGATTTTGGCGGGATCGTATCGTATCTCGATATCGGAAGAGATCGCGCCCTTTATATTCTGCGCTGTTAAATCGTAATATACCGTCTTATCTGTACTGAATGCTGATTTAACCAATTTAAAGGTTGAATTTGGATACGATTCGTATTTATAGGGACGAACAAATCTGCCTTTACCTATACCCGTTTCAACAGGAAATTTATGTAACAGGCCAACACTATACTGAAAAACAAGTGCCGCATCATAACTTGTAATCAGCTTATCTCCGCTTACATCAGCAACCTGCAAGGTAAAGTTCGGGTATTGAGCATTCGGCAGAGTAAGCGTTCCCATGACATACTGGACAATTCCGGCACCATCATAGGCAGTCACCTCATTATTTCCTGAAACATCACCATACATGACTGCAATATTGTTTATAATAATTTTTCCTATGGTTGTCGTTATTTGAATAGTAGTATCTTCGTCTATGCGTACCTCGGAAAGTACCAAATCCGACAATTCGCCAGTAGCAGCAGTTGCTTTCACCTTAAATTTACACCTGATGAGCTCCCCTTCTCCATATTTGATTGTCTGACCGGCGCCTCCCATGGAAAATTTAATCGAATCTCCCATCGGATTATGCGCGAGCGTCCAGTTTTTCGCTATACCGCTGTCTTTGGAAACTTCGACAAATTGCACAACAGACGAATCAATATTTATCGCAAATTGAATGGAACTGATCGAAATCGAATCTTCAAAATTCGAAATGTACAGGGGAACCCAGACTTCATCGTTCGCTTTTGCATAATATGTTTTCATGCCAAGGTTTATCTCATAAACCGGTTTGACAAGCAATTTAAAGTGCGCGTTGATACTATCCGGTGAAAGTGCATAATTATACAATCTTACATCATCGATAATACCAAAAAGACCGTTGTTTCCATCTGCACCATTGCCTATTCTAAGTTCGCTGCTGGAATTTTGAATGATATCTACAACAGTCTCTCTGCATGCAGTATCTTTCGCTCCATTTACATAAAAAATCAAGCTGTCCCCAGTCCATACCAATGCAAGATGGAACCACTTGTTTAATGGCAGTTTGTTATAAGAGTATAACCTCTGAATATCGTTTTGGCCGACAACATTTCCATATAATCCATTTACCCCCTCGTTATACAGGTCACAAGCCCACGCATCATCTTCCCAGCTTCCTGGCCCCCATTTATCCACAATAACAGTAAACTGATCATATATGTTATATTGTTTTATCAGGAAAACTCCCTCTGCGGTTAATTGCGTTAAACCGTTCTGGCAGGGTTTGTCAGCAGCTTTGCATACATCATCCAGCCCGTCGAGGTCCACGCCATAGTTGCACCGTGTCCGTATCCACTTCGCGCCGTTATACAGTCTCATGTGATTACCTTTTCCGCTGATGTCATAGGCGCTGTCGCCTT
>Ga0105099_10001557_pt1 | contig 14230 bp, 19 predicted proteins | sample PPLLak3cmMay2015_2_FD_79138 | JGI IMG/M metagenome (GOLD analysis project Ga0105099, IMG submission 79138) | Freshwater sediment microbial communities from Prairie Pothole Lake near Jamestown, North Dakota, USA - PPLs Lake P8 Core (1) Depth... | ecosystem: Environmental > Aquatic > Freshwater >... | reverse complement strand
TTTATCGGGCCATTTTCAGGAGCACAGCTCCGGCATCAAAAAGTTGGCTCAACGGCTCAATATTCCACCCCAGGACTTCAAAAAATTCATCGCTGTATTACATAAATACAACATTCACCCCCGCATAAGGTCATGAACTTCGGGATACAATTCTTTTTTACGGCCGATATCTCAAGAGTTTTGTGGGGTCATGGGGCATAGCCGCACCCCCGTCTGACTCAAGAGATCGCTGAAAAGCAGAAGTAAGCAACTGGTTCCTGTTATTTTTTCAAATAATCTGCTTGCAAACGAATCGTATCAATGAGAAAAAAAAATCTTTTTTATGTTATAAACAAGGGACATGGAGTGGTCATGAAAAAATATATGCCAATAGCCGTTCTGTTATTTTTTATTCTGAATTTATCACTGCACTCAAATTCAACACCATCGGAAAGCCGTCAATTCGAATTTGGCACAAACTTTACACTGAAAATTGACCTCGATCCGACCTGGACCTTTGAATTTAAAAAAAGAAACAAAGAAGATGCAGAGCTGAACCTGATCAATCCGCTCAATTCCAAAGAAAAATGTCGGATCTATATTATTCCACAACCCAAAGTATTGGAAAAAGAAGTCATCATCAACATGCTGAAAGACAACGGTGACACCCTTTTGAACCAATCGCTGGAAAAGGAATTCTCGTTTATCCCTATCCCGAATGCCCATGGATTTTACTATATTCTTACAGACAAGGAACCCAAACCCGGAGAGCCCACTTTAATCGCCCGTGGCGCCATTTCCAGCCCAAAGCACCTGACCCTGTTCACTATTCTTTTCGAACAAAGAGATTCTTCTTTTTTTCAAGACCTGATCAAGGTGCTCGCTTCTGCCCGAATTGATACAGTTAAATAGGCCGCTTAACGCGTCGTCTCCATGGCCTTCTGCAGATTCTGCTGAGCAGCCATAACTTCCGGATCACTCATGAACTGCGATGCTTTCATCGACATTTCAATCATTCTCTTCATCACCAACTGAAATTTATCCATCTCAGCTTTCAGCTCGGCCGGAGGTTCATCGCTCTGGTTCATTTCAGGGAATTTTTCCTGAACCTCTTTTATAGCCGGTCCCAGTTTACTCTGGGCAACGCTATAGGCATTGATTGCTTTGGCCACAGCCTGAGCATTGTCAGCTTTTTCCATTTCCGCAATATAGTCTTCCAAAATGGCCACCTGTTTGCCGATTACATCCCGTGCCATATCGTACTTATCTTTCTTCCCGCACGAAACACTTATTAAAACCAAGATCAACAGTGAACCAAACAACATTGTTCTTAACGATTTCATATCAAGTCTCCTTGCACCAGAGCATAATATTCTTGTCAATGAAAAACAAGTGTAAGAAATAACAATGATCTCAAGAATTTTGTGGGGCGTGGGGCATTATGAAGATTGGGTGATAGCCCAGATTCCCTACATAAGCTAAAAAGGTAAAATAACGATTAACCCTGGAACTATCAGCGGGGATAGACGTCGCTGATGTAATCCCGCAAGTAGGTAATCTCGTGCTCTTTATCAGAAAGCTGTGCCTTGACCAGATCGCCGATGGAAATGATACCTTGGGGTTTCCCGTTCTTGTCAACAACAGGAATATGACGAATATGCTTCTCTGTCATGGTATCCATCAGTGTAACAAGTACATCCTCATCTCTGGCCACTATCAACTGCTCCCTGGGGGTCATGATATCTGTGACCGGCAATCCCTTGAAATTGGTTTTCGTTTGAGAGATGGACCGCAGGACATCCCGCTCACTGACAATACCATTCAATTCATCATTTTCATCCATCACCAGCAGGCAACCAATCTTTTTTTCATTCATCAGCTGCACTGCCTCAAAAACAATGGCATCTTTGTGAATCGAATTGACTTTTCGGCCTTTCCTATCCAATAAATTCCCAACTGTCATGTGACACCTCCACACTTGCTGCACACTTTGTATGACATTTAAATAAATAAGTCAACTATTTTTTGCAATTGTCCAGGACGAGACAATATTGAGAAGCCCCTGCAGCTGTGTTATCATCAAATCATGAAACCGACTCAATATTTGTCAATTGTGCTGTTATGTTCTTTTTTTTGCCGCATCCCACTCTCAGCCCATCACAGCTGGATCATTCCCGCTCAAAAAGACAGGGTTGTTGAAATTGGCCACGGCCACACCTTCCCCATCAGCGAACAGGCCATGAACAGTGAACGCATCCACGTCACCCTCCTCTCCCATAACAATCAGACCACCAGCGCCCAGGTCAGCAAAGAGTCCAATCGCCTGACAGCCTTCATCCCCCTCAATTTCAAAGAACTGACTGCGGCATTGTTCCATGAAGACCCCATCATCATGAACCGCACTCCACAAGGCATTAAAATGGGCCCGATGTCTGAGCATAAGGGGGTCATTGATTCGTTTCGACGGTACCGCAGTGGCGTCTTTCAAGCCAGCCCAGAGGTGAATATCCCCCCCATTTCAAGCCATCTTGTTCTGAGCTGCCGCAGAAATGAGACCGGTCTTTATCTGCAGTGTCATATAGAAAAACAGTTAAGGGGCGAGGTTGATGTTGAAGTGCTTGAACCCGGTTCAAATAAAGAGCGAAAGCTGGGGAAAACCGACTCAACCGGCTGCATCCCCTTCATTTTGGCAAAACCCGGGATACACCTTTTTTCAGCCCACTGCTCGCAAGCAAGCCAGGATTCTGACACAAAAAGAGACGACTACAGTGCAACGTTGGTCGTTGGCATCAAATAATGCACATCTCCGATGGCATTCTGCCAGCAAGTATCTGCCTGGGCGGCCATGCCCTGGCCCTTGGAGCGGTCACCCTCAGCAGCCTTAAACTGGAGGCCAGGGAAATCCCCCGCATGGGCATCTTTTCAGCAGCTCTCTTCTCCATATCCCTTCTCCACATCCCTTTGGGCGGTACATCCCTTCATCCCGGACTCTACGGTCTGGTCGGCCTGTTGCTGGGACGGCGCTCAATCCCGGTGATCTATGTCACCTTGCTTTTCCAAAGCCTGATCTTTCAGCATGGCGGCCTGCTCAGCCTGGGAGTGAATACCATTTTTATTGGAAGTGGAGCTCTTTTTGCTTGGTTGATATGGGATATCCTGTCTCTGCAGCAACAGATCAAGGCAGTCATCGCCGGTTTTATTGGTCTCATCGTTCCGGCCGCCCTGGTATCCGTTGCGCTGACCCTTCTGAGTTATGGTCGCGGCATGCTTTTCTTTATGCTCTTATATATTCCTGCCGCTGTGGTTGAAGGACTGTTTACCATGTTGATCATCCGTTTCTTCCAAAGGACACAACCTGGAGTACTGAGACGATGACCAGAAAACAGTTGGTTTTTCTTCTTATCATGATACCAAGCTGTATGCTGTACAGTCACGGCCTCCACATTCAATTCGGGCACCAGTCTCCATTCCTGTGGATTAAGGCAGTTTACGAGGGAGATCTGCCTCTCCCGTTCGGCAAAGTCACTATTCATGACCCCGATGGAGAAGAGTATCAAAATGGTCGCTGCGACAGAATGGGCCGCTTCACGTTTCAACCAGATCGCCCCGGGATTTGGCAAGTTACTGTCGATGATGAGATGGGTCATCTGGAAAGTGCCAGGATTGAAATCAGTGCAAAAACGGTCAGTGAATCCAATGCCCCCATCAGCAAAGGATCGTCTCCATTTATCCGATGGCTATTGGGTGTCACGATCATTCTCCTCCTGACAGAATCCCTCTATATCTGGAAAAAACGGTGATGCGTTCCATTCTGTTGACATCCGGCCTGGCAAAACGTTCCATATTAAACAGAATTGATCCCCGGGTAAAACTCATCTGCACCCTAGCCATTTTGCTGACAATAAGTGCGGCAACACAAATCAGAACACTTCTGCCACCGACCCTTTTTCTCCTTATCATGATTGCACTGTCCCGGTTACCAATACGGTATCACCTCAAAAAACTGCTGATCATTCTGCCCTTCATGCTCATGCTGGGTCTTCTGTTTCTCCTCTCCTATCATCTGCAAAACACGCCAATATCCATCACCCATTTTTTTGCCCACCCCCTTGGACAGACCTTCCTCCTGATCCTCATTAAAAGCACACTGGCCTTGATGCTGCTGTACCTGCTCATGCAGATAACAGTTCTCAACGATCTGCTCTGGGCCATGCGTCGTTTCAGGATCCCCCGGGTGATCACCACCCTCTCAAACCTGGTATACGCCTATATTCATATCTTTATCGCAGAAACAGAGCGAATTATCAGAGCCAGAAACAGTCGCTCTGTCTGCAAATCCCCCTATCCCCTGCACACCCTGGCCCAGATCAGCGCATCCGTGTTTCTGCGCAGCTTTGCCAGAGCGGATCAACTGTACAAAGCCATGCTGTCCCGAGGCTTCGTGGGTGAATATCCCGACATCCACACAAAAAAACTGAGCTTTTGGGATGCCCTGGCAACCCTGATCACCTTGACCATCGTCACGGGGGCTTTTTGGAATCCATAATTTCCATACAACATCTGAACTTCACCTATCCTTGTGGAAAACAGGTGTTAAAGGACATCACCCTGGAGATTTTTGAAGGTGAAAAGTTCGGCATCATCGGTGCATCCGGTGCAGGCAAGTCCACGTTAATGCACCATCTTAACGGCATTATCAAAGGAACCGGAGAGATTTGTATTGCCAGTCAGATCATCGGAAAAGTTCCCGATGAAGATATCCGGAAACTGGTGGGATTGGTTTTCCAAAACCCTGAAGACCAATTGTTTTGCCCAAGTGTCTATGAAGACATTGCCTTTGGCTTGATCAATCAGGGAATCAAGGCGACAGAACTGGAAGAACGCATCACCAAAACACTCAAAGGCCTCAATATTCTCGACTACAAGGATCTCTCATCACAACATCTTTCATTTGGTGAAAAGAAAAAAGTGGCTTTGGCCACCATTCTGGCTATGTCACCCAAAATTATCTGTCTCGATGAGCCCTTCGCCAATCTCGATTATGCCACCATTTTTCAACTCATTGACTTGATTGATTCCTTGCCACAGACCCGAATCGTTATCTCCCAGGAGATCCTGTTGAGCCTGACCGTCTGCGATCGCCTGGCGGTAATGAAACAGGGTGAAATCATTGCCGTTGCACCAGCAGCTGAAATTGCTGCCGACCATGGGCTCCTGAAGTCTGCCGGGCTGGATTATCTCCCATTTCTGGCCAAAATAGACCATTTGCTTTCAAAAAGATGACCCAGTTCAGGCCCTGTCAATAATCAATGCCGGGAGCTGCTGCCATCCCCTTCTGATATGCATGCTTTATTTCCCTGATTTCACTGACCGTATCAGCCAGAGCCATCATCTTATCTGACGCCTTCCGACCCGTTACGATGACATGGGTATTCCCCCGTTTTTGCAAATCATTCAGGACCATCACTTCATCAAGAAGACCGTATGATAGAACATAATTCAGCTCGTCAAGAACAATCAGGTCAAAGGGTGGTTTGGCCTCCAAAATAGTGCGGACTTTCAACCACAGAGCTGAAGCATTTTCCTGCTGACACTGCCGTTGAGCCTCGTCTCTGAAAAAACCGATATCCGCACTGATCAAGACAACCCGCTCAGGAAAACAATCAATCATCAAGTCCCGTTCCGAGCTTTTCATGGCCCCCTTCATGAATTGGATGAAGGCTACGCGTCCACCATTCCCCAAAGTGCGGACCACGGCACCAAGCGAAGCACTGGTTTTCCCCTTTCCATTTCCGGTATACACGATCAATAATCCTGCCATGATCTCCTCTATTCCCATATTTTGCCAGGATTGAGACGGTTTTGCGGATCAAAGGCTGATTTGATTCTTTTCATAAGTTCCAACTCTTCATGGGTAAACTGCATGGTCATGAACGGTTTCTTACTGATACCGATGCCATGCTCACCCGACAAGCTTCCACCTATAGACAACACGTAGGAAAAGATATCCCGCAACAATATCTCTGCTCTGGCCATTTCTTCTGGATCTGCAGGGTCAACCATTAAGTTGGTATGAATGTTTCCGTCTCCAAAATGCCCAAAAAGAACCAACAGGATCTTGAGATCGTTGGCCCTTTGATGAAAATATTCCACAGTTTGAGGTATTAACCAGGCCGGAACAGCCACATCTTCATTTATTTTTTTGGGTTTCAATCTGGATATGGCCGGAGAAATGGCCCGTCGAATTTGCCAAAGATGTTCCATTTCCTCTGCGCTTTCCGCTTGATGCACGCCACACAATTTCTGCCCGGACAAGAGTTTCTCCAGCTGGCGTTTGCGAAAATCAAGCTCCCACACCTCTCCATCCAGTTCCACCAAAAGTGATGCGCCGATCTCTTCAGCAAGTGCCAGCTCCAGATATTCACTGGCTGCAGTCAGTGCGCTTCTATCCATGAATTCAAGCGCTGAAGGAGAGATACCGGCCAAAACAATGCTCCTCAGAAAAGCTGCTGCATCAGTAAGATTGGCAAAATCAAGCCGCCATAATCTACGGGCCGCCGGTAAGCCAATCAGGCGCAAAGTAATACGGGTGATGATTGCCAGAGTTCCTTCAGATCCGATGAGAAGATCTTTGATATTGTAGCCGGCCACATCCTTGAGGGACAACGCCCCGAAGGTAAAAGGGGTTCCATCAATCAAATACCCCTGTAAACGCTGAACATAACGCCCCGTCACCCCATACTTGTAGCAGCGCGGACCGCCTGCATTCTCAGCCACATTGCCGCCAATGGTCGAGGTCTTGAGACTGGCTGGATCCGGAGGATAAAAGAGTCCCAGCTTCTCACAGTGGCGTGCCAGATCGTTGGTTACCACCCCCGGCTCAACCACAGCCGTCATCGATTGGCAATCAACAGACAGGATCCGGTTCATTCGGCTAAATCCCAACACAAGACCGCCATGAATTGCCAGGGCGCCTCCGGTATAACCTACACCAGCACCACGGGGTGTGACCACTAGTGAATATTTTCTGGCAATGTCCAGAATCGCTTTGACCTGATTTTCATTTTCCGGCAGAACAACCCATTGGGGCCAGTATTCTTCACCAGTGGCATCGTAACTGTAATTGAGGAGATGAAGCGAATCCTTGAAAAAGCCTCCGGGCGGAACACTATTTTTCAGCTCTCTTTCAATATTTGGGTCCATCAGCATATCCAGTGATGGCAGAGTATAGCATTTTTTTGAAAAATGCAATATGCTTTTGCCAAGCCGGACCAGCTCTTGAACTATGGAATTGACAAAGGCAGATTGCTTCTATACAATAGGTATTATTGGATAATAACGATATGGACGGATTTAAAAAGTTCATCACTTCTTACAAAAACGGCGACATGGTATACAAGACTGGAGACGATCAGTCTGCCTTCTTCATCATCAATAAGGGAAGAGTCCTGGTCCGTTCAGCCAACCCTCCCCGAGAATTAACAGTTCTGGGAAAAGGAGATTTTTTTGGTGAGGAATCCCTTAAAGATGACCAGAAAGCCATCTTCAACATTGAAGTGATTGAGGACGCCGACATCATCCGCATTCCCTATGCCGATCTGGTCGAGATGATGAAAAAGAGTCCGGATATTTCTTATAAAATTCTGAAGAAATTGGCCGACAAGCAGAATCGCATCATGGAGACTTTGTTAAAGCTCAGTGCACCAGTTGTACAAAACACAGGCAAGCCATCTCAGGCGGAAGAGCCACAACAGATATCCAAACCCGATGAGATCACATCAGAAAAGCTCGAGGCCGGCATAAAGGCATACCTCATCATCCAGCGTTCAAATCGTATCGTTCAACTGATAAAAGCCAAGACAACCATAGGCCGTCGTGATTATACCACCGGCTTCGTACCGGATGTGGATCTGACCAAAGAGGACGAAGAAAAATACATTTCCCGCAAACACGCTTCGGTCATTTACAGTGAAGGGAAATTTTACGTTATGGAAGAAACGGGTGCCATCAACGGCACTTTTAAGAATGGCAATAAGTTGGAAACCGGGGTCAAATACGAATTAAATAACGAGGATGAGATCACTATGTGCCATCTCAACCTGGCTTTCCGCTTTTAAGCTTTTACATTCCGTAAAACTTATTCACCGCTTCTTCCCCGGATGGGTATTTTTTCTTCCACTCCTGCCGGGTCAATGCCTGATAATCGGAATAATCAAACCCAGGAGTCATGGTGGTTCCCACCAGCGAGTAACTTCCACCTTTTTTCACCCGGGCGGCCTGCCAGAAGTTTCCTGGGATAAGAATTTGAGGTCGCATTCCCTGCTCCAGATCAACCCCAAGCATTTTTATCTCTGCCCCCTTCTCTTCATCAAATAAAAACAACTCAAGGGGATCCCCCAGATAGAAGTGAAACAATTCATCCCCGGGCAAATGGTGCAATTCGGTTGGAAAATCCCGAACAACCAGAAAATATATTGCCGTGGACAGGGATCGTTGCTGGCCATTGATCAACAAAGAACCAGAACTCCGATGGGTTTCAAAAAAGAAGCCCCCCTCACTGGGATGCGGAAACAAGTTCAGCTCATTGATAATTCTTTGCGCAGTTGCTGGTATTGTTTCCGAAAAAGACGGCATCACAACCAGAAGATCAAAGCGACAGCCAGACTCAATAAGACCAGGGAAACAGGCCAAAGGTCCACTGCAGGAAGTAATCGAGGTGGAACAATGATATCATCACATAGCTTATGATACGCTCCTGGAGCTGAAATCAGGGCCAATCCGCATTCGGAATAACTTTCAAATGGGAAGGTACGCCTGACCCAACGGACCAAGGCCTTCATCGGTATGTCGCCTTCTACGGATTTCATTGTCAATTCTATGAGTTGCTGGGGCTTAAGGCTCAGGGCAGTCACCCTCATTCCACAGGGAGATATATCCTTTACCATAGCCAGCTGTTCGTTGATTGTGACTACCGTACTAACAGGGCACCTTACTTCACGACGGCGGTTTTCCATCCCTTCGTTCATAATATTGTGAACTCCAAGCCTCTTCAAAGTCTCCAGATAGATTTTAATAATTAAAAAAAGAAATACAAGGGCTTATCACTCTTTTTAAAATTTTTTATGCTCCCGGATACATGATTGTTCTCCTTGCGCTGGTAATTACAGGATAAAACTCAGGGCCAAAGGTAAACCAGGTATGCGATATATGTCAGGATAAAAAATCCTCCTTCATACCGTCCGATTTGATACCGGCTGCGCATTAAGGGCAGCAGCATAGCCGATAGTCCAGCCATAACAGCCAGATCAACCAAGCCGATGCCTTGGGGACGTAATGGAGATAATATGCCACTGACACCGAGAATAGCCATTAAATTGAAAATATTTGAACCAATAATGTTGCCGACAGCAATATCTTCCTGCTTTTTGGCCGACGCCACAACAGATGTCGCCAGCTCAGGCAAACTGGTCCCCATGGCCACGATGGTCAAGGCTATCACTGCCTGAGAGACACCGAGAGACTCGGCAAGGGCTATGGCCCCCTTCACAAACAGATGGGATCCGGCAAGCAGACCCACCAGTCCGAAAATAATAAAAAAAACGTCCTTCACCAATCCACCCTGAAGGGGGTTCTCAAGACTTTTGATTTCAGCCTCAGGCATATCTTTACTGCTTTTTTTCCCGAGAAAGATAGTCAAACCAATGTAAACAAGCGATATTGCCAGCAGAAAACCCGCCTCCCAGCGCTGCAGAACTCCGTTCTGCATCATGACAATAAACAGAAGCGAAAAAACAACCATGAGAGGGGTATCAACTTTTAATACCTTCACATTGACCTTTAGAGGACGAACCAATGCAGACAGTCCCAATATGACAGCGATATTAAATATATTGGAACCCACCACATTGCCAACGGCAATACTGCCAAAACCAGAAATCGCAGCCTTGACACTGACCACCAACTCAGGCGCACTGGTTCCAAAGGCAACGACAGTCAAGCCCACCACCAGAGGGGGCACTCCGTATCGCAGAGCAAGATTTCCACTTCCCCTGACCAGCCATTCGGCTCCCAAATAGAGTAAAATCCCACCAATCAACAAATATAGCAGCGTCAATAGCATGACAAACTCTCCTCAAAGAGATCGGTTTTCGCTATTATACAACAAGCGACAATACCCGCTGGACAAAGACAGCTTTTTTGATATATTCGCCACAGCCCATTAACTGCAAGACCCCGGATTTTGACTGCCTGCTTATTGGCGCCAGTGGAGTGGGGCTGTGTCACACAGCCCCTAAAAAATCCGGGAATATAAGATGCCAAAAAACAAAAAACCTCTCAGAACCCTATTTCATTTTTTCCATGACTTCCATGAGCCGTTTCTGGGCCTTCTGCACCCCTTCATCCTGGTAAAACTGGCCCATTTTCATCATGGAAGCACCCATTTTTTCACCGGCTTTGGTGATTCGTTCCATAATTTCCTTGTACTCCGCCGGCACTTCACCACCTTTCCCCAACTCTTTCAATTCAGGATGCTTTTCGTTAACAGCCTTCATTTCCGGAATCAGTTTCTCCATGGAATCGGAATAGCTGTTTATTGCAGCAACCACAGCCACCGCAGTATCGGCCTTCTCCATGGAATCAGCCATTGTCTCCGTAACCACCACAAATTTTTCCATTGTGGCCTTGGGCCCCGAAGCCCCACCGCCACAAGCCACCATCATTACAGCCAGAATCGTCATGCCGAGCAATGCTTTCACTTTCATACTATGCCTCCTTGGCTTATTGGAACCCACATGCAAAGAAAAGAATCATTATCAAATTGTGGGACGCATATCCACAATATGATAATTGGCAGATACAATCAACAGAAAAAGAACAGAATTATTCATAGATTTTTTATCACTGCAATGCGATTAATGATCAGACAGAAGAGTCTTTGGCAACAAACAAACACGAACAAAAGAGCAATAGCACTGCTTTTGCCGGTCGGTTTTTACTTGTCCCCAATCCCTGATCCCTGAATCGCAGTTGTGGGCGAAGCTCAGGTCAGACAGTTCATAATATCAGGGTTTAACAAAGTGGTGAACTTCGATTGTTTCATTGTCCACAAGCAGCATTTTTAGATATGAAAAGCCCAATCGCTTCAGAATCATTCTGGAAGCAACATTTTCGGGCTGGAAGAAACCAAAAACCTCGCTTAAACCGAAATCACCTACAGCGTATTCAAGTACTTTGGCCATCAATTCTCCTGCATATCCATGAGACCAACAGTCCCGTTTCAGTTGGCAACCCAGCTGAATCATATCGGTGTCTCGAAATGCATACAGATTGGCAGAGCCGATATAGACGCCGGTCTCCAGCACCCTGACAACCCAGTAATAGCCCTTCCCTTCTTCAATGACACGCCGCTTGCTGTCAAGAAACTGCCGATACCATTCGTCCTTCTTCCCAGCCAAGGGTTTGATGTACTTAAACGTTTCCGGTTCATGAAACATTTCCAGCACTTCATCATAGTCACTTTCAAGCAAGGGGGTCATGACACATCTTCTGGTAGTCAGTACCATTCATTCACCTCACAGATCCATATGAGTATCATAACGGAAAAACACCCAACCAATCCAGCCTTAGTTCAAATAAAGATATAATTAAACCAAATAGCGCATCTCATTGCTTTAATACTTTATTTTTCCCGTTTTCATTAATTTTATTATTGACAAACAGTCAATATATATATACCATTACTAAGACAGCCTTTACATCCCCCCTAAGGGGCCGCCCCTTCAACTCCTTAAGGCCAATAGGCTGGGGGCGGCCCCGCCTTCAATCACCCCGACAAGCTATAATTAATATTGTTCAGGGATTTGCTTTATTTTCTTAACTTTATAAATATTTAGCCTTATTTTTATTAATACTACCGTTGACTTTACCCAAAGATGCCTCTATTATCAGGACGATACTTTCAGATCAGGTAACAAGCCAATTAACGGAGGCATCATGATAGAGGTCAGATGGCACGGCCGTGGCGGACAAGGCGGCTTCACGGCAGCCCGCCTGCTGGGAATGGCAGCGGCACTTTTCGAAAATAAATACGCATTATCATTTCCAGCATTCGGACCCGAGAGACGTGGCGCACCCGTTCTGGGCTTCACCCGCATCGATGACCAGAAAATCACCGACAGGAGTGAAGTGGAACAATGTGACTACGTGGTCGTTCTTGATGACACCCTGGTTGCAGCAAACGTTTGGCAGGGTATTAAACCGGGTGGACAATTGATTGTCAATGCCTCAGACTCATCAGATCTGCCTGTCCCGACAGATATCAACATTATGCGTTTCGACGCCACTTCGCTGGCACTTGAGTTCCTGGGCCAGGCCATCACCAACACCGCAATGCTGGGCGTTTTGTTGGCCCACTCAGGGATTGTCGGATGTGAATCCGCTTGTCGGGCCGTTGAAATGAGTATGCCAGTTAAACTGGCCAACAAAAACATCTCCATTCTCAAACAGGCCTTCCAGATGACCCTGGAGAAGATGCGATGACCAATTACAATACCAACCCGATTTACCCAGCTATCACCCCTTTCCAGCAACCACATCATATTGACGACTACCCAACCGGCCCGGGCTGCCCATCAGCACAGCTGGTGGAAGGTCATGCCGGCTGGCGCACATTTCGTCCAATCATCAATCAGGAAAAGTGTACGGCATGTTGGTTGTGTTATCTGCTTTGTCCGGATGCTGCCATATTCAAGAACAACAACAAAGCAACCATTAACTACTCTTTTTGCAAAGGCTGCGGAGTTTGCGCCAAAGCATGCCCCATGAATGCCATAGACATGGCTAAGGAGAATGAAAATGAGCGATAACAGCGATCGCAGACGTTTCATCTCCGGCAATGAAGCCGTCGCTCTTGCCGTCAGACTTGCCAGGGCCCAGGTTATTTCAGCCTACCCCATCACCCCCCAGACCATCGTGGTCGAAAGACTGTCTGAAATGGTCGAAGATGGGTCACTGAAGGCCGAATTCATGCACGTGGAATCTGAACACTCCGCCATATCAGCAGCTATAGGGGCCAGTGCCATTGGTGCCCGCACCTTTACAGCCAGTTCGTCACAGGGTCTTCTTTACATGACTGAAGGTCTCCATTATGCCAGTGGTGGTCGTTTCCCCATTGTCATGATGAATGCCTGCCGCTCGGTGGCCCTGCCATGGAGCATTTTTGGTGACCAGCGGGACTCGCTTTCCCTGCTGGACTCCGGCTGGATCCAGGTCTATGTGGAAGATGCCCAGGAAGCATTGGACATGACCATTCAAGCCTATCACATTGCCGAATCACCTGAAGTATTGACACCCGTGATGGTCAACCTCGATGGTTTCATCCTGACCCATACCTACGAACCTGTATATGAACCCCGACAAGAAGAAGTCGACACCTTCCTGCCCCTCTTCAAAACGCCCAACAAAATGGACCTCGATCATCCCCGTAGCCTGGGTTTCAGTACATCCCCCGGAGACAATCAGGAATTCAAATACCAGCAACACCAGGCCATGCTGAACGCCATACCGGCCATTGAGACAGTAGACAACAAATATGCATCTCAATTCGGACGACGATATCACGGCCTGATCGAAGAATACCGCTGCCAGGAGGCTGACGTTATCTTGGTCACCCTGGGCAGTGTCAGCGGCACAGCCCGGATGGTGGTGGATAATCTTCGTAAACATGGACAAAAAGCCGGCTTACTCAAGCTGCGCTTCATGCGCCCCTTCCCCGAAGAAGCACTACGCAAGGCCTTATCTCACTGCCGGATTGTGGGCGTTGTGGACAAAGACATCTCTTTTGGTTATGAGGGCACAGTCTTTACCAATGTCAATTCATGCCTGCAAACCTTACCCGATTCACCAAAAACGTTTAACTTTGTTGGGGGTCTGGGCGGTCGCAACATCTCTAAAGGGGACATCGAAACCATCTTTGGGTTACTATTTGCAGCGGCTGACAAGCCCTCATCCAAACGGGTGCAGTTTTTCAATATGAGGTGTCAGATCCATGAATAAGCCAAATCCGGTTACTGCCAAAACCATTACTGAAGATGAATATTTCGTCGGGCACAAGGCCTGCGCTGGTTGCGGAGGCAGCATTGCCGTTCGCCTGGCCCTCAAAGTTCTGGGACCCGATACATTTTCAGTTCTACCAGCCGGGTGCATGGCCGCAGTAGGCTTCATTTATCCGCAGATGGCCTTCACCCGTAAT
>Ga0105099_10001556_pt1 | contig 14231 bp, 11 predicted proteins | sample PPLLak3cmMay2015_2_FD_79138 | JGI IMG/M metagenome (GOLD analysis project Ga0105099, IMG submission 79138) | Freshwater sediment microbial communities from Prairie Pothole Lake near Jamestown, North Dakota, USA - PPLs Lake P8 Core (1) Depth... | ecosystem: Environmental > Aquatic > Freshwater >... | reverse complement strand
GATGGGTTGGCCGGAGCCGCCGGTGAATCGTTCTCCGCCCCATTGCATGGCCAAGGGACGAAGAGCCCGGGCTCGGAGGCCCCGCAGTTGATTTTCGGGTTTCGACGGAGGATCGTAGAACCAGATCGTCCCCGAATCGCCGGGACGGGATTCGAGCTGCGGCAGGTTCACCCCGGGCCGTTTTTCCTCGGGACGGACTTCGCGGGGGCCGATGAGGAGGTCGGCGACGCTGTCGATGCCGCCTTTCGTGCAATACCGCGGGAACAGCCCCTGGATTTCGCCCTCCATCGGGCCGGAAACGGAGCTGAAGGCCCGAACCGGCGTCCCGATGATATTCAGGTTCAGCGATTCGGGGCTGAAATCGATCATCCGGCCCATTTCGCCGATCCCGAAGACCTGGGACGTCCAGGCGCCGGCATCGGATAGCCGGACCAGGGCGGCGTCGATGTTGACCACGGTCCGGCCGCCCGGCCATTTCGGGTAAACTTCGCCGAATTTTTGTTTGGCCAATCTGACGGGGTGGCTGGTTCCGATGCTCTCGGTGTTGCTGCGGACATAGGTGAAAATTTCGTTTTCCGGAGATCCCGCAACATGGCCGCAGGTCAGGGCATAAAGCTCGCCTTCCTTCTTGGCCAAGCAGCCGAGGGTTCCGATTCGCTGAACCTGCTGCGATTCCGTGAAACAGAAATAGCCCCCGCCCAGAAGTTTGCTGGAGAAGCCCAGGCGGTCGATTTCGGCTTCCTTTTTGGGAGCCGGCTCGATATAGATGACGCAGGTGGGGACGATCCGACCATCGGGCATGTATAGAAGTCGGGGAACAGCTTGGTCGGGATGCTTGCCGAGTTCTTCCGGCGAAAACCATCGATCGACGAACACGAGCACTCCCGGCCATGACCAGTCCATGACTTTGCTGTTGGTGATGGTCCTCTTGCCGCCCTTGCCGTATGCTTTGATTTTCCCGGGTTTCTCATAGTCATCATCCTTGACGCGGATGCGACATCGTCCGATCGCCGTGGCCACGACGTGTTCCAGATTGTCCAGATGGACGTGGTAGGCCTCCCGGGCTTCGATGAGATCGGTGACGGACAGAGAGAAAAAATCTCGTTTTGGCGGGAAAGCAATCATCAGACCCTCCTTTTAATGAACTCCGGAGAAGATGCGGCGGAGTCCTTATCTCTCAAGCTTGAGTAATAAATACGGTGAATCGGAGAATTTGTCAAACGAATCTTGAAATTGACAAATCCCTCCGCCTTAGAGTAAACATTTGTTTACGCGTTCATCAATAAAGGAGATAAGTATGAACCATTCCAGGGATTCCCGCCTCTTTTCGTATCCCCTAGCGTTGATTCTGATCCTTTTCCTGGCCGTCGTCTGGGCCGGGCCGCTGGCCGGCCAGAACCTCGAAGAGAAGGTCCATGCCCGAACCCTCAAAAACGGCCTGACCATTCTCCTCATCGAAAGGCATGGCGCGCCCGTCTTTAGCACGATCTACGGCTTCAAGGTCGGGTCCGTGGATGAGATCGAGGGCATCACCGGAACCGCCCATCTTTTCGAGCATATGGCTTTCAAAGGCACCCCCAAGATCGGCACTTCGGACTTCGTCAAGGAAAAGCCCATTATGGACGAAGTCAATCGAGTCGGCCGGGAATGGAGCCTGGAGCTTGTCAAAGGCGAGCAGGCTGATAAAGAAAAGCTGGCCCGTCTCCGGGAAGAGCTCACCAAGCTCGAAGCCGAACAGAAAAAGTTCATCGTCAAAGATGAAATCGACGTCATCTACAGCAACGTCGGCGGCACCGGACTCAATGCCGGAACGGGCACGGACCAGACGATGTACATCATCAATCTGCCTTCCAACCAGCTCGAACGGTTTTGCTTAGTCGAGTCCGAGCGGATCAGAAACACCGTCCTCCGCGAATTCTACACCGAGCGGAGCGTCATTCAGGAGGAGCGGAAGCAGACGACCGATGCCTCTCCGGCCCGCCTGCTCGGCGAGATGTTCATGGGGGCGGCGTTCATCGCCCATCCCTATAACCACCCCGTCGTCGGCTGGGCTTCGGATATCAATTCCGTGACTCTCGAAGAGGCTCAGGCTTTTAAGAACAAGTACTACACGCCGAACAACTGCGTCCTGGCCATCGCCGGCGACGTCTATCCGGATAAAGCCTGGCCCCTGATCGAGAAATATTTCGGCGATATCCCGCGGGGCGAAGACCCGCCCGTCCTGAGGACGGTTGAGCCGAAACAACTCGGCGAACGTCGGGTCCGGTTCGAGTTCGACGCCGAGCCCGCCTTGATGATGGGGTACCATAAACCCAACTTCCCGAGCAAGGAAGACGCCGCGGCCGCCGTATTATCCAGCATCCTGTCCGCCGGACGGACGTCGCGCCTGAATAAGGACCTCGTCCAGGATAAACAGCTCGCGGTTTCCGTGTTTGCGGGTTCCGGAGGCGGAGGCGAGCGATACCCGAACCTCTTCACCTTTAACGCCACCCCGCGCTTTCCCCACACCGTAGAGGAGGTGGAAAAGGCCATCCTCGAGCACATCGAGAAGGTCAAAGCGGAGCCTGTCAGCGAGCGGGAATTGCAGAAGGTCAAGAACAGGCTGGAAGCTTCCTATATTCGTTCGATGAGTTCGAACATGGGACTGGCGATGATGATCTCCCGGTACCAGTTGCTCTTTGGGGACTGGAAACTCTATCTCAAATATAAAGATATCCTGACCGGCATCACAGCCGCCGATGTCCAGAATTTTGCCAAGACCTATCTGACGGCGGAGAATCGGACCGTGGCCTTCCTTATTAAAAAGGCCAAGGCGAGCTGAGGGGAGAAAGAAACATGAACAGCAAGAAAATCGTCAAAGGACTGATCCTCGGAATGGTTCTCGTCGGCCTCGTCCTGACGGCGGCCGCCCAAAAGCATCCGCGCGAGCTCGGCCCGATGCCGGATCTCCAGTTCAAATTGACCAAGCCGGTGATGTTCACTCTGTCGAACGGCATCCAGTGTTTCTTCATGGAGGACAAAGAGTTGCCCCTCGTTTCCTTCCAGGGTCTCATGAAGGGAGGGAGCCTCTACGAGCCGGCCGAGAAGTCCGGGCTGGCTTCCTTCGTGGGAACGGTTCTCCGTACGGGCGGCACTAAGACTCGTACCGGCGACCAGATCAATGAAGAATTGGAGTTCATGGCCGCCTCGGTCGAATCATACGGCGGCCGTGAATATATGACCATTGGCGGAAACTCTCTCAAGAAAGATTTTGTCAAAACCATCGAGCTTTACGCGGATATCATCATGAATCCCGAGTTCCGCCAGGACAAGCTCGACTTGGCCAAGAACCAGACTCTCGAAGGGATGCGGCGGCGGTGGGACCAGCCCATGCAGGTCGCCATGACCCTTTTCTCTGAAAAAATCTACGGTGCGGACACGCCTTTCGGACGGAGAGCCACGCCGGCCACGGTCAAGGCCGTTAATCGTGAAGATCTCATCGCTTTCCATAAGAATTATTTTGCTCCCAACAATTTCTACCTGGGTCTCACGGGCGACCTCTCCATAGCCGAGGCCAAAGCCGTCCTGGAGAAGGCTTTTAAAGGCTGGGCGAAAAAGAAAGTGACGTTCGCGGAAGTCGCGCCGCTCGTCGAGAAAGCCGATGGGACGATTTATTACGGCTCTAAAGATACACCCCAGGGGAACGTTTTCATGGGGCATCTCGGCATCACTCAGAAGAGCCCGGACGAATTCAAAGTCGAGCTCATGAACGACATCCTGGGCGGCGGTGGTTTCACCGCCCGGCTGATGAAGGAGATCCGCTCGAATCGCGGGTTGACATACGGGATTTACGGCGGGGTCGGGGAGGGAACAGGGAAGTACCGGGGCGTTTTCCAAATCGGCTCCCAGCTCAAAGCAGCCCAGTTCGTCGAGGCCATCGAAGCGGTCAAAGGCATCATCAAGGACATGCAGACGACCCCCGTCACGGATGAGGAGATAGCGACTTCAAAAAACTCCTTGATCAACAGTTTCGTTTTCCGGTTCGAACAAAAGAGTCAGATCCTGGCCCAGTTTATGAGCCTCAAGCTCGACGGCTACCCGGACAACTATCTCGAAACATACATCGACAACATCCGCAAAGTGACGAAGGACGACATCCTAGCTGCGGCCAAGAAGTACATGGACCCGGCGAAGATGATCCTGGTCGTTGTCGGCGACGAGAAGAAGTTCGACAAGCCCCTCTCGACTTTGGGCAAGGTGACGACGATCGACCTTAAGGCGTTGCAGGAGGCGGAGAAGATTAAATAAGGACGGGTCAGGCGGTTCTTTGTCCGAAGACGATCCGCATTTTTCTTTTTCGATTGCGGTCGACGATCCGAGTCATCTTGGTGTTTATTTGTTGATCAGTCTACTGCTCAAGTTATAACAGTTGCGGCTTCACCCGCAGCCGTAGGCTGTCGGCCTGAAAGCCGCGGTTAGATCCCTTCGCTACTCTATGTTGAATCGCGCCTTAAGACGCTCCACCGTGTGAGCCCACTTTGGCGCGCGGGGCCTGGCAACGGAGTTCTGGTTTCCAAAGAACCCCTTCTCGTGAATGGCCTCTTTGGGATCAACTGTCTTCAACCAGTTGACGCGCACCAAGTAGTCCGTGAGATCAGGATCGTCCTTCGCACGCTTAAGCCCCGCAGCCACGGCGGACACATCAATAATCGGCACCTCGTTGCCACCGTCGCGCACGGTGAACTCGTCGACCGGCTGCATTTCTTGCTCGACGACGCCCACTCCAACGTAGCCCGACCCGGGTACGTTCACCCAGATGCGCGCGTCAGGTTCGAGCATTGCCAGCGTCTTCGAGTACCATGAACCGCCGCCGGCGACAATGTAGCCCCTCTTGAGACCATCGCGAACAACCTGTATGTCATAGCCAAATGACGCGTAGTACTCTCCGTTCCAGTCGCTGGAGGTAGTCTCCTCGCCCAGGCCAGCGGTCACTTCGGCCGGGTCGCGGAACCAGGCTCGGCTGAGATACTCGCGGTCGCCGTCGCGGAAGACGCGGAAGAACACGGCGTTGATTCTGACGGCATACTCGTCCGCCAGATAGCGCACCACGCGTTCCGTGCTTGAGTCCAGGCTCGATGCGACGACGACAAGTTCGTGCGTAGAGTTCATCTCGTCGGGCATGGCGACACCAAACTTCTTCTTGAACGCCTCATCGATGGAGACCAAGCCGCGGTCTGGATGCCAGCGCTTCTGGTACTCGTCGAAGATCTGAGCGATACGGTCGTCCGTCAGCTCTCGGACCCACGAGCCATAGTCAAGAACTTGAACGACGATGTCGCGATACGTCTTGTCCCGCTTGAGTTCGAGCACGACGAGATTCGCGTCGCGGTCTAGGGCAAGTAGGTCGATGAAGAGCCCGTGATCGGTGTGCACCTGCCGACCGATGACGAACCAGTTCGGCGAAGCGATGCCTATGTTCTCGTCCAGGATATCCTCCAGCCGAGACTCAATATCGAGCGTGCCGAATTCAACCGGACTCAGCTCGCCGTCGATTCGCCATACCCCAATCTCGATTGGCACGTTGTCCTCCTCCGCACGCGATTATGTGAGTCACTATTTGAATGGGACTCAACAATGTTTATATGGATCCATATAAAAACCCAAATACTGCATTGGGTGCCGTATAAACCGCCTTTGAAATGTAATTTGGATCGGCCATAACCAATGAAATATCAGCATATTGTGGCAGAGTGCTAATATTATTAAGGCGATTTGTACGGATCGGCCTAAAATCCGATATGACAATCCCATTGGGCATCAGCGGGTGCTTCGGCCGTTGTCTATCGGACAGCTTGGGATGTTGGGCGGAATAAACGGTTTTTTGCTCCATAAAGAAACCGATCTCTCTACTCGTCTGTAAATATTCCCCAGCTGACATGGACAAAGACTATCTCTCTGATAAAAAAATGTCAAGGTTCGGCGGAGTTAACCTCAGTCCACAAACGTCTGGCCCCCCTGAAGAGTGAAAAACCGAGCCTTCTTTCGGCGAAAGGGCTTTCGATGATGGCGGGGGAAAGCCGGGAAAATTAAATGTTGCCCAGTATGTCGACATAATGTCGACATACTATGATATATATGATATATTCCTCTTCGCGGGATTCCATGGACAACGGCGCTTCAGGTCAGAACGTCCATTTAGATCGCGTGTACCGAGGCAAAAAGTGAGCCGCGAACTCTTCCAGGAACGTTTGCGAAACAGGATCGCAGTCGAGGAATTCGACTATCAGACGCTCCTCGATGCCCTCCGGGAATACGCTCATCCCCGGGATAAGATCACCTCGCTGTTGCGTGATGGTCTGATTATTCGGGTGAAGAAGGGGCTTTATGTTTTCGGCGAGGCCTTCCGTCGTCGCCCGATTTCGAGGGAGCTTCTGGCAAATCTCGTTTATGGCCCGTCGTATATTTCGCTGGAATATGCGCTTTCGCTCCACGGCCTGATCCCGGAAAGGGTCGAAACGGTCACTTCCGTTGTTTACGGCCGATCGCGCATCTTCAAGACTCCGGTCGGGCGCTTTACATATCGTCGAATCCGTCCCGAAGCTTATTCCGTCGGAATGTCGAAAATCGAGTCGGAAGAGGGAGTGTCTTATCTCGCCGCCGCTCCCGAGAAGGCGTTATCCGACCTGATCGCCGCCGATCGCGGGACGGTTTTGGCGTCGGGAAGGGCGATGGAGACATATCTCCTTGATCATTTGAGAATCGACGGGGATGGGCTGCGTCGATTGGATCCGGCGCTTGTCTCAACCATTGCCCGCCGTTATCGATCGAGGAAGATTCGAGTTCTTGCCGAATTTCTGAAAGAGCGCAAATCGCAGGACAGGGAGAAGGGCCATGAATGACGTCTTGACCTTGATGTTGAGCCGATACCGGCCTCGCGGCTTGGATGATTCGCTCCAGGCCTTGCGCGAAATCGTCCAGGAGATCGCCCTTCTCGGTTTGTGGCGGGCGAAATTTTTTGACAAAGCGGCGTTCTATGGGGGGTCGGCCCTCCGCATCCTTCATGGGCTGGACCGTTTTTCGGAGGACCTTGATTTCTCGCTTCTTAGGCCGAGGGCCGATTTCGATCTGTCCGGATCGTTGGCCTCCCTTGAGCGGGAAATCAAATCTTTCGGATTTTCCTTTAAGGCCGAAATGGTCGAAAAGAAAGTTGCGACCCCGATTCAATCCGCGTTCCTGAAGGGAGACACAAAAACGCAGCTCCTCGTCATTCGCGCCGGAGAGGAAATTCTCAAACTCATTCCCCGAGGGCAGACGATCAAGATAAAGATTGAGATCGATACCGATCCGCCCGGGGGATTCGCCACGGAGACGCGTTATCTTCTCCAGCCCATACCCTTCGCCGTCCGCGTTTTTTCTCTCCCCGATCTCTTCGCCGGAAAGATGCATGCCGTTCTTTGCCGCCGATGGAAGAGCCGCGTCAAGGGCCGCGATTGGTATGATTTCGTCTGGTATGCGGGCTGCCATCCCGAGTTGCGACTGTCCCACCTCGAACAAAGAATGCGGCAGACGGGCGATTGGACAGGGACGGCTCCGTTGGATGTCGATCCGTTCCGGTCGATGTTGAACGAGGCGATCGGGAAGCTCGACGTCGACCAAGCCAGGCGGGAGGTCCGGCCGTTTGTGCGGAGGCCCGAGGAATTGAGCGTCTGGTCGAAAGCCTTCTTTCTCGATGTTGCCGGAAGAATCACGTTTTCAAAAAAATAGAATAAGGATGAACATCGACTCTTAGTCCCGGTGCCGTTGCGATGTCACGACCAAAAATTCCGCGACGCGGATCGAATCCGGAGGAAGGACATCAGCGATCTTTCGCCGGTGAGAGATCATTGTCGCGAGATGTGGGTCGAGCGCCAAGAAGGGAGAAATAGGCAGATCAATGAAACTGAAAGCGGACGATATCCGGGCTAAATTCGGGGGGGACTATACCGCCGACGAGCGGACGTTCACCATGGGCATCGATCTGCGTTTCACAACGCATATGGCCGAGCGGTTTCGAGGCCTTCACGTGCTCGAAACCTGCACCGGGGCCGGATTTACGACCATGGCCTTGGCGTGCGTCGCCGCCCGAGTCACGACGGTGGAAATCGATCCCGCCCACGAGGCCCAAGCCCGGAAGAACGTGGAAAAAGCCGGATTATCGGGTCGAGTTGATTTCATATCCGGAAATATCATGGACGAGGGAATATTGCAGAGGTTGCCTCCGGTGGAGGCGGCCTTTCTCGATCCCGACTGGGCGGTCAACGGCCCCGATCATGTGTTTCGATTCCTCCCAATACCCAGCCTCCCGCGGATCAATTACTCAAGCGGATTCTCGGCCTGACCGGAAACGTCGCCCTCGTGTTGCCGCCGCTCGTCGATATTCGTGAATTCAGAGAACTCCCTGCTCATGAAAGGGAAAGGCTGTACTTCGCCGGCCGCCAGGAACTTTTTTGCTTGTACTTCGGCGAGTTGGCGCGCTCTCAAGGGGAAACCGGCTTTTTTGTGTAGGGTCAATCAAGAAAGGCCTCTTTTGATTTTTGTCGCCGATAAAAAGGAAAACGAATCCTTTTCCCGTTGCCGATTGAATGCGGCGACTGAATTGTGTAAATCAGACTTTCAACTTGCTAATTGCTCATACTGAGGATATCCTATTATCATGATCACTCGAGACATCACGGCAGAGTTGGTCCGGTCCGCGGCAGAGTACCCGGTTGTTACCATTCTGGGGCCCCGCCAATCGGGCAAGACTACGCTGGCGAGGATGACGTTCCCGAAAAAACCGTACTTGTCCTTGGAAGACCCGGATATTCGGATCGCGGCCGAATCCGATCCGAGGGGGTTCCTGGGCCGAATGGAAGCCGGCGGCATATTGGACGAGGTGCAACGTCTCCCCGTGTTGCTTTCCTATGTCCAGGGGATGGTCGATAAGACCAAGAAACGCGGACGGTTTATCCTGACCGGCAGTCATCAACCCCGGTTGCACGAAGCCATCAGCCAGTCGCTGGCGGGCCGGACCGCGATGCTGACGCTGTGGCCCTTCTCGTTCCATGAGCTCCGCGGCTATGAAAATCCCCGTGATCCCTTCGACCTGATTGTCCGGGGTTGTTTCCCGCGGCTTCATGAAGAGGGCCTCGAACCGCGCCGGTTCTATAACGGTTACCTGCAGACCTACGTCGAACGCGATGTCCGCGCTTTGATCCAGGTGCGAGACCTCATGCAATTTCAGAAATTCCTGATTCTTCTGGCGGGTCGGGTGGGGCAAGTCGTCAACCTCGCTTCGATCTCCAATGATGCGGGAGTATCGACCACGACCATCAGAAATTGGCTATCCGTACTGAAAGCCTCGTATGTCGTGTTCGAACTGCCGCCGTTTTTCGAAAACGTCCGGAAGCGGGTGATCAAGTCCCCTAAAATATTTTTCACGGATGCGGGACTCGTCGCTTTTCTGTTGGGCATCCACACGACTGAGCAGGCCTCCCGCGATCCGTTACGGGGGAGCCTTTATGAAAATCTCGTTATCGCGGATATCATAAAAAGCGCTCTCAACAAAGGGATCAGGCCGGAGGTTTATTTCTTTCGCGACTCCCACGGCAATGAGGTCGACCTGATCATCCGGGAAAAAGGCGTTCTCCGGCCGGTCGAAATCAAGTCCGCCGGGACATTCGCGGTGGAATTCGTCAAAGGCCTGGAACGATTTCATGCGCTTGGGATCAAACGCGTCGCCGGGGGAACGGTCCTTTATAACGGCGAGCAGCGTTTCAATGTCCACGGCGTCCGCATTTTCAATCCGCTTCTGTCAGAGGATATCTGGGAAACCCTGACCGCGCCATTGTAGAGGAAGATTACCGCTTGTATTGCGATCTCAAGTTCTTGACCCGGGCGGGGCGCGATTTGCAGGCCGTGATGAAAATTCGAAGACGTGCTTCTCTTTCTTCCAGGGGGAAACGAAATGACGGTATATCCGCTTAACATCCGGTTTCGTCCGGTCCTTTGGCTCCGTTTCCTGCTTTTTTTTCTGGTTGACTTTGTTCCGGCCTTCTGGGGAATGAAAGCCTCGGGGGCCACCCTATTGACCTGGGCTTGGCTGGTGTCAATCACTCTTTTTTTCGGCTTCCATTTGCCGGCGATTTTATGCCGCCATTGCCCCCACTACGCGAGGCCGGGGCGATTCATCGTCTGTCCGTCGGTTGTCGGCGCTCCGAAGCTGAGACGCTATTGTCCGGAGCCCGTCTCGGCCTTTGAAAAGGTAAAGTTTTGTGCCGGAAGATGCCTGGGCGGCCTTCCGGGAAACCGATCACCCGTCTCCGACATGAAATTCCCAGAAATAACTTTTCCCGGTTGGGGTTGTAATTTGGGGACGCCTCACTCAATCCCGAAATAACATAAAATAATCGATATATGCTATTCGGGGATTGAGTGAGAAGTCGGCCTTTTCCTGGGCCGTCAGCTCAGATCGCTCATCTTCCATACCCATTCATGGCTCCCCGAATCCGTCCCATGACATAAAAGGAGAATTCGGCCGGGAATTCCCTCCATAATTCCGATGAACAAATCAGTCTCTGAGGAGAATTTCGATGCCTTCGAGAAAGAGAGCTTGTTTCATTGTCCTTATGATCCTTTTCTCAACCATCTTATTGACGGCCGGCGGGGATCAGCCCATTAAAATTCCGAGGACAAAAACGCCTCCCGTTATCGACGGCCGCTTGGACGACCCGGTTTGGAAGGAAGCGATCGTCTTTTCCGATTTTAAAACGATGAAGCCCGACTATGGACGGCCGCCTTCGGAAAAAACGGAAGGCCTCATTGCCTACGATCGGGAAAATCTTTACATTGGGTTTCGTTGCTTTGATACGGACCCCGGGAAAATCAAGGCCGCTGTTTCCAAGAGGGACAATGTCGGAAATGATGATTGGATCGCCTTCGCCGTGGATTCCGCCGATGACAATCTCAGCGCTTATTGTTTTTTAGCCAACCCCTACGGCATCCAGATGGACGGCACCCTGAACTTTGATGCCGATTTGGACACGACCCTGGATATGGTCTGGAAAAGCGCCGGGCAAATCACCTCTGAAGGCTATGTCGTGGAAATGGCCGTCCCCTTTAAAAGTCTGCGTTTCCCTTCGGAAGAAACCGTTATCATGGGCTTCAAATTCGCTCGGAACATCAGCCGTAAATCCGAAGAGGTGGATTTCCCCGAATACAGCCCGGCCAAGGGCGCGGCGCTGGCCCAATTCCAAAAAATCGAATTTTCAGGAATCCAGGGGATGCAAATCCGGGAATTCCTTCCCGCCTTCACGGCGAGCCGGAACCGGACTTTTCAAGGAACTCCAGGCGGTCCGATGCTATGGAAAACGGACTTCGGGGTAACCATGAAATACGGACTCATGTCGGACCTGGTTCTTGACGGCGCGTTCCACCCGGATTTTTCCCAGGTTGAAACGGACGCCGGTCAGGTCGATATCAACCGCCGTTATTCCCTGTTTTATCCGGAAAAAAGACCCTTTTTCGCGGAAGGCCCCGACCCGTTCAAATTCGCCGCGGCCCCGGAAGATTTGCCGCTCATGGACGTCGTTCACACCCGGAATATCATCGACCTTCTTTTCGGATTGAAGCTCACCGGCAAGGTCGGTGGCGGCAATAATATCTCCGCGATCTACGCGGAGGATGAATACCCCAAAAACGAAGCAGCCGATGCGGGAGATGAATTCGGGGCCAAACACAACGCCCGCTTCGGAGTCTTCCGCTACGTCCGGAACCTGAGGAATGACAGCTACCTGGGAGGATTTTACACGGGAAGGACCTGGGCGGGAACGTCCAACCAGGTCATCGGCGCGGACGGCCGGCTCCGGATGAACCAGGCCGGCGTGCTGGAATTCCATGGGTTTCGGTCGTTCAGCAAGGATAGGAACGCTCCGGAGGGCGTTGCGGGCCTGGCTTTGGGGGCTCTCTACATTCATTCATCGCGCCGCTTCAACGCGCAGGCCGGCCTTTTTGATATATCCAAAAATTTCCGGACGGACGTCGGCTACCTGAACAGGTCCGGCGTGACCATCATCCCCTTGTATGCCCAGCCGACTTTTTATCTTTCCTCAAGCTGGCTGCAGAAGATCGAACCCTATTATTGGGGCCGCCAGACCCGCGACGCCTCAAGCGGCCTTTGGGAAACTTTCAACGTGTTTTCGGTGCGATTCACGATGCCCAGACAGACCATGATCAATGTCCAGGGCTGGATCTCCAACGAAGTCTTTTCCCGGCAGCGGTTCAGCCGGAACGCCCTCCGTCTGGAAGCTGAAACTCAGATCTGGAAAGAGCTTTATCTCGAATGCGACCTGCGCCGGGGAAATCTGATCTACTATGACTCTTCGGCCCCCTACCAGGGAAAAGGGACTCAGCTGTCCGTGGGATTGGTATTTCAGCCCACGGATTCTTTAAGCACGGGTTTGGACATCACCTATTCCGATTTTTTCAGGACCGCCGACAACCGAAAAATCTATGACTATTCCATTTTCCGGAACAAGACCGTCGTTCAGGTGAACTCCCATCTCTTTTTCAGGGGGATTGTCGAATACAACACGTACTGGAAGCGGGTCAACGCAGATTTTCTGGCTTCTTTCACCTCTATCCCCGGCACGGTGATTTATTTCGGCTACGGTTCGGTCTATGAAAAAATGAGATGGCGGGAGCGGGATCTCCAATTCGAGTCGGCGGACTCTTACTTCCTGCAACGCAACAGTTTCTTTTTCAAAGCCTCTTATTTGTGGCAATTTTGAGGTCTCGGACAATGCTCGGAATCCCGCTCATGGTCAAAAAAATCCCTCCGGCGACTCTTCCGTTGCCGGAACGGACCGGATATGGAAAGATATCGGTATCCAGGACCTTGTGCCGGGAAAAATATTAAAATATATTGTCCAAGGAGATAAAGAGGGAGTCCCTGGGATGTCGGAAAGCATTTGGAATAAAAGCCGCGGTTGGAGATGGTTTGGAATTTTTCTGATCTGGACGATCTTCGGCTTGTGGAACTTCGGAGTGAAGATCACCGATAAGATGGCCGGCCAAGATCCGCTTGAATTGCGGGTCCAATTCACCAACGAAATGACCGGCGCTTACAGCGCCTTCCTTTTGATGCCGTTTTTGCTGTGGTTCATGGGAAAATTTCCCGTTCAGAGGAAAAATATCCGGCGCCAAATCCCGCTCCACATCCTGGCTTCCGCCATATATGCGGGGTGTCTCATCTTCATGATGTATGAGAGCCGGACAATCCTCTGGCGTCTTTTCGGTTGGGGCGAATACGATTATGGAAGAATCCCTTATCGGGCCGCGATGGAATACCTCAAGATCCTCGTGATCTATTGGGCGATTTTCAGTATCCTGAATTATCTCCGAGCCCGCCGGGAAAGCCGGCAGCAGGAACTCAGGGCTTCCGAGCTTGAGCAGCAGTTGGCCAAAACGAGGCTCCAAGCTCTCCAGATGCAAATCCATCCTCATTTTCTTTTCAATACTCTCCATATGATTTCCTCGGCCATGTATGACGATGTCAAGGCGGCGGACAGCATGATCATGAACCTCAGCGACCTTCTCCGCAAGACGCTGAACAGCGGCGACAAAGAGGCGCATTCTCTGGCCGAGGAAATGGAGATCATCGGCCTTTATCTCGACATTATGAAAGCCCGCTTCAAGGACAAGCTGGCGGTGACGCTGGACATCTCCCCGGAGGCGCGGGCCGCCCTTGTTCCCGCTTTCATTCTCCAGCCGATCGTGGAAAATTCCATAAAATACGGCACGGCCTCCCTTGACTCCGCGGAAATCAAAATCACGGCGAAACGCGAGGAAGACAAGACCGTCCTTATCGTTGAGGATAAGGGCCCAGGCCTTTCCCGGGAATTGGGAAAGACCGCGGCAAACGGCCTCGGACTTTCCAACACGGCCGAGCGCCTCGAAAAATTATACGGATCGGGCCGGCGGTTCATCCTCCAGAACATCGCCGGCGGAGGCCTGCGGACCACGATTGAAATCCCGTTCCGAAGTTCCGATGAAACGGCGGCTCAAACATGAAGGCGGTTCGCGTCCTCATCGCCGATGACGAACAGTGCGCCCGGCGAAAGCTCCGCGGTTTCCTGAAGAACGAAGAAAACGTTACCGTCATTCTGGAAGCCGCCAACGGCCTTGAAGCCGTTAAACAGATTCAAAGCGAGAAACCCGATATTGTGTTCTTGGAT
>Ga0105099_10001555_pt1 | contig 14231 bp, 17 predicted proteins | sample PPLLak3cmMay2015_2_FD_79138 | JGI IMG/M metagenome (GOLD analysis project Ga0105099, IMG submission 79138) | Freshwater sediment microbial communities from Prairie Pothole Lake near Jamestown, North Dakota, USA - PPLs Lake P8 Core (1) Depth... | ecosystem: Environmental > Aquatic > Freshwater >... | reverse complement strand
TTTGTCTTTAAAATAAAAAAGGCCCTAACAACAGGGCCATTTATTTCGCTAATTTTTCCAACCTTGTCAATCTATTCCGGTAATCTTAGCCCATTTCTATCATATTTATTGTGAAAATCTACAAAGCTACTTCATAAAGGCAACGGACCTTTTTGAGGTTGGGCGGCTACACAAGTTCTTTAAGGAGGAGGGGTTTTCCCTACCAATTATTTCTCCCCAAAGGATAGGCGGACTAGTCGACGAAGAGGGCTTTAGAGCACGCATAAAGGCATACAAAGAGAGGAAGAAAGCAGAGTGGCAACCGTTTAAGGGACTCTTTGATGGGAGGAAAGACGCAAGGATTGTTGGAAGCTCGATCTTCCTAAACTCCCCTGGCTGCCTGATTTGCGGTAGCTCGGACTATTTCATGATGACCAGTTCCGTTAATGCAGGCGATGGATTTATGATCGGCTTCAATCTATGTCAAAGTCATCTTGCGGAGTCCAAGGCTTCGAACTCTTTGATTGAATACATTGCAAATCGATTTGAGATGGAATCTCCTATTCACGTCCAACCTCTTGATCCAACCTCTCACTTTGCGATGATCGTTGCTTGGTTGCCAAGCGCTGTTTCGACAACAGTTGAGAAAGCGAAGGACAGAACCCTTACTCTCGTGCGGAAATCACAATTTAAGCTCATCGTCCGCCTTGACTCGCTGTCCAACTATGCATACGTAATCAAGAATCCTAAAGGCAAAGAGGTCGCCCGCTTTGATTCTGCTGACCATCATCAGGTTCCTTATGGTCCAGATCACTTGCACCCCAATCTGCCCAAGAGCAAGTCTGTGCAGCCGAGCTTTACAACTGGTGCTCCGATGATCGACGTTAATGGAATTCTTGAGGTCCTCGAAACCAAGGAGCAGGAGTTCGCGATTGAAAGCTAACCCATCATTCAACACGGATTGGCGCGATAAAGCCGCGCCAGCCGGTTAATTCAGACGTTGTTGTGCCTCTTACATATAAAATTGGGTCAATATGGGTTTTGATCCATGGTTTGAAGCGCATGTCACTCGGTTCCTCCTGAAGGACGGCGGGATGGCCCGCGTATTCCGATGAATCGCAGCTCATGCCTGATAAGAAATGAAACGGTAGAAGTCCCGGCCGTGCTCACCGGGAAGTTTTCTTATCGAATTGAAAGTCCCGTGGACCAGCCGTGCATCGGAGATTGGGTGCAGGCGCAATTACGGGAAAGGCGACTTGGTGCTCCATTCTATGGCTTGCGGCGCTCCCGCCCGCAACTCATTTGTAAGCCGCTGGGTTTCATCTCCTTAAAACTCATTGACAAAGTGTAGCCCAATGGCTACAATAAGGCCATAATAGAAATTCGCAAAACCGATGCTTTTGCAAAATGGATTGATGGATTGCAGGATATGCGCGCTCGCATTCTCGTCAGGATCCAAAGATTAGCGGCTGGAAACCCTGGAGACCTCAAACCGGTAGGTGAAGGCGTGTCGGAAATGCGGATTGACTTTGGACCCGGCTATCGAGTGTATTTTAAAAAGATAGGTCAAAAGGTGGTTATTTTATTGGCTGGTGGAGATAAAAATAGCCAGTCTAAGTACATCAAAACCGCCTTACGTCTATCACGCAGTTTATAGGAGTAAATCATGGCAAAAACAAAAACCACTAAATATGATGTTGCCGAGCATCTTCGCACTCCCGAAGAAATGGCTGCTTACCTTGAAGCCTGTCTTGAGGAAGCCAATGGTGATGCCGCTTTTATTGCTAAAGCCCTTGGAGATATTGCACGAGCTAAAGGCATGACACAAGTTGCTCGTGATGCCGGTCTGTCCCGCGAAAGCCTTTATAAAGCACTTTCAGGAGAACGATCTCCGGGTTTTGACACAATCATTAAGGTTATTGGCGCTCTTGGATTAAAATTACACGCGAAAGCGGTCAAAGCAAATATCTAAGGGGCCCAACCTTTTGCTGGTAGCGGACTCGCTTCACTTGACGCACCGCTCGGCGTTATACCGGCATAGCGATATCCGGCTGAAACCATACAATAGAAACTTATCATGCTGGGGTAGCTTACATAAAACCGGACAGTCGGCGCATTGCCGGTCGAGCAGCGGTTTTTAAACGGCCGGTCCTCCGGCTAATGTTTTTGTCTCCTGGTACAATGCCGAACATTGGCAATCCGGTATATGATTCAGTCACATTTAAAATCCTTTATTTTACTTTGACGACGTTAAGTATAATAAAGGATTTTATATTTTACGTTGGAGCGACCGGTTTGAAACAATTCCGCCGTTTCCGGACGGCAACGACGGAATAGCCCTGTTTCGGTATCGAGAGGGATTCCTGGCAAGCCGCTTCTTTGGCTTTCCGATTTCCAGGTAAGCACGGCCTTTGAGGTTATGCATCGACCGGACATTAAAAGCGCTTTCCCTTCCGGCTTTATTCCCAATTTGATCCTATGCTTACAAATCAGTGACGGTATCATTAAAATGTTAGGGGAACCGATTTAAAATGGTATTATGAGGTTACGCGTTGTCCGGGACTCTATAAGGGTCCGGGGTTTCCGCGAGCCCTATTTTTGTATTTACAACTCAAATCAGCCCATTTTAAGAAAGGAGCGTGCATAATGAAAACCATCAAAGAAAACCTGCCCAGAATTTTACAGTACACGGTCCGCATCGCGATCCTTGTATTTGTCACTTACCTGGCGGTCATGCACCAGCTCAAGGGCGTGCTGGCCGCCCCCAACATCCATGTCTTCTGCCCCTTCGGCGGTCTGGAAGCCCTTTACCGGCTGGTCCTCTCCGGCAAATACATCGAAAAAATCATGCCGGCCACCCTGATCCTCCTTGCCGCCACCGTGCTCTTGGCGATTGCGCTGAACCGGGCTTTCTGCGGCTGGATCTGCCCGCTGGGAACCTTGCAAAAACTCTTTGACCGTCTGGGACGCCTGCTGCGCATCAGGAAAACAAAGGTCCCCCAACGCACTGAAAACGCCCTGCATGGGGTCAAATACGCGGGCCTCGTGATCATCCTGATCGCCACCTGGAAAGCCGGAGCCCTGGTCTATGCTCCCTATGACCCCTGGGCAAGTTACGCCCACATCGCCGCCGGCTGGCAAGAACTCTATCACGAATTCCTGATCGGAACGCTTTTCCTGCTCGCGGCCCTGATCGGCTCTTTGTGGCTGCCCAACAACTTCTGCCGCTGGTTTTGCCCCATGGGCGCCTTTCTCGGAATTTTGAGCAAGCTCTCTCCCGCCCGTATCCGCCGGAACGACCAAACCTGCATCCATTGCAAAAAATGCGATCAAGCCTGCCCGGCGCAGATCGCCGTCGAATCACAACCCGCGGTCAAATCGGGCGAATGTTTCGCTTGCGGGGATTGCCTCGCCGTCTGCCCTAAAGAAAAAACAATTGATTTTTATTTCGTTCGGCGCCGGCTCGATTGGCTGCTGTACGGGGTGATCGTCTTGGTGCTCTTCTTCGGCCCCGTATTGTTATCCAAGCAACTGGGTTGGTGGAAAACGGGCTACACTTCCGCCGCCGAAGCTTTAACGAGTATCGTTGGCGCGAAAGACCCGGCTCTGATCAAAGGCAGCATGACTCCCCGCGTCGTGTCGACCGAGTTCGGCATCCCCCTGGAGACCCTGTTTAAGTCCATGAATTTACCCGCGGATACGAAACCGGACGAAATGCTCAAAAATATCGCCGCTGCCGAGCGCAAAAGCCCGGAGGTGTTTTTGAAAGAACTTCGTTCCATTGTCTCGGAACATATAAAGAATAAATAGGTGTCTAAATTTTTTTGATCCCGAAAAACATGGGATTAAAAAAAATGTGTGGCTTATAAGCGCCTACACGTCTTCCGGGGGGCCCTACTCGGAAGACAAGGCCATAAGAGGGCAGCAAGATTATTCTCGCGCCCTCCGAACAAAAGCAAAAGCCCTCCAATTTCGCTCAAAAGGGCTCGTAATTTTTTCATAGTGCATCAATCCGGATTTATGTTAAAAAGAACCATGGCCGCTAAACCTCGCAAAACCAAAAAACCGGAAGTGAAAACCCCGACCGACGCCATCCTGGAAAGCATCTCGGACGGCGTCTTCACCGTGGATCCGCAATGGCGCGTAACCTCCTTTAACCGGGCTGCCGAGAAAATCACGGGCGTCTCCCGCAAACAGGCCTTGGGCCGGCTTTGTTCCGATGTTTTTCATTCCAGCATGTGCGAGGCCGAATGCGCCTTGCGCCGCACCCTCAAAACCGGCAAGCCCATCATCGGCCGCTCCGGTTTCATCATCAATGCCGGCGGCGATCGTATTCCCATCAGCGTTTCCACGGCTGTTTTAAAAGACGAAAAAAACCGGATTCAGGGCGGCGCCGAAACCTTCCGCGATTTAAGCGACGTGGAAGCTTTGCGCCGCGAGTTGGACGCGCGTTTTCACATCGGCGACCTGTCCAGCCGCAGCCCGCTCATGCAAAAAGTCTTTGAAGTTCTGCCGGCCGTGGCCGACAGCCCCAGTACGGTTTTGGTCCTCGGCGAAACCGGCACGGGCAAGGAGTTGCTGGCCCGCACCATTCATAGCCTAAGCCCCTACGCCAAGGGGCCGTTTATCGCCGTAAGCTGCGGGGCTCTGCCCGACACCCTGCTGGAATCCGAGTTGTTCGGTTACAAAGCCGGCGCTTTCACCGGCGCTCAAAAAGACAAACCGGGCCGCTTCAGCCTGGCCCGCGGCGGCACCCTGTTCCTGGACGAGATCGGCGAAGTAAGCCCCGCCCTCCAGGTGCGCTTGCTGCGGGTACTCCAGGAAAAAACCTTTGAACCGCTGGGTTCAACCCGTTCCGAATCCACGGACGCGCGCATCATCGCCGCCACCAACAAGGACCTGGCTGAACGCATGAAGCAGGGCTTGTTCCGCGAAGATCTCTACTACCGCGTCAACGTGGTGCGCATCGAACTGCCGCCCCTGCGCCGGCGCAAGGAAGACATTCCCCTGCTGGTGGAGCAGTTCATCAACCGCTATAATCGTTTGCAGCAGAAAGCCGTGCGCGGCATCACCGCCGAAGCCCTTTCCCTGCTCATGGCCCATGACTGGCCCGGCAATGTGCGCGAACTGGAAAACGCGATCGAACGTTCCTTTATTGTCTGCGCCAAAGGCCTGATCGATATCAAGCACCTGCCGGATGACCTGACCGCCCGCGGTTTATCGACCGGCAAAGAGACGGACCTGCGTTCCACCCACGACCTGATCGACGCCCAGTCGATCCGTATGGCGCTCGAACGCAACCAATACAACCGTCTCGCCGCGGCCCGGGAACTCGGCGTTCACAAAACCACCCTTTTCCGCAGAATGAAAAAACTGGGAATCCCCCTTCCGAACCGGGACGGCCGCTCCCGGAGTTCCTTAAAAAAATAACGCTACTGCTACCGGCTTTAATTTATACAGTAGCTGATTAGCAACTCAAATACTTTTTTCCAAAACCGATAATGATCCCATATCGTCAATTATTACCAAAGGTTATCCTTTTTTTCCCTTCCAAAACCCTATTGGCACAAAGAATGCTTTCCATATAAAAAATAAAATGAAAGAGGATCGGAACATGCCCACTTACGAATATGAATGCGAAATCTGCGGCTTGAAATTCGAGCGCCGCCAAGCCATCTCGGAACCGTCCATCTCGGAATGTCCGCAATGCCGCGGGAAAGTCCGGCGGCTGATCAGCGGCGGCACCGCTTTCATTCTCAAGGGAGCCAATCCCGGACGAACGGGGAAAACCGGCGAATCGTGTTCCCTGGAGCAAACCGGTACAACCTGTTGCGGGCGGCAGGAACGTTGCGGAAAACCTCCGTGCAAATGAGGATCATGACCCCAAGCGACATCCGATACTCGTATGGGCCTGTTCCGTCCCGACGCCTGGGAAAAAGCCTGGGAATCAACAACATTCCCGCCAAAGTGTGTACTTACAATTGCGCCTACTGCCAGGTGGGGCGAACCACGCAAAAGCTCAACAAACGCCGTCCTTTTTATGAGCCTGAAATCATTTTCCGGGATGTGCGGGACAGGTTGCTGAAAGCCGAGGCCACGGCGGAACAAACCGATTACCTGGCCTTTGTGCCGGACGGCGAACCCACCCTGGACATGAATCTGGGCGGGGAAATCGCTCTCCTAAAAACGCTGAAGGTTCCTGTCGGCGTGATCACGAACAGCTCGCTCCTGTGGCGCGCCGACGTAAGATCGGAACTCGGCCCGGTCGATTGGGTTTCTTTGAAAATCGACGCTGTTCAGGAAACGACCTGGCAGCGGATCAATCGGCCTCATAAAGCCCTCCGGCTGCCCCTGATCCTGGACGGGATCCTTGCCTTTGCCGAAGCTTTCACCGGCAAACTGGTGACGGAAACAATGCTCGTCGGAGGGCTCAACGACAACGACGACTGCATGAAGGAAGTGGCCGATTTTCTCCGCAAGGTGCAACCCCATGCGGCCTATCTGAGCATCCCCACCCGTCCCCCGGCGCGGAAATGGGCCGGTGTCCCGAAGGAAGAAGCTCTCAATCGCGCTTACCGGATTTTTACCGACAAAGTGCAAAGGGTGGAATGCCTGATCGGCTACGAGGGAAATGCCTTTGCTTTTTCAGGCGATATTGAAAAAGATCTCCTGGACATAACCGCCGTTCATCCGATGAGAGAAGAGGCCGTCGCCATGCTTCTGTCGCGGGCCGGATCTTCGCGGAAAATTTTGGATCGGCTGGTTGCCCGGGGGCTATTGACGAAAATAAAATACGATGGGCATATGTTCTATTTAAAAAATTTGGAAAAAGCCGATAAGCGCCGGCATGGCCATGATTGATTATCCCGAAAACCCCGTGCGGCTGCAAACGCCCATGAACATCAAGGACGCAACGAACCTGATCGCCCGCAACGGCCACTCGCACTGTTTGCTTTGCGGGAACCTGCACCCGAAATCGTTGAACCTGTCCTTCCAGGCCGAAGAAAACGGCGGCGTAAAGGCGCGATTCACGGCCAAAGACGATCTCCAGGGGTATGAAGGAATCCTTCACGGAGGCGTCATCGCCGCGTTGCTGGACGAGGCCATGACCCACTGCTTGTTTCATCGGGGGATCCGGGCCTACACCGGCGACCTGCGCGTTCGCTTCGTGCAGCCCGTCGCCTGCAATGCGTCTTTGAAAATAAAAGCCCGGATTTTATCCTCACGCCCGCCGTTTTATCTTCTTAAAGGCGAAATCACGGTCGATAAAAACATCGTGGCCTGGTCCGAAGCCAAATTCATGCAACGCCCCATACCTTAATATTGGAGTAAACCTCATGAAACCCGTAAAAAATGTCAAATACATCTACTGGCTGACCCAACAGGAAGAAGCGGACCTCGGCGCGGAACTGGAAGCCAAGGGCGCCAGGCTGAAACACGCCAAAGGAGTCACCTGTACGCCCCTGGACGTTTTAACGCGCATTGCCGCCGTGGCCCCCGAGGTTTGGCTGGACCATTGTCCCAGGGCCGGCGCCTGGTACCGGGCATCGGAAAAGAATGGACAATTCCTGATCGTCAGTTCTTTTGAGCTTCAGGGGTACGAAGATCGTTTAACCGCATTGATCCGGCCTTTTGATTTTCAACCGCCGCGCAAGGCCGGTCCGCGGGAAATTGAAAAACTGGTCGAGTCCCCGGAGTTTTTGCGGCAAATGCCCCCGCAATGGGGCCGGGCTTCGGACAATGAAAAAAGAATTTACCTGCGCTGGGCCCATAAATTGGGTTCGGAAATAAAAACTTTTGACGAGCTTTGGCGCATTCATTCCGCCAACCACGCCAATTTTATCCGGCCGGTTTTTTATATTGAAAAAAACGGGCGCCCGGTCCCCTATTCGCTCGACCAAAGCGCGCATCTCTGCTCTTGCTGTTTGGAACTTTTCGACATCCTGGGACAGGAACACCGCGAAAAACTGGTCCGGCCCTGTCCGGGGGCTGTTTTCTATGCCAGGCTCGAGCCGGACCAATATTTCCTGGTGGAGAAAGTTTTTTGATCCCGGAAAACACGGGATTAAAAAATCTGAAAATAGCGCGTCTGCATTCAAATGACATTCACACAGTAGCAAATAAGCAACCGTATCGCTTCATCTCAAAATAGGCGCCGGCCCATATCGTCAATCATTGCAATCGGTTGACCTTTTCCCTCTCCTTGGAATCCTATTGGCATAAAGTATGCTTTTTAACATGATGATTGATTCCTCAAATAGACGGAATTTGGAATGATCTGGGAATGGGTTCCAGGTCCATGGCTTCTCCAAAAGAGACCATGCATGGGCAGCGAATGTGGATGGCTTGGCTTTTTTCGCATCACCGAATGATAGACGCCAGATGCTTTCTTCATTATTCTGTCTTCTGAATTCCGACTTCTGTCTACTTGAGTTATTTCTGAAAAAGGAGGATACGACCATGCCAAGAGGAGACGGAACAGGTCCCATGGGAATGGGCGCGATGACCGGCCGCGCAGCCGGATTTTGCGCGGGCTATGCAATGCCCGGCAATCCGAATGTGATGCCGGAGCGCAGCTTTGGGATGGGTTTTGGACGGGGCCGCGGAATTGGCGCACGCGGCGCCGGCAGAGGCCGGCGCAACATGTTTTTTGCCCGCAATCAAGCAGGTTGGCCGCCTTTCGGCGGCAATGCGGCATCTTATGCCTATGCCGCGCCTTTTCAAAAACCCGATCCGGAAATGGAAAAGCAGGCCCTTAAAAACCAGGCTGAAACCCTGCAATCGGAACTCGACTTCATTAAAAAACGCCTGGACGAACTGGACAATTCCGCGTCGGCGCAATAATGACCGCCCGTTGTTTCGTTCGCGCCGGTTGTAGGCCGGCGCGAACGGCTCGACGGCGCGCGAAGTGTTGAATGAGAACGTCAAAAAGCCATGAGCGATACATTCGACGATTTCATAAAGGGCCTGCAGAACAACATTATGGACGATACCCGCGCGGTCTATGGGGAAATCGTTTATCAAAGATGGCTCAAGCCCTTATACGCGGGCGCCCTGCGGAATGCCGACGGATACGGCCGGATCAAGGGTTCGTGCGGCGATACCATGGAAATGTTTTTGAAATTTAAAAACGACAAAGTCAAAGAAGCATCGTTTCAAACCGATGGTTGCGGACCCAGTATGGTTTGCGGTTCGTATGCCGCGGAAATGTCTTTCGGCAAGACCCCCGATGAATTATTGGAAATAACTGGTGAAAAAGTACTCGAAGTCCTGGGCGGACTGCCGGAGAAAGACCGGCACTGCGCTTATCTTGCCGTAAATACGCTGCAGGAAGCCCTCAACGATTATATGAAAAAGCAACGCGAAATAAACATTTAAAAACCCGCATTAAAAAGATTTATAAAACGTGTCATACAAACCTGAAGTAAATACCGAAAAATGTAACGGTTGCGGGAGAATGCGTCGATACTTGTCCCGTGGATATCAATAAACTTAAAAATAAAAAATCGGTTTTGATCCATGCGAATGGTTGTTTCGGCTGTGAAAAATGTATTGCAGCCTGTAAACAAGGGGCGCTCCCGGTGACGGAAATTTAAACGGTCCTTTATGAAACAATCTTCACGAATGCATTCGCTCTATGAATGCCGTCGGAGGCTGGGAATAAAATGAAAATTCTTGATCATCTGATTTCAACGCTTAATTTCGCTACGCCGGTTAAAGATATCCGCCAGGGGGTGTTTCATACCGCGGTTTGGACCCGGAATTGCGGACTGGCGGCTACATTGCCCAGGGACGCATTGCGCCAGACTCCTCCATTGGTCCATGAACCGGGCTATCTCACGCAAAAAACCCCCCATGAGTTGGTCTCCATGGCTTATTCGGAGAGCATTCTCGAAGCCGCCATCGGCATGGCCGCAATCAATTCGCTCCTCCAGATCGATGAGTCCGCGTGCCTGGAGTTGAACGCCGGCGACCTGATCATGGAAAAAGGGGCCGGCAAACGCATCGCCGTTATCGGACATTTTCCCTTCCTGCCCAAACTACGCGAAAAGGCCAAAGAACTCTGGGTGATCGAAAAGAACCCGCGCGAAGACGATTTCGAGGAAGACCAAGCCGACCGTCTCGTTCCCCAAGCCGATGTGCTGGCGATTACGGGCACGGCTATAACGAACCATACGATTGAACACTTGCTCGCGCTCCGTAATCCCGCAGCCTTTGTCGTTTTACTGGGCGATACCGTGCCCCTTTCCCCGGTTCTCTTCGATTACGGCGTAAACGCCCTCTCCGGGACCGTCGTAGTCGATCCCGAACTCGTGCTTCGTTATATCTGTCAGGGCGCGAATTTCAGGCAAATCAGGGGAGTGAAACGGGTGACGATCATGAAATGACCCTATGTTGTTTAACGGGATGATAAGAAAGATTTTTGACAGGATCAACAGGATTTACTGGATTTTAAAATCATTTGAGGTTTTATTCTGTTAATCTTGTTAATCCTGTCTAAAGTTTTTTAAATCTTATCGACAATCTTTTCTCGATATCTTGGAATAAGAAGACCACTAAACTGAAAGGATCAGGGAAACCAAAACATGTCTTTATATGAATTTGAAGGCAAGCGACCCCAAATTGCCGTCAGTGCTTTTGTGCATCCGGAAGCCATTATTATCGGCGGGGTTCGGATCGATGAAGGGTGCTATATCGGGCCGGGCGCGGTTCTGCGCGCCGATTGGGGCCATATCGTCATCAACCCTGGCTCCAATGTCCAGGAAAATTGCGTGATCCACGCCGCTCCGGACGTCACCGCGGTTTTGGGACCGGACAGTCATATCGGCCACCATGCGACTTTGCACGGCTGTAAATTGGGCGCGCATGTCACAGTCGGCATGGGCGCCATTATTGACGAGCAAGTCGTGATCGGCGACGGCTGCCTGATCGGCGCGGCTTGTTTGGTGCCGCGCGGGACCGTTATTCCGGCCCATAAATTGGTGATCGGCGTTCCTGCAAAAATAAGAGGCGACGTGACGCCGGAACAGGAAGCGTTCAACTGGTGGGCCACGCGGCTTTATCAAGCCCTGCCGGCGCGCTGTCATATGGGATTAAAGCGCATGGAAACGGCTAACCCGGCCTAAGGGTTCGGGGGGTCGAGGAATCAAGGGCCCATGAACAATCAAAACGGCTCTTCCAAGATTTTTCAAAACAGTAGCAAAGGCGCATCTATTCATTGCTAATATAGTAGCATTTTAGCAACTGCACCCCGTGTTTCCCAAAGCCGATCCATCCGATATCATCAAGATAAACAGGCTATTAGGCTCTTATCCCTTCCCGAAGCGCTGTTGGCACAAGGAATGCTTCTACCCTTATTGAAAGGATACGGTGGCATTCGCGTGATAAAAGCAGCCTTCGCACATTGGGATAATCGCATTGCCCCGGTTTTCGACATTGCCCGGCATATTCATCTGGTCGAAATCGAATCGGGCCGAATCAGCGGGGAAAAACGGGAAATCCTGGCCGATGACCTGCCGGTTAAAAAGGTATTACGCTTGACGGAGTTGGGCGTCAATATCCTTGTTTGCGGCGCGATTTCCCGGCCTTTACACGAGTTGGTCGGGTCCTACGGTATCCTGGTCATTCCCTTTGTGACCGGCGATTTACGCGAAGTGATCCGGGCTTGGCTCGCCAACGGCCTGCATGGGAACAACTTTGTCATGCCCGGCTGTTGCGGCCGCAATCGCCGCAGCTTTCAACGAAAAGGTCGTAAAAATCAAAAGGAGGTATGATTATGCCAAGAGGAGATGGAACAGGACCCGCGGGCTCGGGCCGCGGACAAGGACAGGGGCGTGGCGGGCAAGGCAGTGGAAAAGGCGGCGGTCGCGGCCGCATGGGCGGTTCTCGGGCCGCCGGGCCGAGCGGATTCTGCGTATGCCCGACTTGCGGTCACCGCGAGCCTCATGAACGCGCCGTTTCCTGCATTCAAAAAAAATGTCCCAAATGCGGGATCGCCTTGACCAGAGAGTAAACCTTATCAGAGTTTTTCCCGAAAAGAAAACCTACAAAGCGTAATGAGTCTTTTCGGATAGCTCATTAAAAAAATTTTTAGACAAGATTAACGGGATTTACCGGATTAATAAAAAGCATTTATAGATTTTATCCTGTTCATCTTGTTAATCCTGTCTAAAATTAAAAAAAGGAGAATATGGATAAAATCGCCATCAGCAGTGAAGGCCCCACATTGGACGATCGGCTGGATCCCCGCTTCGGCCGGGCTGCCGGGTTCGTGATCATCGACCCGGATACCATGCAGCATGAATACGTGGACAACGGCGCATCCCAGGCCGCAGCTCAGGGCGCCGGCATCCAGGCCGCGGAAACAGTCTTCCGCGCCGGGGCAAAGGTCGTCTTGACCGGTTCTGTCGGACCAAAGGCCTTTCAGGCCTTGCAAGCCGCCGGGATCAAGATCGGCCAAAATCTTGAAAACATGACGGTCCGTCAAGCCCTGGAACGATATCAAAACAGTCAGGTCGAATGGGCGACCGGGCCGAATCGATAAAGACAAGAGTCGGCAGCCGGAAACCGAATTTCAGGAGATTTCAATTGCATGAATTCTTTAAGTGCATTGTCTTCTCCTTCTGGATACTGACTACTGACTTCTGACTACTTTAATTAACCGGCCTTAAAGGCCAACATAAAAGGAGTAAATATGGAAAACACATTGGTTGCCGTGCCGTCCGGGAATCCCGGCGGATTGCAAGCGGCGATGGGCGCCCATTTCGGGCATTGCGATCTCTACACTTTGGTGACCGTCGAGGGCGATAAAATTAAGCAAGTGGATATTATCCCCAACATGCCCCACCAGCAGGGCGGCTGCATGGCGCCGGTCAATTACCTGGCCCAAAAAGGCGCTAAAATCCTGATCGCCGGCGGCATGGGCATGCGCCCGCTCATGGGTTTCAATCAATCCGGCATCGACGTTTATTTCGGCGGCGATTTCCAAACCGTCGGCGATGCCGTCAACGCCTTGATCGCGGGTCAATTGCCCCAATTCAGCCAGCAGCATACTTGCGGCGGAGGCGGGGGAACGGTGTAGCAAAGCAAAACAAAGTGCCTAAAGTTGAAAGTGACTAAAGTGCCTAAAGTGAAAGCTATTTTGATTCATCAGAATTATTTGGAAACATATGATTTGTTTTTAAATTGTTTCAATTCCTCAACTTTAGTCACTTTAGCTCACTTCAAACTTTAGGCACTTCTTATCATGGAGTGAATATGTACCGGATTGCAATCGTATCATTAAAATTTTCTTCTTTTTCCGTTTTTTCACAAGCGCTGCAGGCCGGCGGACGGATATCCGTCGAATGGATTGGTTCGGGAGAAGAGGCTTTGGAACTGGTTAAACGCGCCGCCCCGGATCTCATGATCCTGGATGAAAAAGAAGGCGAACCGCCCGATTTCGCATTGGTGCGTAAAATCATGCAACAAAACGCAATGGTCAACGTGGTCATGATCGGCCGAATGCCGGAAAAGGAATTTCACGAAGCCGCCGAAGGCTTGGGCGTGCTCATGCAATTGTCTCCGCAAGCGGGTTCCGCGGAAGCGGAAGCGCTATTAACGCGGCTGGCCTCAATCGGGGCATTGCAATCATAACGTCTTTTCAAAAGGAGCTGCCATTGAAAAAGATCGGAATCATCATTTGCGCCCGTTACAAGGATTGCGGCGGCGGCAAGTGCTTCCGCGCCCTGCAGGAACGGCGCGGAGCGTTTGCAATCTATCCCGCCGGCGAACCCGTACAAATCGTCGGTTACTCGACCTGCGGCGGTTGCCCGGGCGGCAATGTCGAATATGTGCCCGCTGAATTCAAAAAAAACGGGGCCGAGGTCGTTCACCTTGCCACCGGTCTGGTGGTAGGCTACCCCCCCTGCCCCAACATCAGGCAATTCAAAACATTTATTGAAAGCCAGTATGGCCTGCCGGTGGTCATCGGGACCCATCCCATTCCCCAAAAATATATGGAGGCTCATGAAAAATTGCCTTTTTGGAAAGAGACCGACATGGCGGAAATGGTTAAGCCCCTTTTGGACGAACCTGTTGAGATCAAAACGGCCTATAATTGAAAGCTGGAGGCTTGTTTTACGCCGGCCATAAACCGACCGCCATGAAGAGAAAATAACCGCTCAACAAGGAGAATGTTTTATGAAAATCGCATTCAGTACATCCGGCAACGATCTCAATGCACCTCTGGACAGTCGTTTCGGCCGCGCTCC
>Ga0105099_10001554_pt1 | contig 14247 bp, 13 predicted proteins | sample PPLLak3cmMay2015_2_FD_79138 | JGI IMG/M metagenome (GOLD analysis project Ga0105099, IMG submission 79138) | Freshwater sediment microbial communities from Prairie Pothole Lake near Jamestown, North Dakota, USA - PPLs Lake P8 Core (1) Depth... | ecosystem: Environmental > Aquatic > Freshwater >... | reverse complement strand
CTCTGCAGCATTCAATGCTTCACGCACCATTGCCCCCCAAGCTATAATGGTCACATCCTTTCCCTCTTGAACCATTCTCGCCTTACCCAGTGGAATGGTGTCGTCCCCTTCGGGAACCTCCTCACGAATCGCCCGGTAGATGCGTTTGGGCTCCAAGAAGAGCACAGGGTCAGGATCACGGATGGAAGAGAGCAACAGTCCTCTGGCTTCAGAGGGAGTCGAGGGGATAACAACTTTTATACCGGGAGTATGAGCTAAAATAGCTTCAGGACTTTCGGAGTGATGTTCGGGTGCGTGGATTCCACCTCCATAAGGAACCCTAATGACCAAAGGAGACGTGAACCTGCCTCTTGATCGGTTTCGCATCCGACCAATGTGGTTGGTGATCTGATCAAGGCAGGGATAGAGAAAACCATCGAATTGAATTTCTGCAACGGGGCGAATTCCATAAATCGCCATCCCAAGGGCTGTCCCGACAATCCCTGACTCCGCTAACGGTGTATCAATGACTCGTTCCGCACCAAATTTTTCTTGAAGCCCGTCTGTCACACGAAAGACGCCCCCCTCTTTTCCCACATCCTCACCCAAAACAACCACTCGTTTATCTCTCTCCATCTCCTCTCGGAGAGCAAGATTGATCGCCTCCACCATATTCAATTTAGCCATAACCAGAACCTCCTCTAACCCCAATCCCCCATCTGCCAGTAGACTCAAACAAGTTCCTAAAAAACTCGAAATCCGAATATCGTGCGAAGCATTCCGCAGGAATCAATCCGAAACAAATCCTAAATCCAAATGACCAAATTTCCAAAAAGGTCTTCGTTCTTTCGTTTTGAATTTTATGTTTTTCGGTAATTTGAAATTGTTTCGAATTTCGTATTTCGTGCTTCGGATTTAGATTATAAAGTCCCTTTCAAATATTCCAATTGTTCCTTCAATTGCGGTGTCATTTCCGCATAGACATATTTAAAAATTTCTTCTACATTGGGAGACGCAACAGCTTCAGCCTCTTTGACAACTTGATCAATCTCTTTCTGAGCTTCTTCACTGAGTCGTTGTTCAATCTCCTCGTTCCAGAGTCCCTTCTCTTTGAGATAAAGCCTCAACCTGACCATTGGGTCGAGCGGCTTCCAGGGCTCTATTTCCTGATCCTTCCGGTATTTGGTAGGATCGTCTGCTGTGGTATGAGGCCCAAAACGATAGGTCACTCCCTCAATCAGGGTGGGACCTTCTCCAGAGCGGGCTTTTTCTACTGCTTCTTTAGTCGCTGCAAAGACGGCAAAGAGATCATTCCCATCTACCTGAATTCCATCCATTCCATAGGCGATCGCCTTCTGAGCAATCGTCTGGGATGCCGTCTGAATTTTTCTCGGCACGGAAATCGCGAATTGATTATTTTGACAGAAGAAAACGGCTGGGGCTTTAAAGACACCTGCAAAATTCATCGCTTCGTGGAAATCACCTTTAGAGGTAGCACCATCTCCAAAGTAAGCAACAGTGACGATTTTATCACCCTTAAGTTTCCCTGCCCAAGCCACTCCTACGGCATGAAGTGGATGAGTGCCCACTGGAATTGAGACAGGTAGAACATTAATCCCTTCTGGAGATCGACTTCCTTCCTCATTGCCCATCCAGTAGAGGAAAATGGTTTTCAACGGAATCCCCATGATCAGGGCCGCTCCTAATTCTCTAAAAGCAGGAAAGACCCAATCCCCTTTTTGAAGCACCACAGTACTCCCGACCTGGCAGGCCTCCTGCCCCCAGAGGGGAGCATAAGTTCCCATCCGACCCTGTCTCTGAAGCATCAACGCTCTCTGATCCGCTAATCGGATGAAGAGCATTTTCTGGTAGAGGTCGAATGTTTCCTGATCAGTAAAGGGGGCCTTTGCCTCTGGCAAAAGCGTTCCATCAGGTTTCATCATCTGGAACATCTTCCCTTTCAAGGGATGGTAATCCTCCATCAAGCCCATTGGAACCTCCTTCATAATGGAATGATGGAATATTGGAATGATGGAATAATGGGTAAAAGAGATGGATCATAATCGTTTCTAACCCATTCTTCCATTCTTCCATTACTCCATTGTTCCGGTATTATTCAAGCGCCCATTTTTTCAATCGTTCATAATCGGCCGAACCACAGATCCACTTTCCCGTTTTCTTATTAAAGAAAAACGGGACGCCACCACAATACCCTTTGTCATAGTCCTTCATCAACTTGGCATTGGCTTCATTGTGCCAAACTTCAAGGCGCGCAACCTTGACACTTTCTTCGTCTTCGAGCCTCTCCACGAGAGGATCCATCTTGTGGCAGTGGGGTCATTCCGAACCAGTGAATTCAAGCAGATAAAATTCTTCTTTTGTCATGCTTCCTCCTTTCTGGGCTAAAGCCCTGAGCTACACTCAATCAAATACTGTAACTCAACCCTTCAGGGTTGACGACAAGACTGCCCTTCCAATCAGTCTGGCAATGGGAATGTAAAGAATGATTAAAACGATCAATGGTAAAAAGGACGCGACCAGCGCATCCGATTTAAACCCCTCGATGAAGTAAGCGAGAATGAGCAAGATAGCAGTGAAATTATGGGTACAGATCATTCCTAAATTGGCAGGAGCCGTTTTGACCGGCTCTCGATAATAAGCTCTTAGAATGGAAATGGTCTTATGGGCAATCGGAAGGGTCAACAAAGAGATTAATCCGAGGGCAGGAATTCTTCCCAAGATCACTCCCGCTACGATTGCCCCATAAGCAGAAAAGAGGCTGAGGATAAATAACCAGACTCCTGCTTCTCTTCCGAAGCGAGCCACCAGGTTCAGTTTCCCTCCCCTTCGGTCCTCAAAATAATCGGGGATCTCATTAATCGTTATCATGGAAAAGAGCATGATTCCAAAGGGGAGGGTTCCCCAGAAAGCTTCCCAGGAAAGTCTTTGGGCCTGGACATAATAGGCTCCAACGCCAATGCCTGGGCCAAAACAGAGAAGTTGCGCTATTTCGCCAAGACCTCGATAACCAAATCGGATGGGAGGAGCAGTATAAAAATAGGCACAGAAGAAACCGATGGCCAGAAGGAGGAGTATAAAGGCTCCTCTTGTTATACCCAGAAAAACACCAATCCCAATGGCAATGATGTAAAAAATGATAAAAACATCTCTCATCCTCCGAGGTTGAATAAGACCTGAAGAAAGGAGTCCGCTCCCCCCTGTATAAGGATTTTTCCCATCGGTCGCAAATACATCAACCAGATGGCGGAAGTCATAATAATCATCCGTCATATTCAAAGCCATATGATTGAGGACAAGGCCCAAGATCACCAGCAGGAAATATCCGGGAAGAAATTTTTCATCACTGTTCCATGCGATCATCCCCCCCAATATTCCTGGCATAAAACTGGCTGAGGTGAAATGAAATCGAAAGGCTTTCCACCACATTTCCAAAGGGTTAAAATTCTTTTCTATGTTTTTTTGCCTCTTAAAAAATAATCTAAACTTAGCCGTCCTGGTCCTGCAGAGAGGAGGAGGAGACATCCTCCAAACATGCTCACATTCTTCACGAACATGATCATCTGGATTTGATCAGCAAAATTGGCATGAAAAATGAGAGTGGTAGGAATTAAGAAGATCAGGATCAGGAGAGCCCCGAGGCGGGTAAAGTACCCTAATATGACCGTGACGCTGCCCACCAATTCAAAGACGATTGCACCGGACAGAAAAAAAGACGTATTCGGCATGCCAAATTTGGCCATGTACTGGGCTGTTCCCTCGAAATTTCCAATCTTCCCAATCCCTGAATTGAGAAAAATGATGACGAGGAGAATTCTCCCGATCAAACTCCCAAAAGCCTTTAACCATTCCATGGTATCCTCCGCTTCCCCTCACCCCCTGCCTACCGGCAGGCAGGCATCCCTTTCCCCATAGGGGAGAGGAGAAAGGTGAAAAGGGATTAGCAGTGTTAAACCAACTTTAAGTCTTTATACTTCTTAACATGTTCGACCAGTCCACCATCACTAAGAATCCTTTTCATCACAGGCGAAAAAGCAGGGAAGAATACCATTTCATTTTGCGTGTGGTTGAAAATCTTACCTTCTTCGACGAAGAGCTCTATTTCATCTCCTTCCCTGAACTTTTCTGTATCACAGGCGATAGCCGGTAGCCCGCTATTAAAACAATTCCGATAAAAAATCCTTGCAAAGCTTTTTGCTAAAACAGCTTGAATGCCATTCATCTTGATGACGATTGCAGCATGTTCCCGACTCGAACCCAGGCCAAAATTATGACCCGCCACAATAAAATCACCTGTGGAGACCATTTCAGAAAACCCGGGTCTCTCATATTCTAAAATATGTTTTGACAATTCAGGCAAATCGGACCGTAGATAGAAGTAGCGACCCGGGATGATATGGTCTGTGCTAATGGCATCGCCAAACTTCCACACCTTGCCTTTCACAGGCTCCTCCTCATAGATATTTTCTTGGATCAGCGATCTTGCCTTCGATCGCTGTAGCGGCTGCAACGGCAGGAGATCCAAGATAAATGAACGATTTTGGGCTTCCCATCCTTCCTTTAAAATTTCTGGGCTGGGTCGCCAAACAGACTTCTCCATCCCCTAAAACACCTTCGTGGAGACCGACGCAAGCTCCGCAACCCGGGGGCATGGCCAAGGCCCCAAATTCAATGAGAGTCTCCATCGTTCCATCTTTTAAAGCTTCTAAATAAACCCTTCGAGAGCCAGGAGTGACAATCATTCGAGTGTTAGGATGAATTTTTTTACCTTTTAATATCATTGCTGCAATTTGAAAATCTTCTAATCTTCCATTACAAGAGGTCCCAAGATAGACCTGATCCACTTTTACCTCTCCAATTTCATCAACGGTCTTGATATTGTCAACTTGATGGGGGCAGGCAATGGTAGGTTTGAGTTCTTTGGCATTAATCATCACTGTCTTTTCATAAATCGCATCAGGATCAGAAGACAGCTTCCTGAAATCTTGAGGTCTTCCCATACGATTTAGCCAATCCTGAGTCATTCTATCAGAGGGAAAAAGTCCCACCTTCGCCCCGGCTTCCACAGCCATGTTGGCAATAGTCATCCTTCCTGACATTTCGAGGTGTTGAATCGTGCCCCCTGTAAATTCGAGCGCCTTGTAAGTTGCGCCGGCCGCACCGATTTTTCCAATCAAATGAAGGATAATATCCTTCCCATAAACGCCAATGGGAAGGTTCCCCTCCACAACTATCCGAATCGTTTCGGGGACCCTTAACCAGATCTTCCCAAGGGCTATGGCAACAGCCGCATCGGTGGAACCTACACCCGTAGCAAAAGCCCCTAAAGCCCCTCCTGTGCATGTATGGGAATCAGCTCCAATCACCACATCCCCTGGCTTTACCTCACTCTCCGCTACGACCTGATGAGAGATGCCACATCCCACATCGGAAATCTGGCTCCCGGTTCTTTCAGCAAAATCTCTTAAAAAAACATGGTCATTGCTCAGTTCAAACCTTGGGCTGGGAGCCGCATGGTCAAGAAAGAAGATTGTTTTCGTCGGACGATATACCTCTTTGAAGCCCATTTCCTGAATTTTTCTTACCGCCAAGGGACCTGTCCCATCCTGGGTATAAGTGAGGTCCACGCTCACCACAGCGATCTCCCCGGTCCGGACTTCTTTCCCTGCATGTTCACTCAATATCTTCTCAGCCAGTGTCATTCCCATCTTGGTTCCTCACACCCCTCATACCCTGTCCCGGGTGCTATGAAAAGAACATAGGTTTTTATAACATAGATTTCCTTCCTGTTCACCTTGAATTTATAAAAACCAACATGGACCTTTTTAAAACTCATCTCCCCTTTGAACCCCCTCTTTGGGTAATAAAAGATGGGTTTGAAAAATTAAAACACGCTTTTTTCGTGAGGATGTTTTAGTTGATTTTTCAGAGATTTTAAAATTTTTTAGGAAATCTAAAAATTTTTGTTGACAACTCGGGCTGAAAGTGCAAATTTACATACCATATTTTAGACCACTGGTTAGAAAGGAGAAAAAAATGAAGGTCCGTGTGGATAAGGAAACTTGTGTGGGAGACGAAACATGTGTGGAAGAGTGCCCTGAAGTCTTTGAAATGCAGGGAGATGTAGCGGTGGCTAAAATGGAGGATGTGCCGAAAGAGTTTGAAGAGAAAGTGAAAGAGGCAGCAAAATCCTGCCCTGTGGAAGCTATTATTATTGAGTAATACACCTGCTCGGTCTGTTATAATTTTTATCGCCCTAAATGGGGACAATGAAATATTACCCCAAGTGTTCTCTTCTTAGAGAAGGCTCTTCAATGAAGAGAATAGGGGGGTCATGTCGAATTACATTTAATAAAGAGTCCTTTCGGTTTCTTGAAGCAATTGCCGGGCAATGACGAGCCTCATGATCTGGGCTGTCCCCTCATAGATCTGAATCACCTTCGCATCTCTCATCAATTTCTCTACGGGGTGCCATTTCGTATATCCCATCCCGCCGAAAATCTGGACAGCGTCCGTGGTCGCTCGCATGGCCATATCTGCTGCAAAGGCCTTTGACATGGCCGCCTCCTTCGAATTCCGAATTCCCTGATCTGCCAGCCAGGCCGCTTTCCACACCAAGAGCCTGGCAGCCTCAATATCTTTTGCCATATCTGCTAACATAAATTGCACAGCCTGATGCTGAGCGATGGGAACTCCAAATTGAATCCTCTTTTTGGCATATTGAGTGGCCAATTCCAAAGCCGTTCGTGCAATCCCCACGGATCCTACAGCAATCATCGGTCGGGTGATATCGAGGGCAGCCATTGCCTTCTTAAAACCCTCCCCTTCCCCTGCCAACAGGTTTTCCCTGGGAACTCTCACATTCTTGAAGATCACGGTAGTGGTATTGGAAGCCCTCTGACCCATTTTATCAATCGGCTCTCCATGACGAATCCCTTCTAAATTGGAAGGGACGATGAGACTGATGATCCCTTTATGTTTTTTCTCAGGATTGGTCGTGGCAAATACAAGATAGAAATCGGCATATCCTCCATTGGTGATCCACATCTTGGTCCCGTTGAGGAGATAGTGATCTCTATCCAAAATAGCAGTGGTCCGCATAGAAGCAGGGTCTGATCCCACGGTCACTTCACTCAAACAATAAGAGGCGATGCTGAACTTTGAACAGAACGGTTTGAGGAAGCGTTCTCTCTGTTCTTCTGTCCCAAATTTAATGATGGGATAAAGCGCCAGGGTACTGACAAATATAGAAACATACATCCCCATGCAGCCTGCTGCCAGCTCTTCTGATATGATACAGTTGTCCAATACCCCCAAGCCCTGCCCCCCATATTTTTTCGGGACCAGGGGTGTAAAGAAACCCTCCTGATGGGCCTTCTCCATTATATCGAGAGGAAAGGTTCCCTCACGATCGTGTTTGGCTGCAGCAGGTAAAATGACCTTTTTAGAAAATTGTCTCGCCCTTTCTTGAAGGGCCCTCTGCTCTTGCGTTAAATCAAACCCAATCATTTCTTTCCTCCATACTGGTAAAATCCTCTGCCTGTCTTGACTCCTAAATAACCCGCTTCCACATATTTCGTGAGGAGGGGGCAGGGGCGATATTTATCTCCAAAAGCCTCCTGAAGAACACTCATCACGGACAGGCAGGTATCCAATCCCACCAAATCAGCGAGTTCCAAAGGTCCCATCGGATGATTGGCACCCATCTTCATGATGGCATCGATATCTTCCGCTCTCCCCAGGCCTTCATAAAGAGTATAGATCCCTTCGTTCATGAAACTGAAGATCAACCGACTCGATATAAAACCAGGAAAATCATTTGCCTCCAGAGGTGTTTTACCCATTTTCAGACTGAGTTCACGGGTGATACGAAAGGTTTCGTCTGAAGTGACCAGTCCCCGGATGATTTCGACCAGTTTCATCACGGGCGCTGGGTTGAAGAAATGCATCCCGATGACCTGATCCGGTCTCCGGGTGACGGAGGCGATCCGTGTGATAGAGATAGAAGAAGTATTACTTGCAAGGATCGTCTCTTTCGGTGTCACCTCGTCGAGCTTTGTAAAAATCTCCCATTTTAAAGGAATATTTTCCACTGCGGCTTCAATGACGAAATCACATTTTCCCAAATCTTCCAATTTAATCGTTGTCAAAAGCCTTTGGAGGATCGCTTCCTTTTCCCCCCCCGTCATTTTTCCTTTTTGGATACGTTTGTCAAAGTCTCTGACAATTCTTAATCTTCCTTTCTGGACCGCCTCCATGGTCACATCCCTCATCAGGACATCGAATCCAGAAGTGAGGGCAACCTCTGCAATTCCGCTTCCCATCTGCCCTGCTCCAACCACCCCAATCTTCTTAATCTCCATTTCCATACCTCCTTTGACAAATTTACACCTATTTCTAAGTCTATAGCCTGTCCGGGAGATTTTCAATAGCTTTCCTTAAAGTGGATAGAAAATGGCATGGAGTCCCCTCGCCTTCCCTTCCAACAACAGGGTTGACATGCAACGGAGGGGCATGTATAAGCTATAATCATCTCACTCTTACAAAGGGCCGATCGTTCACCATGAAAGAGAAAAAAACGATAAAATCTGAAATCGTTCTGGCAGGGGATGTCGGAGGCACAAAGACTTGTCTTGGTCTTTTTGAAGTAACGAAGGGTCGCCTTCGCCTCCTCATTGAGAAAATCTATTTAAGCAAAAATTATAGGGGCCTGGAGAATATCCTCACCGATTTCCTGAAGGGTCGAAAGGGAATCGCTTCCGCCTGTTTCGGTGTGGCTGGCCCCGTCACCCAGGAAGTGGTCATCGCCACGAACCTTCCATGGTGGATAGACATTCAATCGCTTCAAAAGATGCTGCCTCTCAAAAAGGTGGAAGTGATCAATGACCTCGTCGCCAATGCTTATGGCATCTCTGTTTTGAAGAAGAGTGACTTTGAAATGTTGAGTGTTGGCAAAATAAAAAAGGGAAATCAAGCCCTTATCTCTGCCGGAACAGGCCTTGGGGAAGCAATTCTTTTTTGGGATGGCAAGCAATATGTGCCCTCCCCCTCTGAAGGAGGGCATGCTGAATTCGGCCCCAGAAACCATTTAGAGTTGGAACTGTTTCATCATCTTTCCGACACCTTTGATCATGTCAGTTATGAAAGAGTCCTTTCAGGAGGAGGCCTTTCCCATATCTACCAATTCCTGAAGGATTCAAAAAGGTTTGGCGGTGAACCATCGTGGCTTTCCATAAAGGTAAAAGGAGAAGACCCGGCTGAAGTGATCTCAGAGATGGCCCGACTTAAAAAGAATAAGTTATGTATGAAGGCATTGGATCTCTTCACCTCCATCTACGGTGCGGCGGCTGGAAATCTCGCCCTCCAGGTCATGGCAGTAGGGGGAGTTTTTATAGGAGGGGGAATTGCTCCTAAAATCATCTGGAAACTGAAAGATGGAACATTCATGAAAGCCTTCAAAGATAAGGGAAGGTTATCCCACATTGTGGCTCGTATCCCTGTGAAGGTGATTATGAATGAAAGAACGGTTCTTCTGGGCGCCGCTTCTCGTGCGATGGGTCTCTTAAAAGATTAGAAGACTGGTGAAAAAGTGATATTTCATAGGCTGCTCAAAAATGTGTAGATGCAAGTTGAGCTTTGCGAAATCCCGCTTGCGGGGGCACCCCTGCCTGCCGGTTGGCAGGGGCATTTTTCAGCAGCCTATTGAGGAGTCAATGATGAAGAGCACCAAAGAATGGGAACGATATAAGAAGTATCTCAGTTTCAATCCTGAGATCGGCCTGATGGTGGATATCAGCCGAATGAAATTCCCAGAAAACTATTTTGATCACATGGAGCCCAAAATACGAAGGGCCTACGAGGACATGAATACCCTTGAATCTGGGGCGATTGCAAACCCTGATGAAAAAAGGATGGTTGGCCACTACTGGCTTCGTGCCCCGAATTTGGCTCCAGGTCGGAAGATCACCCGTGAGATTCAGAAGACCCTCCAGGCCATTAAAGATTTTTCCAAAAAGGTTCATGCCGGGAAGATAAAATCCCAGAAGGGCAGACCCTTTTCGCGTATGCTGATCATTGGCATTGGTGGGTCAGCCTTAGGACCTCAATTTGTATCCAATGCAATGGAAACCTCAAAAGATCCAATGAAACCCTATTTCTTTGATAACACCGATCCGGATGGATTCGACCGAGTGTTAAAAGAAATAGGGGGTGCTTTATCAGAGACCATGACCATTGTTATTTCAAAAAGCGGCGGGACAATAGAAACGCGAAATGGAATGTTTGAGGCAAAGGCTGCCTATCGTTCAAAGGGACTCCGTTTTGAACAACATGCTGTCGCGATTACCAGAGCAAATAGCGACCTGGATCGAATGGCAAAAAAGGAGGGGTGGATCGCAAGGTTCCCTATGTGGGATTGGGTGGGTGGGCGTACCTCAGAGACCTCTGCCGTGGGCCTTCTCCCCGCCGTGCTCCAGGGGATTGATATTGACGAGCTCTTAGAAGGTGCCCGCCTCTGCGATGAGGCAACCCGGAAAAAAGATCTGCGAACCAATCCTTCGGCCCTCTTGGCCATCGCGTGGTATCACGTTACCGGAGGGCGCGGGAAAAAGGATATGGTGATCCTCCCCTATAAGGACAGGCTTGAACTCTTTCCGAAATATCTCCAGCAGCTCATCATGGAATCCCTCGGCAAAGAAAGAGATCTCAACGGCCAGAGGGTCAATCAAGGGATTTCAGTTTATGGCAACAAAGGCTCTACGGACCAGCACGCCTATGTCCAGCAGCTTCGCGAAGGGGTGAACAACTGTTTTATCACTTTTATTGAAGTGCTCAAGGACCGCAAAGGCCGCTCTTTAGTCATAGATGGAAAGGCCACCAGCGGTGACTATCTGAATGCTTTCCTTCAGGGAACCCGGAAATCGCTCAGCGAAAAGGATCGCGAATCCATCACCCTTACCCTCGAACAGGTAGATGCTCGTTCCATCGGCGTCTTGATTGCGCTTTATGAAAGAGCCGTGGGGTTTTACGCATCGCTGATCCATGTCAATGCTTATCATCAACCAGGTGTGGAGGCAGGGAAAAAAGTGGCAGGGTGGGTGATTCAGCTTCAGGCTAAAGCGCTTGCTTTTCTTAAAAAGAAAAAAGGGGAGGCTTTCACATCAGAGGAGATTGCCTCAGCCATCAGTGCGCCGGAAGAGGAGGAGTTGGTATTCAAATTGTTGGATCATGCATCCGCCAATGAGGACCATCCGATCAAAAAAATCCCTGCTACCCCTCCCTTCCACTCTCGGTATCAGTATCTCGCGTAAACCCCGTTAGAAATTCCAGTCCTGCTATAGCGGGACTCGAAACCGAGCGGGGCATTATTTCTATTGGGGTAAAGTGATGTCGTGTCAACAATACATGCCTTCCGGAAGGTGAGGAGTATTGATGTAAACCGTTTATGTCACACTTTTCAGACGATCTCACCCTGTTCTGGAGAAGCGGCGGAATCCGACCGATGCTCAGGTGTTTGATGTGGCCCCTTTCCTTTGAATATCTGGAATATCAACACATAGAAGAGCGGTGCAAATAAGGTCACCAGGAAGGTGGCGCTGATCACCCCCCCCAGCACCGCGGTGCCGATGGCCTTTTGCCCGCCTGCACCCGCCCCGCTGGCAAACACCATTGGCATAACGCCGAATCCGAAGGCCAGCGAAGTCATGATGATGGGACGCATCCTCAGTTTCGCCGCTTCCAGTGTCGCCTCGATCAGCCCCATCCCTTCTTCCACCCGGGTCTTGGCAAACTGGACGATCAGGATGGCGTTCTTAGTGGTCAGGCCGAGGGTGGTCAACAGCCCGATCTGGAAATAGACATCATTGGGCAGACCCCGTAGAGTCGAACCTACCACCCCGCCGATGGCCCCCAGGGGCAGGGCCAGTAAAATCGAAATGGGGATAGGCCAGCTCTCGTACAGGGCCGCCAGGCACAGGAAGATTACCAGAATGGAAAAGGCGTAAAGGGGAGCCGTCTGCGAACCGGCCTGCCGCTCCTGATAGGAAAGCCCGGTCCAGTCAAAGCCGACTCCCTGCGGCAATTTCATGACGAACCCCTCCATGGCACGCATGGCTTCACCGGAACTCCTCCCCGGCGCCGATTCACCCAAAATGTTAATAGACGGGAAACCGTTGAAGCGCTCCAACTTCGGAGAACCGGAAGTCCAGTAACCGGACGCGAAGGAAGAAAAGGGAACCATCTTGCCCGCGTTGTTGCGCACATGGAGTCTTTCCAGATCATTGGGCAACATGCGGTAGGCAGCGTCGGCCTGGACATACACCCTTTTCACACGTCCGCTTTGAATGAAGTCATTGACATAGGCGCTGCCGAAGGCCGCCGAGATCGTATTGTGAACCGAGGCGATGGGTAGCCCCAAGGCGCCGGCCTTCTCCCAATCCACATCAATCCGGTATTGGGGGACATCTTCCAGGCCGTTAGGACGGACCTTGGACAATAGTGGGTCCTTTCCGGCCATGCCAAGGAGCTGGTTTCGGGCCGCCATCATCTCGGCGTGGCCCAGGCCGCCTCGGTCCAGCAACTGAAAATCAAACCCCTTCGCCATGCCCAGTTCGATGACGGCCGGCGGCGGAAAGGCAAACACCATTGCGTTGCGGATTTTGGAAAATTCCCCCATGGCCCTTCCGGCCACAGCGCCGGCCTTCAGGTCTGGCCGATCGCGGAGTGCCCAATCCTTGAGCTTAACGAATGCCATGCCTGCGTTCTGCCCCCGCCCGGAGAAGTTATTGCCGGATATTGTCATGCAGGATTCCACCGCGTCTTTCTCGACCTTCAGGAAATGGTTCCGCACCCCCTCCATGACCTTCTCGGTCTGTTCCAGGGTTGAGTTCGCCGGAAGCAAGGCCTGCACCATCAGCATTCCTTGATCTTCATCCGGGAGATAGGCCGTGGGCATCCGCTGAAAGAAGAATCCCATTGCCGCCACGATCAGAAGAAAGATGACCGTGTAGCGGATCCTTTTGGAGAGGGATTGGCCCACCAGTTGCAAATACAGATCTCTGGCCCGAAAGAAGATGCGGTCAAACCATCGGAAGAACGGTCGCAGGAATGAGATCCCCGTTTCCGCCGCTTCATGGCCCTTGGGCACGGGCTTAAGAAAAGATGCGCACAATACTGGCGTCAGGACCAGGGCCACGACCACCGAAAGGAGCATGGAGGCAATGATCGTCACGGAAAACTGGCGGTAGATGACCCCCGTGGATCCGCCGAAAAACGCCATAGGGCCGAAGACCGCCGAGAGCACCAGGCCGATGCCGATCAGGGCGCTTGTGATCTGGTCCATGGACTTGCGGGTGGCCTCTTTGGGTGAAAGTCCTTCCTCGCTCATGATCCGTTCCACGTTCTCCACTACCACGATGGCGTCGTCCACCAGGAGGCCGATAGCCAGCACCATGGCGAACATGGTGAGCATGTTGATGGAGAAGCCGAAGAACCCCAACACCGCGAATGTCCCTAAAATCACCACCGGCACGGCAATCGTCGGGATCAACGTTGCCCGCATGTTTCCCATGAATAGATACATCACCAGGAACACAAGCAGGATTGCCTCGAGAAGGGTCTTCACCACCTCATTGATCGCAACCCTGACAAAGGGAGTAGTGTCATAGGGATAAATGACCTTCATGCCGGCAGGGAAAAAATGGCTCATCTCTTCCATCTTAGCCCTGATGGCATCGGCCGTATCCAGGGCATTGGCGCCGGCCGCCTGCCGGATCGCCAAGCCGGCGGAGGGTTTGCCGTTATATTTTACGCTTACATCGTAGAACTCAGTCCCCAGCTCCGTCCGTCCCACATTCGCTATCCGAACGATGGAGCCATCCAGGTTGGTGCGGAGGGGGATCATAGCAAACTCCTCTGGGGTCTTGAGCAGGCTCTGGACAATGATACTGGCATTCAGACGCTGGCCTTGCACCGCCGGGGACCCGCCGAACTGGCCGGCAGACACCTCCACGTTGTAAGCCCGCAGCGCCGTGATCACATCTTGAACCGTCATCTGGTAATCGGTCAACTTGTCGGGGTTCAGCCAGATTCGCATGGCGTACTGGGTGCCAAAGACTTCCACCTCACCGACCCCGGGCACCCGCGAAAGCACCTTCTCCAGGCTGGATTGGGCATAATCTTGCAAGTCATTCCCATCCATGCTCCCATCCTCCGAGACCAGACCCACGATCAACAGGTAGTTCCGGGTGGACT
>Ga0105099_10001553_pt1 | contig 14267 bp, 9 predicted proteins | sample PPLLak3cmMay2015_2_FD_79138 | JGI IMG/M metagenome (GOLD analysis project Ga0105099, IMG submission 79138) | Freshwater sediment microbial communities from Prairie Pothole Lake near Jamestown, North Dakota, USA - PPLs Lake P8 Core (1) Depth... | ecosystem: Environmental > Aquatic > Freshwater >... | reverse complement strand
TGATCCCGGCCCAGGAATGTTTTGATCCGCTTACCACCATCAATCCTCCCCTTGAACTGGCGTACTGGCAATGGGGCCTGACCACGGCCCAGCAGTGGCGGGTTCGCATGGGTATGCCAACTGATTCCCTTTGGCAGAAGGTAATTGACAGCCTGGCCATGCCTGCCAGTTCGGATGGTCTGTATCTGGCAGCTGAGAGCGCACCGGATTCCTATACAAATCCCAGGTATACAACCGACCACCCTGCCGTGCTGGGCATGTTCGGAATGCTGCCCGGATTGCCTTCACTGGATACAGGCATGATGAATGCTACCTTTGACTATGTAATGAAAAACTGGCAATGGGATGAGACCTGGGGATGGGATTTTCCATTGACCGCAATGTGTGCAACGCGCCTTGGAAGACCGGAGGATGCGGTAGAGGCACTGCTGATGGACGTAAGAACCAACACCTTCCTGCCCAATGGCCATAATTACCAGGATGAGAGGCTTCGCCTGTATCTCCCCGGCAATGGGGGTCTGTTGACCGCTGTGGCCATGATGTGCGCCGGGTATGACGGATCCGTCAGGGCAAATCCCGGATTCCCCGTGAATGGCGGGCAATGGAATGTGCGATGGGAGGGGCTTGATAAAATGCCCTGACCAAACCATAAAAATCAGCGCTAAACCACCAAATCACCAAATGAAATAATACTGATGTACTTGTTTTCTATTTTTTTCTTGTTTTGTGTTTTGGTGGCATTATTATATTTAAAAATTTGTAAATTGTCCTGTTGTCCATTTTTTGATGTTATCATTTACCGTGGCCTATACCAAAGAAATTTACAAACGCATCATCCATTGACCCCTAAAGCATGAAAAGTCTAGTATTGCTGTGTTTGCTTTTTATCCCGCTGAATTTTTTATTTTCAGGTCAGCAGACAGCATCATTAAAAAAGATAAGCCGCACAGGCAATCAGCTGGAAATAAAGTCAGGCAACCGGCAATACAGGATTGAATTGTGCACTTCCACCATGTTTCGTGTGAGAACCGCCACAAACCAGGGATTTGATGAAGATGAACCCTGGATGGTGGTCCAATACCACTGGCCCTCCATACCCTTTGCCATAAAAGAAAGGAAGAACAGCTTTACCATTACTACCGATGACCTGATCATCAGCGGAACGGTTGAACCTTTCCGGATTCAGGTGTATACCAAATCAAGTCAACTTATCCATGCTGATGCTGAGGGATCAGGACTGCCTTCCGGATACAAAGGAGATACAGCATTTTGTACCAAGAGATTGTTTGCTGATGAACATTTTTTCGGTTTCGGTGAGCGCATGGACTTCATCGATCAACGCGGCAAAAAGGTGTCCCTCAACGTTGGCAGGGGAATCGCGGCCAATCATATGGAAGGAGCTTATAATATTCTGAAAGCCAACTATGCCCCTGTGCCTTTTATGATGAGCACCCGGGGATACGGAATATTTTTTCACAATTCTTTTCAGTCTGACTGGGATATGGGTTATTCCGATGCAGACTATTATTCTTTCCGGGCAACCGGTGGCGAACTGGATTATTATTTCATCTATGGTCCGGCCTTTGGTTCCATAATAGATCAATATACCAACCTCACCGGTCGCACACCGCTGATGCCAAGGTTCGCACTGGGACTGCACATAGGTACCTATAGTGGCGGGACCTGGGGGCACGAGGAGCTGACTTCACAATACTATGTGGTCCGGCTGGCAAAAAAACTGAGAGACCTTGGTATTCCTGCAGATATCCTTCACCTGGATTCCACCTGGAGGATATTCGGGAAGAAGTTCGGAAAGGGAGGCACAACCTTTGAATGGAGGCAGCCCGGCTTTCCCGATCCGAAGGCTATGTTCGACTCCCTGTACAATATGCATTTTCAGATGGTGGGCCTTCACATACGTCCGAGGATCGATAATGGCGATAAGAACAACTACTACGACCAGGCTTCGCAGGCAGGATTTACCTATCCTGAAAACGGCCGTCCCGGTGATTTCCCGGATTATTTCAATACCCGGGCTACGGATTGGTGGTGGGAAAATTGCCTGTTGCCGCTTGCCCGGCTTGGCTGTAAATTCGTCAAAACCGACGAAGGGAGTGCGTTTGGGCGTATAGGAAATGAGATTGACAGGATCGGTCCGACCGGGAAAGTGGTGGAAAGACTTCATAATATTTTTCCCATAGCTTACGCCAGAGCCCCGTTTGAACATTTCATGCAATTTAACGAAATACGTGGCATGAACCATACCCGTGAGGGTTTTGCCGGAATACAACGCTACCCGTTTATATTCGCCGGTGACTGGCCTTCGGAATGGCAGTATTTCAGTCCCGTGATCCGGGGCGGTATCAATTGCGGCCTGTCAGGCATTGGCGCATGGACTCACTGCATGGGAGGTTTTGAACATGTTGCCGACCCCGAGCTATATATACGCTGGTGCCAGTTTGGAATGTTCAGCCCCATTGCCATGCTTTTTGGCATGGAGCACCCTCATTACAAAGAGCCCTGGCAATATGGTGAGCAGGCGTTGTCGGTTTTCAGGGATTATGACAGGTTGCGGTATAGGCTCATACCCTACCTGTATTCTGCTTACTATGCCATGTATAATACAGGAGTGTCAGTGATGCGTGCCCTGGTTTTTCATCATCAGGATGATCCGAATACTTATGGCATAGACGATCAGTATTATTTCGGCGAAAATATGATGATTTGTCCGGTAACCGTGAAAGATGCCGTCAGCCGAATCGTCTACCTGCCGGAAGGAATCTGGTTTGATTACTGGTCGGGTCAGGAATATACCGGCAGGCAGCACATACTGGTGAAAACACCCCTGGAAAAACTGCCCATATTTGTCAAAGGGGGGTCCATCATCCCCATGCAGCCATTAAAGGAGTATACTGCGCCTGAGCCTCCGGATTCTCTGATCATTGAGATATTTCCAGCGGGTGACTCGTATTTTGAACTTTATGAGGATGATGGGTTTAGTCTCGATTATCAGAAAGGCATATTTTCCACCGCAAAAATTGAGTGTTTTGAGGAAGGTAACGCCATTCGGTTGTTGTTCCACCCAACAACAGGCCCATATCAAACCAACCATAATCATTATCAGCTTAAGATCCATGTGGATAAACGGCCGGAAAATATTTCAGCTCTGTATAAGGGTAACCCTGTTATACTGGATGATGCCGGTATGGTGACTGCATCGCAATTGTCTCAAAACAGCTGGTTTTACGATATGCAGAACCGGTTGCTCTGGATTTCCTGCAAACCGGATCGTGCTGCAGGATTTGAATTGAAAATAATAATGTAATGGTATAAATACCCCCGACACCCTGACAGGGTCCCCCCACCCTGTCAGGGTGTCGGGGAACAAAAACACCCCGGCCATGAATTTCAAAAAAACAACTGTGCTTTGTCTCATTGCTCTGATGCTTTTTGTGTCGGCAAGTCCTGTTGCAGACTGTCAAATCTATGACCCATGGCCTGACATCAGGGTTGAAATGAAGCCCTGGACACGCTGGTGGTGGATGGGAAGCGCGGTGGATGAAAAAAACCTCGGCAGTCTGCTCGAGGAATATGCCAGGAAGGGCTTCGGAGGTGTTGAGGTGACGCCGATATATGGCGCAAAAGGATTCGAGGACCGGTATATTCATTTTCTTTCAGAACGCTGGATGCAGGTTCTTGGCTATACGTGTGAAAAATCAGGCTCGCTGCTCATGGGGGTCGACATCAATACAGGCACGGGCTGGCCTTTTGGAGGGCCGCAGGTATCGATAGATAATGCAGCCACCAAAATCATCTTACAGCAGTATAAGATAAGCGGAGGCCAGGGGCTGAAAGACAAAATTATGGTCAATGATTCCAATCAGCTTAAGGCCGGGACGAAACTGCAGGCCCTTATGGCCTATGATGAAAAGGGAAAAGTGCTGGACCTTACCCGCGATGTCAGACCCGACGGCACATTAACCCGGCTGCCGGCAAAAGGTAACTGGACACTGTATGCCGCCTTCTGCGGAAAAACACTGCAAAAGGTAAAAAGATCTGCCCCCGGCGGGGAAGGATATACCCTCGACCATCTTTCCGTACGGGCAGTGGATCAATATCTGTCGCGCTTTGACAGCGCATTCCGAAGCAAACAACCAGGTATCCGCAGCCTGTTCAATGACAGCTATGAGGTTTATAATGCGAGCTGGACCCCGCTATTCTTTGAAGAATTTATAAACCGCAGGGGCTATGACCTGAAAAGATATATAAGGGAGCTTGATGGTAAGGGTGATCCCGAAATTATTGGCCGCGTTAAATATGATTACCGGCAAACCATGTCGGAAATGCTGCTCGATCATTTTACGACCCGATGGACAAGCTGGGCCCATGATCATAATATGCTGACCAGGAACCAGGCTCATGGTTCTCCGGCCAATCTTCTCGACCTTTATGCAGCAGTGGACATACCCGAGATTGAGACATTCGGTTCAACCCATTTCCCCATACCCGGTTTGCGATATGATACAGCATTCAGGCGTATGGCAGATCATGATCCCCTGTTTCTGAGACTGGCTTCTTCGGCTGCCCATATTTCGGGCAAAAGACTTGTATCCTGTGAAACTTTCACCTGGCTTGGAGAACACTTCAGGGTGGCTCTTTCACAATGCAAACCCGAAGCAGAGCATGCCTTCCTGGCCGGAGTCAATCATCTGTTTTATCATGGTACAACCTATTCTCCCGGTGACGCTCCATGGCCGGGATGGCTTTTTTATGCTTCGGTCAATTTCGCGCCTTCCAACAGTTTCTGGCCGCATCTGGAAGGCCTGAACAGCTATATCACCCGTTGCCAGTCGATATTACAAACAGGCAGGCCGGATAATGACATCCTGGTTTACTGGCCTGTTCATGACCAGTGGCATCAGGCTGACAAACTTGAAATGATGGTTGCCATTCATGACGGTCGTACCTGGTTTAACCTTCCTCAGGTCAGAGGTCTCGCAGCAAGCGGCTATGCCTTTGATTTTATTTCGGATAAACAAATTATGGAGGCTAAGGCCAGCGAGGGAAGCCTTTTCACCAGCGCGGAAGAATTATCCTATAAAGCACTGTTTGTCCCGTCATGCCGCTATATGCCCCTTGAGACGCTGAAGAAAATAACGGAACTGGCCGGAAACGGGGCAACCATTATCCTGGAACAAATCCCGGAAGGAGTGCCCGGTCTGTTTCAATACAAGCAACAAAACAAGGAATTCAGCAAGCTGGTGAAAAAACTGAAATCTGAGAAACCTGTTAATGGCATGGTGCAGATAAAAGCTGACAGGGGTATGATTGTGGTTTGCCCTGACGTTGAAAAGGCGCTGAAATACTTGGGTATTATGCGGGAATCATTAGGAGATAAGGGACTTAAATTTATCCGCCGCAGATCGGATAAGGGAATCTATTATTACCTGGTGAACCATACGTCTCACGCTGTTGATACTTTGATACCCATCAATGCAGTAAGTGAAACATGGCTGCTGATGGATCCCCTGTCCGGTGCATGGGGGCAGATACCCTCACGGGAATTGTCCGGCTCAACCATCATCAGGATACAGCTTTTGCCGGGTGAGACCTGCTTTGTTTTCGCCGGGAAGGAGCCTGTTCCTGAATCACCGATGTGGAATTATAACCGGAAATCAGGCAGGGGAATCACTATTGAAGGCCCGTGGGAACTTGACTTTGTGTCAGGCGGCCCGGCGCTCCTGCCCAACATGGAGCTGGAGCGGTTGGTACCCTGGACACAGCTGAACCGGCCTGAGGCAGATTGTTTCTCAGGTACGGCAAGTTATTCAGCCAGGTTTATTGTGCCGGATACCGATGCCGATGATTATTTGCTGAACCTGGAAAATGTTCACGAGAGCGCCAGGGTATGGATAAACGGAAAAGAAGCCGGCATAATCTGGAGTGTGCCTTATCAGGCCAGGGTAGGACGATTTTTACACCAGGGGGTCAATACAATCCGTATTGAAGTGTCCAACCTGATGGCCAACCGTATCAGGGAGATGGACAGGAAGGGCATGGAATGGAAGAAATTTCATGATATCAACTTCGTCAACCTTAACTACAAGCCTTTCAGTGCGGTTGAATGGAGCGTTCTGCCTTCAGGCCTGGAGGGGCTGGTGAGGCTGGTGCCGATGAAGCGTGAGTAAGGGACGAACCTTTTGTCTGTCTGGTAAAGTCTTTTTATATTTATCTTTTGTAGGATGAAATATCAATGTAAATTATATCTCAAATGAAACGATTGATCCTGTATTGCCTGCTGTTGGCCTGTTCACTGGTTAACGCCCAGCAGCTGCCGTTAAAAGATGAAACCCTGAAAAAAATGAACCTGGCCAACGGCTATTTTATGGAAAAATGGCCGGATGTTGGCAAAACCATCATTACCGAGAGGGAACGGCCCAGCAACATATGGACCCGGGGCGTTTATTACGAAGGACTGATGGCCCTTCACCAGATCTTTCCGAAAAAGGAATATTACGATTATGCCGTTGCCTGGGGGGAATTCCACAACTGGGGCATGCGGAACGGAAACACCACACGCAACGCTGATGACCAGTGCTGTGGACAGACTTATATCGATTTGTTTTACATGGACCCAAAACCCGAAAGAATACGAAATATAAAGCTATGCATGGAAATGCTGGTCAATACTCCACAGAACGATGACTGGTCTTGGATCGATGCCATCCAGATGGCCATGCCTGTTTTTGCAAAACTGGGCGTACTTTGTGACGACCCCGCGTATTTCGAAAAGATGCATGACATGTATATCTATACCCGGAACAAACACGGAGACCATGGCCTTTTTAATCAGGCTGACGGCCTCTGGTGGAGGGATAAGGATTTTGATCCTCCCTATAAAGAGCCCAACGGAGAAGACTGTTACTGGTCACGGGGCAATGGCTGGGTATTTGCCGCACTGACGCGGGTACTGGATGTCATCCCCGAAAAAGCACCATACCGCAAGGAATATATAAAGGATTTCAGGTCCATGGCAGCGGCGTTGAAGAAAGTTCAGCGCGAGGATGGTTGCTGGAATGTCAGCCTTCACGATCCGGGAAACTACGGCGGCAAGGAAAGTACCGGAACTTCACTGTTTGTATACGGCATGGCCTGGGGCATTAACCATGGCATCCTGAGCCGTGAAGAATATTTGCCGGCGGTGGCAAAAGGATGGAATGCCCTGACCAATGATTGCCTGCATGAGAACGGTTTTCTGGGCTATACGCAGGGGACCGGCAAACAGCCAGGTGACGGCCAGCCGGTCACCTATGACAGCATGCCAAATTTTGAAGATTACGGATTGGGATGCTTTATGCTGGCAGGTTGCGAAGTATATAAGATGAAGTGACAGGTGACACCTGCCTGCCGGCAGGCAGGAGTGACGAGTGAAAAATGAAAGATGAAAGATGAAAGATGAAAAATCTGGCCAATTGCATAAAGAAATGGCCATATAGATTAATCAATGAAATAATTATAAATACAAAAACCATGCAACGATTCGCCTTTAAAATGAAATTGAAACCCGGATTCAGGGACGAGTATAAACGACGTCATGATGCCATTTGGCCTGAATTGTCCAGGCTCATCAAGTCAACCGGCGTGTCAGACTATTCCATCTTCCTCGACGAGGAAACAAACATCCTGTTTGCCGTGCAAAAGCAGGCCGGAGAGCAGTCATCACAGGACCTGGGACAAAATCCGGTGGTGCAGAAATGGTGGGCTTATAATGCTGACATCATGGATACCAATCCTGACAATTCCCCCGTTTCCATTCCGTTGACTGAGGTTTTCCATATGGACTGAATAGTACACCGTTATTATTCATTCAATAATTGAGCTTCTGTAGAACTATCGCTAAAGGTATTAAAGCGTTTTAAAAATAGTACCTTTGCGGCTTAATTACCGATTATCGGACAAGGTTTCATGTCACCAAACAGGATATTCTTCCTACCGCTTTTTCTGGTCATCAGCCACTGTGTGGTTGCTCAAAAGACAGTGGTTTCGGGCAGGGTAATGGATGATGTTACCAACGAACCTGTGCCATTCACGAACATTGGCTTTCAGCACAGCATGGTGGGGACCATTAGCGAAACCGACGGATCCTTTTATCTTGCTACCCTTAAGGCAACCGATACGCTTTTTATATCAAGTCTGGGATATGAAACCATGCGTCTGCCTGTGAGAATCGGCCATGAGCAGGTTTTCAACGTCAGGCTTATGCCCGTTAGCATTGATATCGAGGCTGTTGTTGTCAAGCCCGGGGAAAATCCGGCCTTTCGCATTCTCAGGGAAATCAATGATCACAAAAAAAGGAACGATCAATCCCGCTTGCAGAACTATCAATACAAAGCATACACCAAACTGAGGCTGGATCTGAATAACATCGGACCGAACCTGAAAGACCAGCGGTTTTTAAAAGATTTTAGTTTTGTATTTGACTATATGGATTCTTCGGAAATTTTTAACAAGAACTATCTGCCGCTGCTTATCACTGAAACCATGTCAACGGTTTATTTTTCAAAAAATCCTCCGGTAAACCGGGAAGTTATAGAAGCCTTTAATATAAGCGGGATTGAAAATAACACCTTCTCTCAATATACAGGAAGGATGCACCAGCAAATGAATATCTATGACAATTTCATATACTTTTTTGATCCGGGCTTTGTCAGCCCCATTGGCGACTTTGGCCGGATGTATTATAAATACTATCTGGAGGACAGTGCGGCTATAGACAATCATTGGTGTTACAAGATCTCATTCAAGCCCAAACGCAAGCAGGAAAAAACTTTTCATGGATTTTTCTGGGCAGCCGATACATCCTTTGCCATAAAGAAAATCCAGTTAAGGGTATCCTCCGATGTAAATCTCAATCTGCTGAAAGATATGACAGCTACCATGGAATACAGCCAGGTTAACGATACCACATGGTTTCTGACAAGCGAAGACCTGATCATTGATTTCAACGTGATTGAGAAATCCTATGGTTTCTTTGGCAGGAAGATCGCCGTTTACGACAGCATTGCTTTTGACCTGCCCATACCTGCAGCCGTAAAAAAGATGAATACCAACACCTATGTTCTCGAAAATGATATCGAAAGGGAAGAATCCTATTGGACGGAGAACCGCAAGGCTGAAATGAGCAACGAGGATCTTGACGTTTATAACATGGTGGATTCCGTAAAAAACGTTCCGGCTTATAAATTCATCTATGGCCTCGCCAACATGCTTGCCGATTATTATATTGTAACAGGTCCTGTTGAATTGGGTCCATACTATACAACCATTAGCGGTAATCCCGTTGAAGGCCTGAGGCTCAGGCTGGGTGGACGCACCAGTAATGCCTTCAGCACGAAGATCATGCCCGGCGGTCATATTGCCTATGGGTTCAGGGATAACCGGATCAAATATGGCTTGTACCTTATGTTTATGGTCAATGTAAATCCCCGTAGAACGGCCTATATTTCATATCTTCATGATATAAAGCAGCTGGGCAAAAGCGAAAACGCCTTTCTGGATGATAATTACATGACCTCCATTGCCAGGCGTAATCCCAACTTCAAACTGACCCTGGTGGACCAGTATAATCTCTATTATGAACATGAATGGGCGCTGGGATTTTCCAACAGGATTAGTTTCAATCATCAGAAAATATATTCCTCCGCTTTTGTGCCTTTTGAATTTTATACTACCGAAGGCGATCCGGAGGCAAAGGCAACCCTTACCTCAGCGGAGTTTACCCTCAGTACGCATTTTGCATACCGCGAAAAATTCCTGTGGGGGAAGTTTGAACGTAAAAGCCTTGGCTCTATTTATCCAACGCTGGACCTTGACCTTACATACGGTCCCGGGAACTTCCTTGGCAGCAGTTATGAATACTGGAAAGTCAGAATGAGAATATCGGACAAGATTGAGACAAATCCGATGGGATTCCTCAAGTTCCGGCTGACAGCCGGAAAAGTTTTCGGAATCCTTCCTTACCCGTTGCTCAAACTGCATGAAGGAAATGAAACCTATGTCTATGATCCGCTTGCTTTCAACATGATGAATTATTTTGAATTTGTCAGTGATGAATATATAAGCCTTTTTGCAGAACAGCATTTTCAGGGCTTTTTTCTCAACCGCATACCCCTTATACGCAGCCTTCACTGGCGTGAGGTTGTCGGCTGTAATCTATTGTTCGGACATCTTTCAGATGAGAATAAAAACCTGATGCATTTCCCGGAAGGACTTACAGGACTTAGCAAACCCTATTATGAAGCCAATGCCGGCATTGAAAATATCTTCAGGCTTTTCAGGGTTGATGCCCTGTGGAGGTTTTCCTATCTTGACCATCCTGATGTGACCGGTTTTGGCATAAGGGCCACCATGCAGCTTTCGTTTTAAACACGAAAAACAGAAAAATATGCCGCCAAAGCACCAAAACACAAAGATTATTAAAAAGAGCATGTTTGATACTCATATATTACCACTGCTGTGAGAGGTTTCATAAAGCAGAAGCATGGACGGAAAAGCGTTTAAACGGTGAAAATTGATAACACTGATTATGACTAATTTGATTACAGGCATTATCGTTATTATCATTTGCGTGGTTTGTTTAGTTTATTCATTTCGTCTGTTTAAAAAGAATTCCATTAAAATAGCCTTGATCTTTTTATTGTTAAATGGCTTGGTGCTGAGGATATATGTGGCTTCTGATCATTATCTGCATGCCTGGGATGAAAGATATCACGCCCTGGTAGCAAAAAACCTGATAAGACATCCCTTAAAACCCACCTTGTATGATAATCCGCTGCTGGATTATGATTATAAGAACTGGACAGGAAATCATATATGGTTGCACAAACCCCCATTGCCACTCATGACTATGGCCTTAAGTATTGGGTTATTCGGTATCAATGAAATAGCTGTCAGATTGCCGTCCGTCCTGCTTTCCACCATTGGCATCCTCATTGTTTTTCAGATTGCATTATATTTTTATAACGCCAGATTAGCCTATATGGCAGCATTTCTCTATTCCATCCACGGACTGATTATAGCTCTGGCAGGCGGAAGATATGCTACGGACCATATTGATATCTTTTTCCTCTTTTTTATATCATTGGCAGTATTACTGCTGTTGGAATATATTAAAACCAGAAATCAGTTATTCAATATTCTTTCAGGCATTTCCATCGGTTTGGCGGTTTTATCCCGGTGGCTGCCTGCCTTTATTGTTTTTCCCGTCTGGCTGCTGCTCATGATCGACTCCGGAAAATTCACACCCAAAAAGATCATGACCGATTTTGCTGTCCTTGCTTTTGTAACCTGCCTGACATTCATTCCCTGGCAGTTTTATATTCATTTGAATTTTCCGGCAGAAGCCTTTTATGAGAGAAGCCTATTACGGAAACATTTCACCGAAGGAATTGAAGGCCACGGTGAATCATGCTGGTTTCATTTTTTATGCATGGGCAAAATGTATGGTGAATTGTTCTATATACCGGCAATCTGGTTTGTTTACAAAGCTTTCAAAAAACCTGTTCATTTAAAAAGGCTTGCTTTGCTGGTTTGGTTTTTAATCCCTTTTATCTTTTTTTCATTTCCGCAAACAAAGTTGCAGGCCTATACCTTGTTTACGGCTCCTTCAATTTTTATAATAATCAGCTTGTTTTGCGTCTATCTGTACCGATACAGAAACAGATTCAGGCATAAATTCATTCCGTTTCTTTTAATATCTCTGCTGATAGTATTGCCAATCCGGTATAGCCTGGAAAAAACCAAAATACTTCAGATAAGGGAACGAAAACCGGAATGGGCCATTGAAATAAAAAAGCTGGCCCCGCTCGGAGAGGCCGCAGATGGCAAATTGGTTATCTTCAATACCGAACACCCGATAGAAACCATGTTTTATGTTGACTGTGTCGCATATTCTTTTATACCGGAACAGCATGTAATTGCTGATTTAGAGAAGAAGGGTTACAGGATAATGATTCAGTGATTGGTGTTTATTTCCGGTTTTATAATAAATAGTTAAATTTTTGTATTTTTATGGATCCAAAGCATTGATCTGTTAGAGCAAATAATCTATAGGTCAGTTAGGCAAAAGCAGCACTGTGGAATAAATGTAATATTTCCATGAAATATAATCCGATCGTTCATAATCGTAGAAGCGTTCGTTTAAAAGGTTACGATTATTCACAGACAGGATTATATTATATTACGATATGTATAAAAGACAGATTGTGTTTGTTAGGGAGAATCGAAAATGAAAAAAACGTATTGAATGATGCCGGTGTTATGGTTGAAAATGAATGGTTAAAAATATCTCAGCGTTTCCCAAATGTGAGATTACATTCCTATGTGATCATGCCAAACCATTTTCATGCCATTCTTGAAATTTCTGACGGGGTGGCGAATGTAGGGGCGACCCTTGTGGTCGCCCTTGATGAATCGATTAAAACACCAGGAAAAGAGACCACAAAGGTCGCCCATGATGAAAAATCCGGATTTGTTTTAAGGGCGACCACAAGGGTCGCCCCTACAAGAAAAAACACCGGTATCGGAAATATTATAGGGGCATTTAAATCCATCGTAACCATTGAATACATCAGGGGAATTGACCGATATGGTTGGGAACCATTTAACGGTCAATTGTGGCAGCGAAATTATTACGAAACCATTTTACGCGATAATGAATCCTATGCCCGGATTTCTGAATACATAAAAGACAATCCTGCAAAATGGGATGACGATGAATTGTTTCATAAATGACAATTTGTTTGTACATTATTCCTTTTTGCCGGTCTGACAAATTGTTTTAAATTGTATGCACCTAAAAAACAAATTACTATGCATAGTTTTTTTACGAAAACCATAGGATCTGTTATGGGCCTCTCCCTTATGTTGTTGAACTGCCAGAAGGAAAGATGCCGTACTGATATTTCCGAAGAAAAACAGCTTGTTGAAAAAGCCATTCATAATAGTATCGGATGGGCGAAAAATAAAGATTTAAATTTGTTGTACAGCATTATTGCCAATGACACAAATTATATCGAAGTTCAACCAGATGGCAGGATCGTAAAAGGATTTCAAGATTTCAAAAAGGCGGAGGCTTTTTGGATGCATCCTGATTTTAAAGCCATACGGTATGAAATCAGGGAATTGAAAGTCACGTTTTCAAAGTCCTGCGAGGTGGCCTGGTTTAGTTGTATCCTGGATGACATAAACGAATGGAAAGGCCAGCCTGCTAACTGGGAGAATACAAGGTGGACGGGAGTACTGGAAAAAAGGGATGGTCAATGGAAAATGGTACAGATGCACTTTTCGTTTGCTGCCGATTAATTAAAAAAATAAGGATATGAATCAACAAACCTTTAAAAAACTAACCGCTTTTGCAGCCTTTGGCTTTGCCCTGTTTTGCCTGCTCTGGGCAGTGCTGTCCAACCTACCACCCTACGAGGGTGGGGGGGATCCTCGTAGGGTGTATAGGTGATGCTTATTCAACCACTATTTTTTTCGTAATTATTATATCGTTTAACTGCACATTAACGAAGTAAATCCCGGCCGGGAAATCCCTGGCATCAAAGGTAATAAAATTGTACCCCGCTGCATGTTGTGAAGGTGTTGTCACTTTCAGCTCCTGCCCGCTGATGCTTGTCAGGAATACTTTTACAATATCTGTATTACCGGTTATAAAATATCTGACATTGATTACATCTGCAGCAGGGCTCGGAAATACGGCAACATTCATGCTGTAGTCCTGTTCCTCGATAGCGGTTAATCCTTTGCCTTCAAAAGTCCATTCGCAGGCTTTCTCAATGATTCTGAAGTATTCTTCCGTGGCGGAATGTTCGGTGAAGGGATCAGCACCTTCTATTCCGGCAGATACCATCCCCCAGACAAACATCCGGTTCGGAAAGCCTGCCTCTGCTGAATCTACGGTGACCATGGTGTAGTATCCGGATTCCTGAAAGGATTTACACTGCGCCAGCATGGCTGAGTACTTACGGTTCACTTCCTTGAAAGAAACCGGATTGGTAATTGCCAGGGTGGCTTCTACCGTGGAGTTTGACCATGCCACTGGCTCATTGTAAGAATAGCTTTTGGTAATATAATGGTTGTTATCCTTTATGATAATAACCTGTCCGTCAGCCCCGGCCCCGGAATGCTGGTCCCAGTCGGTTTTCGGGTCTGTCCCTGATTCATCGCTGACCCAGCCGCCCCAGCGGTTGGCAAGAACTGCCCAT
>Ga0105099_10001552_pt1 | contig 14271 bp, 9 predicted proteins | sample PPLLak3cmMay2015_2_FD_79138 | JGI IMG/M metagenome (GOLD analysis project Ga0105099, IMG submission 79138) | Freshwater sediment microbial communities from Prairie Pothole Lake near Jamestown, North Dakota, USA - PPLs Lake P8 Core (1) Depth... | ecosystem: Environmental > Aquatic > Freshwater >... | reverse complement strand
GCTTTCACAGCTGAAGATTGATTATTCTGTATACCATGACTATACCAGCACAGGAAAGGAATCATTTGATATTAGGCAGAGAACGAATGACTATGCGTCTATTGGCAAAAACAAGATTGAAACGTTCGATGTTGAAGGACTTAAGGTTTATGACATTGAGTGTGTAGGGAACCATTCGTTTATGGGCGGAGTAGGAAATGTGATTCTACATAATACTAACGAGTCGGAGTATAAGAGATTTTTATCTGACCCGAAACTAGAGGCTCTGCACGATCGTATTATTGTTCATAAGTTTCCTTATAATTTGACATTAGATGAAGAAGTTAAAATTTATGAAAAGCTGGTTAGTGAGGCAGATTTTAGTAATGTGCATATAGCTCCACTGACACTTAAAGTTGCATCTATGTTTGCTGTGCTGTCACGATTAGAGGTCGCAAAGGACCAGAACCTTACGTTGCTAAAGAAGATGCAATTGTACAATAAAGAAGACGTAGAAGGCTTTACCCAGGAAGATGTTAAAAATATTAAAGATGATGTTTTAGAAGAAGGTATGAAAGGAATCTCACCTAGATACATATTTAATTGCGTTGCCGATTGTTTTACTAAATATAATATGAGCTGCATTACTCCAATTGACATGCTGCGCTCGATAAAAGATAACTTCGAAAGCAATGCTAAATTAAATAAAGAAGAGATAGAGCGTTTGGATGAACTACTAACAATAGTGGTTGAGCAATATTCATCCATGGCCAAAACAGAGGTACAGCGTGCCTTCTTCGTCAATTTTGAAACTGAGATCGAAAACTTGCTTTCAAATTATATAGATGAAATATCAGCGTTTTTGGATGATGGAAAGGTTGAAGATGAGTTTGGAGAATACCACGAACCCAATGAAAGACTTATGCGAAGCATTGAGGAAAAGGTTAATGTTGGGGAATCGCAGAAGCAATCATTCAGACAGGAAATATTAAGAAAGATGTTGAAAAATAAGGCAGATGGAAAGTTCAACTATAAAAACCATGCCAAGTTGCGAGAAGCACTGGAAAAGTATTTGTTTGATTCTCGTTCTGATATGATTCGTATGACTTGTAGCGGCAGAGTCACAGAACCAGAAGCACTTCAAAAGTTGAACCAAGTAATAGATACACTGGTAACAAAACACAATTATTCTGTCGAAAGTGCGAATGCACTTTTAAGATTTGTAAGCAGTTTAATGGCCAAGACAACTTAAATTATGGGCGGAAAAAGAATAACCATAGAGTCATTACAAGCACTTGCGGCCGATCGTGGTGGTAAGTGCTTGTCGGCCGAATATGTTGGGCTGAATAGTCCGTTGCTGTGGGAATGCAAGCTTGGACATCAATGGAATGCACCCGCGCACAGAATTAAGAGTAATCATTCTTGGTGTCCAAAATGCAGTAAAATGAAATGGGGAATCGAGGATTGCCACAGAATAGCAGCAGAAAGGCACGGAAAATGCCTAGCCATGACGTATGTGGCCTGTAATTTTAAGTTAGAATGGGAGTGTGCAGTAGGACATCGGTGGCAGATGCGATTTGACAATGTTCTTGGTGGTTCGTGGTGTCCAGAGTGCCATGTTAGAAAAACAAAATATAGTATAATATCAGCCATAGACATTGCAAAGAAAAATGGCGGTGAATGTTTAACAGCCGACTATGTTGATATAAATGCCACATTGGTATGTAGGTGTAAAAATGGTCACGAATGGAACACTAATCTTAAAAACATGTTAGAGGGACATTGGTGTCGCCAATGTGTTCGCGATTTGTCAAAAATGTCAATCGAAGATGCACGAAAAGTTGCAGAAGAACGCGGAGGAAAGTGCCTTTCCAGCATATATGATAATGCACAAGCAAAGCTAAAGTGGGAATGCGAAAAAGGACATATGTGGGAGGCACCCTATGATAGGGTTTCACGCGGGGGTTGGTGCTTGCAGTGCCGGTTTGATGGACAAAGGAATGGTATCGATTTTGCAAAACAATTGGCTGCAAACTATGGTGGGGTATGTTTGGCGGAAGAGTATGTAGACGCAAAAACTAAAATAAAATGGAAATGCAAGGAAGGACATGAATGGTTGGCAACTGCCTCTAATATAGTTGCAAAACATTGGTGTAAAAAATGTGCAGAAAAAGAAAGAAATCCAATCGAGGACTTACACAAAATAGCTGCAATTTTTGGAGGGCAGTGCCTTTCAACAACATATGAGAATAGAAAATCAATTGTTCATTGGCGTTGCAAGAACGGTCATGAGTGGAAAGCCAAAGCCTGTAATGCGTTTGCAAGAAAATGGTGTCCGCGGTGTAAAGAGAAGTCACAAAACATATTAGCAGAAAATATTAAAAAATTGTATCCTGGCCTAGAAGTAGAGCAAAAATATAGGGGTTTTGAGTGGCTTAATACAGAAAAGGGCGGTAGACAAGAAATTGATATATGGGTTGATGATATATATTTAGCAATTGAATATGATGGGCAAGGCCACTTTTTCCCGGTTAATTTTGGCGGGTGCAGTGACGAAACGGCAGAAAATATCTTTAATAATGCTGTTAAGGCGGATAAAATAAAAACGCAAAAGATTGCAGCACATCCAGAGGATGTTAGATATTTTATACGGTTTGCATATACAGAAAATATTTTTGATATTAATGCTGTTAGAAATAAATTATTAGAAAACAATATTCCTGTCGGAGGTGTAAGGTGACTGATTCTTTTATAGATTTTTGGTCCATGAAGAAGGACGGGCAGCGTAACTCCAACAGGCAGAAGGAGAAGATCCGTCGTGCTATCAAAGACAATCTCCGCGAACTTATTTCTGATTCAAGCATAATAACATCAGATGGTAAGAAGAAAATAAGAATACCAATAAGACATCTGGATAATTACCACTTTAAACATTCTGATAATAAAAATAAGCAAGGAACGGGACAGGGAAATAAAGACAACAAGCCCGGGGATCCACTTGGTAACGATGGGTCTGGGCAGAAAGGTAAAGGACAGGGTCAAGCTGGGGATCAGGCTGGAGAAGAATCGTATGAGGAGATTACGGTAGAAGAGCTTATTTCAATGATGCTTGAGGATCTTGGATTACCCTGGTTGGAGCGAAAAGAAAATACAACTGAAATAGAAACGGAAAATATAAAGTTTAACAGCATATCTGAAACAGGTCCACTTTCAAATGTAGATAAAAAAAGAACCATATTTGAAAATATGAAACGCAATGCCAAAATGGGTAAGGCCAGAATACATAAGGTTCACCAAGAGGATATGCGTTTTAAAATATGGGAGAAAGAAAAAGAATATCACTCTAATGCCGCTGTGTACTGCTTGATGGATCGCTCAGGAAGCATGACCGATGATAAGAAATATATAGCCAAGTCATTTTTCTGGTATCTCGTTCATTTTTGTAAGGCCAAATATCAAAATGTAGAAATTGTATTCATAGCGCATGACACTGAAGCCAGAATAGTTCCAGAGGAAAATTTTTTCAAGATTGCTAGTGATGGTGGGACAAAATGTAGTTCTGCATTTCAATTAGCGTTGGACACTATAAAAGAAAAACATCCTCCTGATCGATATTCAAATTATGTCGTGGAATTTAGTGACGGTGATTCATTTGGTGATAGCAACGAGTGTGTTGATTTAGTGAAACAGTTGCTGGAGGTTTGCACAGCAGTTGGTTATGGCGAGATAGATATGGACGGAAGACATAGCAGCGGATATGCATGGTCGACATTGCATGGTGATTTTGCAAAAGGCATAGATAATCCCAAATTTCTGACCTATGTTTTGCAGAAAAAAGAAGATGTGTATGATTGTTTGAAGCAATTTCTGGGGACCAAGAATGAGTAATGAAAAAGCAAAACATATTAAAAATATTGTAGGTATTAAATATGATTATCTTACCGTTATTGAATTTTCGCATACTGATAAAACACATCGTTCTTTTTTGGAAGTGCGAATGTGATTGCGGTAAAATAATAGTACGAAGCGGGCAAACATTAAAGAGGTCAAACAATACGCGATCGTGTGGCTGTATTCGTTTTTTAAAAATGCAGGGACGAAAAATTGGGTATTTGGTAGTAGAAAGTGTGGCAAAAATCGATAAAAGTTTTGGGGCTATTTGGAACTGCAGATGTGTTTGTGGTAATGTTATACAGGTGTCTGCATGCAGGCTTAATCACGGGAAACCACAATCCTGTGGGTGTATGACCCAACAAATTGTGGAAGCAACAAACCTCAAAAAATATGGCGAGATCCACGCAATGAGGCTGAAAGAAACACAAGATAAGGCATATAACACAAATATGGAACGGTATGGTGTTGGGTATGCTGGCCAAAGCGAAGAATTAAAAACAAAAATTCGTGCAACCAACATCAAAAGATACGGAGTTGATAACCCAACCAAAAACAGAGACATTGCATTGCGTGCAGCGAAAGCTGTAAATAAAACTACAACACTTGTTCATTGGTTTTCTGGGGAAGACATAGATTGTACCGCATCATATGAAAAAAGAACGGCAGAATACTTTAATAATAACCAAATTGACTTTAATTGGAAAGTTCAAACGTTTTTAATGCCAGATGGAAGAACATTTACGCCAGATTGCTATCTTCCAAATGAAGACCTGTGGATAGAAATTAAGGGGTACTTTCGTGAGGACGCAAAAGAAAAGTGGGCGTGGTTTCAGAAGAATTACCCCAATAGTGAACTGTGGGATAAGCAAAAACTTAAAGAAATGGGAATAATTAAATGAACATAACTGACCTAGAAATGTATCGTTGGCGATGGCATAATGATATATTTCTGCAACAGAAAAACATTAAAAGATTAAAAGAAAATTATCTTCACTGTGAGCAATACTGGAAAGAGATTGGTGCATTTACTAGTGTTTTACCAAGACAATCTGGTAAAACAACAATGATTGGTAAAATGATTGATTTTGTTGCCACACAGTCAAACAAAAGAAATTATGTTGTTTTTGTTTCACAACTTGCAACAGTATGGCATTTTTGTAAAACAACCGGATTACCAACGGACGGAGTAAAAGTGAGTTTGAGTGAATTTGCTACAGAGATGACCGCGCCAGAAAACTATCACTTGTTTGTTGATGAATTTTTATACGCTGCTGAGCTTCATGAGTTGCTTAGATACTATTGGGCCTCTGTGACTCTGGTTGGGTCTTTGAAGTGAAAAGGATATAATTAAAAAATGAAACCTGAACTATTACCACGATTTAAAGAGATAGAAGAATTAGCCAAGAAAATGGGTCTCGATTTTTTCCCAGTTATATTTGAGGAAGTTAATCGCGACATAATGCTTGAGGCTTGTTCATATGGGTTACCAAAAAGATTTAGGCACTTCTCACACGGCAGTAGTTACGACAGGCAAAAGATATATGGAGAGCGAGGCTGGGGGCGTGTTTACGAGATTATTTTTAATAATAACCCCTCCTATGCTTACATGATGTCTAATAATACAGACACAATAAACCTGATGGTCGCAGCACATTGCTACGGCCATGCAAATTTTTTTAAGAACAACGTTATGTTCAAAGATACAGATAGAAATATGATTGCTCGTGCGGCAGAGCGTGCAAACAAAGTGGATCGGTATATTGAAAAATTCGGAATAGATAAGGTTGAACATTTAATCGATATAGGTTTTGCTTTGGATCGCCACATAGATTTTAATAAAGGCATTTATCGCAAAAAATATCCGTCCAAGTGCAGCGTAGATGTCGTTTCTTCAGCAGGCGAGTTTGAGGATTTATTTAGCATAGGCGACACTAGCAGAAGAAGTGTGCATACAAAAGTGGTAGGAGAAAAAATACCACCAAAACCAGAAAAAGATTTGCTGTGGTTTTTTATAAATTACGGGCCACTTGAGGACTGGGAAAAAGAAATCCTGGGTTATATGCGCGAAGAATCACATTACTTTTGGCCTATAGTTGCAACTAAGACAATTAATGAAGGATTCGCCTGTGTTCTTGGAGACACCCCAATTTATACTGAGAGTGGATTAATTACGATGAGCGATGTTGTAAATTCAGAAATACCAGTAATTTATGATGGGGAAAATACTAAACAAATAACGAATCGTGGCGTATTTCATGATAGAGATACGATTAAAATTACCACCAAAAAGGGATTATCATTGTGTGGCGCAGACAATCATAGGATTATGGATTTAAGCGGAAATTGGTGCCAAATGAATGAATTGTGTGTGGGGGATAAAGTAAGAATATCAAAGCTCGGCGGCGCATGGCCAAAAGAAAAACAAAAGATTAATTTTACTCTCAAGATAGCCACATCACGCGGAGATTTGTGTAAACAACATGGAATATCATTTAATACGCTTTCTAGACATTTAAACAAAACACATGCAACAAAAGAGAAAAACATAAATATAATACAAAAAATATTGGAAATAGATAATGCACAAAATAACTTACCACAACCAGGTGTTAGAAAAATTGTCAAATTTCCAGAAATTATGGATGAAAACTTTGGGTCATTTTTGGGGTATTTGATTGGAGATGGGCATATATCATTGGCAGCTCGTAACTTTGGTCTAACAACTGGAGACGAAGAACAGGCAGACAATTTTGCTTGTTTGGCAAATACTCTTTTTGGAGTTGGTGTGTCGAAAAAATGGGATAACTCAAGTAAAAATGGGCGTTGGCGCGTAAATGTTCATGCACAGGATCTATCAAGATTTTTTATTAATCATCTCGGAATGCATTATGGAGTATGTGCAAGAAAGAAAGAAATACCGCAAATTATTTTACGTTCTCCAAAAAGCGTAATGTCTGCTTTTCTGCGATCATACTATGATTGTGATGGATGTGCATCCGAAAAATGCGGAATTATTTTATCAACCAGTAGTGACAAGTTGGCCGAGCAAACTCAGATAGTTTTATTGAATTATGGAATTTTGAGTCACAGGCACAAGGCAAAAGACGAGTGTTGGCAGGTTAGAATTTACGGACAATCTGCTAAGATATTTTATGAAGAGATAGGGTTTGGTCTACAGAGAAAACAAGAAAAACTTGGAAAATACATAAACAATCGTAAGTGGTTTTGCAAAGAAAAATGGGAAGATACAATAGTTAAAACAGAGTCTTGTGGAAAACAAGACGTGTATGATATCTCTGTTGCTGACACACACAAGTACGTTGCGTCTGGTTTTATAAATCACAACTCATTCTCACATGCAGAGATAATGTGTAATTATGATGGACTCTCAGAGTCTGAGCACTTGGAGTTTGCAAAAATTCATTCATCTGTTATAAATCCTGGTAGCACATTTAATTTGAACCCATATTACATTGGTTTTAAGGTTTTCACTGACATACGAGAGCGTTGGGATAAACTCTTTAAAGATGGAAAATCGGATATCAACGGAATACAAAAGGTTTTACAGGTTGCGGCAGAAGAAGATGATTCCTCATTTTTGAGAAACTATTTAACTAAAGAACTAGCTAGCGAAATGGGTTTGTTTAATTATGGATACAAACTAAAAAGGGACCCGGACATGAGCGACGAGGACCTAACTGATGAACATGGTATCGTGGAACTAAAAGACCGCGAGCTGAGTAAAATTATAGATAACATAGTGGGCCCAACTGTGAATTACGGTGCACCACTTATTACTGTTTGCGAAATGGATGGCGATCGCTTAGTATTAAAACATGAAGACAAGTTTGGCCCACTTGATAAACGATACACTGAAAAAACACTTGAATATATTTGGGAATTATGGGGAGGAAACATAGAACTTGTTACTTACGATCACGATGAATCAGAAATAATATACTCATATGACGAAAATGGATTCGATACACTATGAATTTAGCAACAATTAATCGAGGCAAAATAAAAATAAACCAAGTGGAATTGATTTTGAGGTTGCGTTCACTTCTCAGCGAGGATAAGATTGAGGTGCTGCAATTAGCGATCGAGACGATGCTGGATGAACTTGATCCTAATCCCGAAACCAAAACAGAATAGGAGTTATTATGAGACAGAGCACTAGAATCAATGAGTTACTTGAGATTGAGCGAGAGCATAAAACCGTGTTGTTTGAGACACTACCAAACTATTCCAGATTTTTTCAAAGAAACTAATGAAGTGGAGCCTTTAGAAAATGCAATAATTTGCATGACTGTTAAAATATATTAATTACAAGTAGACCAGGTTAGCTACTACAAAAACTACATGATCGCTTTGGTCGTGTAGTTTTTTACATTAAAGGGGCCAGCATGAATAAAATAGGAATTATAGGGCATGGGCCAGACAGATTTAGTGATTGCGACAAAATAAAAAGAGGCATAGAAAACACACTTGACCTATTGAATGCGCAGTATTCCAATAATGTAGTTTTCAACATAAAGGCTGACATAGGTATTGGTCTCTGGGCTGGTGAGGCGTGTTTAAGAAAGGAATATAAATATAATTTATACTTACCATTTTCTTTAGAAAAAAGCGGAGAGTTTTGGTACGAGGATCAGAAAAATCTATTAGAGTCTTTATATGGGTCAGCAAATGCTATAACAATTTGCAATCAATCACAAACCCAAGCAGTTGATCCTGTTTTTCAGTTGATAGAGCATTCGAACTTTATAGTGTGTTGGTGGATAGGAAATAAGAGTGGGCCAATACCAGATGCGATCAATTACTCGTTATCTAATAATATAATGGTATTACACGCATTGGAAAATTTGAGAATGATTACTGGGCAGGATTTAATTAAAAGATAGGAATTTATGTCAAGATATATGAACAATGATCAAACAATGGACCTTTTTAGGTCCTTAGATGAAATAAAAAATAGCACCACGCTTACACAGCCAGAAAAAGAAAAATGCATATTAGACATGCACAACAAAATAATAAACGGACTATCGTTTTTGGTTTTGTCACAAGTTCGAAGATATAGAAAATTTGGCAATTATGAAGACATATTGCAGGAAGGAAAAATTGGTTTAATAAAGGCTGTTAAAAGATTTGATCATAGCAGATTTCCTAATTTTTTTGTGTATGCTGAGCGTTGGATTAAGAACCATGTAAGAAGAACCGCTAGTCGTTTTGATGTGGTTTATAATCCAAATAAAAGCAGAGTTGTGTACGGTGATGCAGAAATAGAAAATGAAATAGATGAAAATGGTCCAGAGGAAGTCTTTTTTATTAAAGAGCGCAGGAGCATAATAGCATCTGCTCTTGGATCCCTTACCGATAGAGAGGGAGATGTTATCGAAAGGGTTTTTGGGTTAGATGAAGAGCCACAAACGCTTAGAGAAATAGGTCCGGCGTTTGGTTTGACACATGAAAGAATTAGGCAAATAAAAAACGAGGCGATACTAAAGTTAACAAGAAATACAAGTCTTGCGGATTTTATAAATAAATAGATTGGAGAATAAATAATAATGTATAGCAGAGAAGAAGTGTTTAGTGCAACCTTAAAATATTTTAATGGAGATGAGTTAGCAACCAATGTTTTTTTTAAATACTGTTTGCAAGACAAAGAAGGAAACTATTTGGAATTAACGCCAGATGACATGCATCATCGACTAGCAAAAGAGTTTGCCAGAATTGAGGCAAAGTTCGGTGGCCCAAATCAATTAAGTGAAGAAACAATTTACGGTTATTTGAAAGACTTTAAATATATTTGCGTAAGCAAGGATACTTGGGTTCTTACAAGTAATGGCGCAAAAAAAGTAGGGGAACTAATTGGAGTTCCTTTTATTGCCGTTGTTGACGGAAAATTGTATCGATCGTCACCAGAGGGATTTTTTAAAACTGGGCAAGAAGTGGTATACGAAATACACACTAAAGAAGGATTTCGTTTAAAAGCAACACAAGAGCACAGAATCTTAGTACATGAGTCTGTGGACTATTGGAGAAAGAACAGAAAAGCATCTTGGAAGATGGTAAAAGACCTCTCTGTGGGTGATAAGATTGTACTTAACAATCACGAAAATGTTTGGTGGCCTGGCAATGGAACGTTTAAAGAGGGGTGGGTTTTAGGAAATCTGGTTGGTGACGGAACATTTTCTGGTGAATTCAATGCTAGCTTGGTTCTTCAGGGTCCAGAGTTTATTGAGCAAGCAGAGATTGCACATGAAATCGTAAACTCGTCACTTAAAAATAGGTTTGATGAGGTATTTGGTTGTCGAACCAACGATAAGCATGTTTTTACACTTAAATCGATTGCCGAATTGGCACATAGATATTCCATAACAAGTGGTAATAAGAACGTCACAGAACATGTAGAAAAGGCTGGTTCTGATTTTTGCCGTGGTTTCATATCTGGATACTTCGATGCAGATGGGAGCGTCAACAGGAAAGGGTCTAGTTATGATGTTAGATTGAATAGCAGTTGCTTACCAAACTTAGAGGCGGTTCAGAGAATGCTTTTGCGTCTTGGTATTGTATCAAGAATATATAAAAATAGAAAGAAGCCTGGCGTTCAAAAATTTAAGGATCATGTGAGTGGTGAAATAAGAGAAAGTCTTTGTGTTGCAAACCATGATTTAGTGATCAGTAGAGATAACTTTGTAAAATTTCATACTACAATTGGTTTTACCGCCTGCAAGTACAAGGAAGCAAGAATGGTAGAAATATTGGAGTCTGAGCATAGGTTTAATGCGGAGAGATGGTTTGCAGAGGTTCAACGAGTTGAGAAACTTGACATAGAGCCAGTGTATGACTGTACAATTCCCGGAATTGGAGCTTTTGATGCCAATGGAATGTACGTTCACAATTGTCCTCAAGGCTCTCCTATGGCCGGCATTGGAAATAATTATCAAAATGTTTCTCTATCTAATTGTGCTGTCATTGATCCGCCTAAGGACAGCATATCTGATATTATGAATACTGGAAGAGACTTGGCCAACTTATTTAAACGAAGATTTGGCTGTGGTATAGATTTATCAGAACTACGACCGGATGGCGCATCAGTTTCTAACAGTGCCAGGATTTCATCGGGTAGTTGGTCCTTCGCAGATTATTACTCGAACGTCACAAAGGTTATAGGTCAATCCGGTAGGCGCGGTGCTATGATGCTTACTATGGACATCAGGCACCCAGATATAGATAAATTCATCACTATGAAGAACGATCCAACTAAAGTAACTGGCGCAAACATTTCTGTAAAAATGCGTGATGATTTTATGGTTGCTGTCAAAAATGACGAAGATTATTTGCTACGGTGGCCAGTAGAAAGCAACACCCCAAGGGTATCAAGAACTGTTCGGGCCAAGGATTTATGGGCTCTCCTAATTAGTTCTGCCACCACAAGGGCGGAACCAGGTATTATGTATTGGGACACAATCTTGAATAATTTGCCAGCACAGTGTTATGCAGATGTTGGCTTTAATCACACCAGTAGTAACCCATGTCTTACTGGAGACACTTGGGTATTAACGGAAAATGGTCCAAGACAGATTGTTGATCTTTTGAAAAATGATTTTGTTGCCGTGGTAAATGGAAATAAATATGCTGCATCTGCTTTCTTTAAGACAGGTAATATGCCCGTATTGGATCTAAAAACTAACCGAGGATATAGTATTAGGGCAACATCCAATCATTTGATTTCTACTCCGACGGGATGGAAAGAGGCAGGGCAGTTAAGGATTGGAGAAGATATTGTGCTTTCCAATAACAGCGGAGTTAAATGGAATGGCCCTGGCACACTAGAGGAAGGTTGGATTGTTGGGCAAGTTGTCGGAGATGGTTGTTTTAATTCCAATTCGTATAGCGCTCAAATGGCATTTTGGGGAGAGTCAGCAGAATATATGTCAAAAATTGCAATTGAACGTGTTAATACAAGTCTGGCACAGCACCTGAAAAGAGGAAATATCGGAGGATTCTATGATGAAAAAGACAACAAATACGTGGTGAATTCTACAGCCATTGACACGCTTTGTAGTCATTATATTGAGCAGAAAACAAAGGACATTTTACCAACACTTGAAAAAACTTCATCCGATTTTTATATCGGATTTATTCGTGGTTTTTTTGATACAGATGGCAGCCCGCAAGGTAATCTTAAAAAAGGAGTTTCGGTTCGTTTAGCCCAAGCTAATTTGGGAAAGCTAATTGTTGTTCAAAGAATGCTTTCACGTCTTGGTGTCATTTCAACTATTTATGAAAACAGAAAACTCGCAGGGGTCAAGAGCCTGCCAAATGGAAAGGGAGGCCATAAAGATTATTATTGTAAGGCAATGCATGAGATAGTGATTTCACGAGACATGTATAAGGTATTTTCTGATGTTGTTGGTTTTGAGGAACCAAATAAAACAAAAACAATGAGTGGTGTCGAGAATGCTAGAATTAGAAAGCCATACAAAACAAAGTTTGTAGCAAAAATAAAGGAAATAAAGCAATTGGGCAGCGAAGATGTATACGATTGCTCCGTGCAAGATGTGCATATGTTTGATGCTAACGGAATAATTGTTCATAATTGTTCAGAACTACCATTAAGTACTGATTCTTGCAGGCTTATTTCGCAGAACCTAAAACATTTGGTAGAAAATCCATTTACTAAAAATGCATATTTTGATTTTGATAAATGGAAGAAAATAGTTTCGGTAGGACAGCGATTGTCGGATGATCTTGTTGAATTGGAGATAGAAAAATTAGATAATCTAATCACAGTTGCAGATACAGAAGATGAAAAGAAGTTATTTGTCAAATTTAAAAAGTCTTGTGTTGATGGACGTCGTACTGGTCTCGGCGCGCACGGACTTGCAGATGCACTGGCAAGGCTTCAATTAAAGTACGACACTGAACCTGCCTTAGAAATGGTAGATAAGATTTTTGAAGTTTTGCAGGTTACGGCCTATGATACTAGTGTAGAATTAGCACAGCAGCGTGGTGCATTTCCTGTTTGGGATTGGGAAAAGGAAAAGAACAACGCATTCATAAAGAGACTACCACAGTGGTTGCAAGATAAAATAGAGAAGTATGGTCGTCGTGGTATTTCGTTATTGACAACGGCGCCGACAGGTTCCGTGTCTATTGAGTCGGGCACTTCCAGTGGAATTGAACCACTGTTTAGAAACAAATATACTCGCCGCAAGAGACGCAATCACGGAGAACAATCTGACGCCACTGATTTCGTGGACAAGATGGGAGAGCGCTGGAAAGAGTTTGAAGTTTTACACGGCAATGTTCAGGAGTGGAAACAACTAAATCCAGATCAAGAGTTGCCTGATTTTTTCGTCGAAAGTGACAAAATAGATTGGTCTAAGAGAGTAGAGGTTCAGGCCATTATTACTTCACATCTAGACCATTCAGTTTCTTCTACAATAAATCTGCCAGCCGGAACTGGAACAGAAGTTGTTAGTGATATTTATATGCAAGCCTGGGAGCAAAAATGTAAAGGAGTGACAGTGTATGTAGACCAGTGCCGTGATAACATCTTGGTTTCACAAAGCAAAGCACAATCTGTTTTCAACTATAACAACCCAATAGAACGACCAGAAGCATTGGACTGTGACCTGTATAACGTAAAAGTCAAGGGAGAAAAGTGGACTGTGTTAGTGGGTTTACTTGAAGACAAACCATACGAGGTGTTTTGTGGTAAGTCAGAGTTCATTGAGATTCCTCAAAAATTTAAGACCGGTCAAATTTTTAAGCGCAAGAAAACCAGTATGCCTAGTAAATATGATCTTAGCTTTGGAGATGATGGTTTAATAAAGGACATTGGGCGAGTATTTAATAACGAAGATTTCGAAACAGCAGGAAGATTAATCAGTGCTTTATTAAGACACGGAGCTGCTCCAAGTTATATTTGTGAGCAACTTGGAAAAGACAAAAACGAAGGTCTAGATTCATACCATCGTGTTATTTCTCGGGTTTTAAAGAAATACATAAAAGATGGCACAAAGGCCGTAGGCGACAAGGTATGTGAAAGTTGTGGACAGGAATCACTTATTTATCAAGACGGTTGTGTTGTTTGCGGTAGTTGTGGTTGGAGCAAGTGTGGGTAAATGCACAAGTATAAACTAACATTGGAAGACTGTCAAAGAATTGCAAAAGAACGCGGAGGAGAATGCTTATCAGATTCCTATACCAACAATAAAACAAAAATGATGTGGAAATGTCAAAAGGGGCATCGGTGGGAAAGTGATTTTGGACATATGAAAAGAGACGGTAGTTGGTGTCCTTACTGTGCCAATGTACGGCCTCTTACTATCACAGAATGCCAAAAATACGCAGAATCTAAGGGTGGTAAATGTCTATCAACAG
>Ga0105099_10001551_pt1 | contig 14272 bp, 10 predicted proteins | sample PPLLak3cmMay2015_2_FD_79138 | JGI IMG/M metagenome (GOLD analysis project Ga0105099, IMG submission 79138) | Freshwater sediment microbial communities from Prairie Pothole Lake near Jamestown, North Dakota, USA - PPLs Lake P8 Core (1) Depth... | ecosystem: Environmental > Aquatic > Freshwater >... | reverse complement strand
GGCGACGTCTTCGGCGAGGTTGCCGTTTTCGAAGAGAGGCCGTACCCGGCTTCCGCGCAGGCGATCTCGGATACTGCAGTGCTGGGGATTGGCCGGGACAGGTTCCTGGCCTTTCTGTCCGGCCATCCCGAGGTGGCGCTGCGGATCATCAACATGCTGGGCGGAAGGTTGAGAGACGCTCAGAATCGGCTGAACGCCCTGGCGGGAGAACGAGCCGAGCAGCGGGTGGCCAAGACCCTGCTGATGCTTTCCTCGAAGTTGGGGCAGAGCCTGCCTTTCACACGGCAGGAGATAGCCGATATGTCCGGGACCACTATTGAGACCACCATCAGGGTCATGAGCCGCATGAAAAGCGGGGGGATCATTCGTTCGCGTCGCGGCAGGACGGATATACTGGACGAGACGAGGCTCAAGCTATTGAGCGAAGGGCCGCCGCTGGTCTGAAGCGGCTGTTGGCGCACTTGCCCCTTTCTTCGCTCTTTCCTGAGTGTCAGGTCAGTGACGTGGCCTGGACGCAATACGCACCAGCGGGTTCCCTTCATGATGGCCCTTTGAGCCTGAGGGGCCTCCCGTATCCCAAATCATTGTATCAGAAGATCCTGATTGTGTGGGATAGTGCCCGGTCGCAGCTTTGTCGAGGCTTTTGTTCCAAGACGGACGTGAGATCAGGCGGACGGATACGGCCATCTTTACTGCCGGGGTGGTTCAAGCCCATTACAGCCCACCACTGCCTGCAAAGGTGCAGCAGAAGTTGCGAGATCACTTGCTGGGTGCTCATAGAGTGCTCTTCGGCCCATAGAGAGCAGCAGTCAAATCTGGCGCTACCACCCCACCACCTGTCCTCCAAAGTGTAGCCACGTTTACACTCCTATAGACATCCACTTGATAACACCTCATGGCTTGTCTCTACTACCATTGCATCTAGAAAACAGAAGGAGGTGCGAAATGGAAAGAGACGGAAGAGAAACAGACGCCCTGACAATCTTCTTGATGGGCCTGGGAGTCCTGCTCCTGATACTCGGTCCCTGCGCTGGATTCTACAGCATCGCCATCGGGTTCGTGGCCCTGGTGGGCTGCTGGGTAGTGGCTATTACCCTCAAAGTACTCTACTCCGGCGGCACCCGCGACGCCCGCTACAGCCGCTACTACTAGGAGACGATGAGTATACCTATGAAAGGCACCCCCCTTTCTAGACAAAGAGCCCTCCACCCGGAGGGCTCTTTGCGTTACCTGGCGACCAAAGTGGGGAGAGAAGTGCTCGGAAATCCCTTGGTCCGCGTCCGTGTACATGAGCCGTCACATCGTGATATCATCTCGCGGTAACAACAACGATGCTGCGGAGGGTGAGTGCACTGAGGAATGAGTTGATTCTAGTTGGGCTATCCGTGCAATCAGAGGCAGTAGTCTCAGAATGGTGGTATTGGATTGAGGATAAGGTTCTTAGGTACGCACACGGCTGAGTCGAAGAACACTCGACTGGTGAGTTTTCTTATCGACGATGTTCTGGCTGTCGAGGCTGGGAGTTTGACCACAGAACTGACCTTCTCCGAACAGAAGCGCATCTCGGCAATCCTCCTGTCCCACGGACACTACGACCACATCAGGGCTATTCCGTCCCTGGCCTTCAACAACTCCGATCGAAATATCAAGATTCTGGCCATACCGGAGACTCTCAAGGTCTTGTCGTCTAGCCTGCTCAATGGTGCTGTCTATCCCAACTTCGCTTCCAGTACCTCGTACCTGAAGAAGCCCGTCCTTGATTTCTGCCCCTTGGAGTTCCTGCAACCGGTCGATGTCGAAGGCTACCGCATTTTGCCGGTCGCCGTTGGACATGCTGTGCCAGCGGTGGGCTTTGAGATCATCTCTAAGGACGGCCGTCGCCTTTTCTATACTGGCGACACCGGGCCTGGCCTCTCAGATGTTTGGCAGAGGATTCAACCCCACCATATCATCGCCGAAATGACCTTCCCTAATTGCCTGGCTCAGTTGGCGAAAGAAACCGGGCACCTCTGCCCGCAGAGCCTGGCTAGCGAATTGGCCGAGTTCAGACGGATCAGAGGATACCTGCCGAACTGCACGCTGGTTCACGTTACGCCGCAGTTTGAAGTAGAGATAAGGCAAGACGTAGAGAAAGCGGCGAAGGAGCACGAACTCTCGATTGCCTTCGCCTCCGAGGGTGACGTGATTGCCATCTGACCGCCGAGCAGCCAGACCTCCATCGGCCACCAAACTGTAGCCCCGTTTACACTCCTTCTGTCAGTCGCTTGATAACACCTCATGGGTCACCTCCATTACCATGGAACCAGAAAACAGAAGAAGGTGCGAAATGGAAAGAGACGGAAGAGAGATGGATGCCCTGACAATCTTCTTGATTGGCCTGGGTGTCCTGCTGCTGGTACTCGGGCCTTGCGCCGGGTTCTACAGCATCGCCATCGGATTTGTGGCCCTGGTGGGCTGCTGGGTAGTGGCCATCACCCTCAGGGTGCTCTACTTCGGCGGCACCCGCGACACCCGCCGCAAGCGATATGCCTAGTCAGGCACCTCCAAGAAAGGCACACTACTTTCTTGACAAGTGACCCTCCCACCGGAGTGTTACTTGCTTTGGGCATTTCCCACCAGCGGTGACAACGAGACGGAGTCCTCGCTCTCTCTATCGCAAAGGCATTTGACTGTGATATCATCCCAGCGGAGGATCTCATATCCTCAACGTGTCAGCGGGTGAGCTGGCCAGGACGGAGAGGGCGCTGGAGAGACTCAGAGAGTGATAGCGAAAGGAAGGATTGGTACATCATGGAAGATGCGACGTTTCTGGCCCGGGTTCCCCTCTTCGCTTCTCTGAAGTCGGCCCGCCTGGATGAACTCGCCGGGAAGCTTATCCCCAAGAGCTACCGCCGTGGCGAAGTCATCTTCCACCAGGACGATCCCGGCTCCGCCATGCATATCGTCAAGTCGGGCCAGGTGAAGATCGCCACCACCTCGCCGGAGGGCGAAGAGGTCATCATGGCTATTCTGAAGGACAGCGACTTCTTCGGGGAACTCTCCCTGCTGGATGGCAAGCCCCGTTCGGCCAACGCCGTGGCTATGCAGGCCACTCAGACGCTCACATTGCGACGGGGTGACTTCATGGACATGTTGAGCAAACATTCCGAGATGGTGAGCGGCGTCCTGGCGTCCCTGTCCGAGCGCCTGCGCCGCACCGATCAACTGCTGGAGGATGCTGTCTTCCTGGACCTGCCAGCGCGGCTGTCAAAGCGTCTGCTGGAACTAGCTCAGAAGCATGGCGTCAAGACCGACAAAGGCTTGGAGATCGATCTGCGCCTGACGCAGCAGGACCTGGCTGCGGCCTTGGGCGTGACCCGGGTAGCCCTCAACAGACACCTCGGCCGCCTGCAGGATGAGGCCCTCATTTCTCTCGGTAGCAAACGCATCATCATCACCCGCCCCGAAGAGCTGAGGAAGCGGGTCTACTAGCCCTCATCCCCATCTTATTGTCCATCTCAGAGAGCCCGCGAGATGTGCCAGGAGATGGGCATGGACTACTCCTTGGCCAGGAACGAGGAAGCGCTGGCGAAGCTGCAATCGGGCCGCCGGCCTACCACACCGCGACTACACCAGAATGAAGGCCAGCTCGAAGGTGTCAGTTCTGTCCTTCGTCCAGAATAGCCCACCACAGCCTGCAAAAGTTGGCAGGTGCGAAGCAAAGCTGGAGGATCACTTGCTGGATGTTCGCAGATTGCTTCTTGGACCATAAGACCTACAGCCAAGCACCGCCCCACCAGCCCTCCAAAGTGAAACCACGTTTACACTTTTAGTGCCATCCGCTTGATAACACCTCATGGCTTGCCTCCACTAACATCGGAGCCAGAAAACAAGAGGAGGTGCGACATGGAGAGATGTTCCTTCAGCCAATGCCCCAACAGTGCGCTCGAGACCAGGAGAGCCGCCCTCATCTCTGAGGCAGACAGGCCCAATTCGAAGGAGGAAGTTAGAATAGCAGCTATTCCCCTGAATTGTGTGGACAAGGCGCTCCTTGCACTCCACAGCAAGGATGAGCCCATGGTCTTTCACGTAATACTAACCATTGACGGAGTCGTGGACCCTGTCAGGTTGAAGTCCACTCTGATGACCGTGCTGCTCCGCCATCCCAGCTTGACGTCAACCATACACACCGGACCCTTTGGCCCAGTGCGAGATGTACAGGACAAATGCGATGGCGAGATATTGACTGTGTGGGACCTGGCAGCGCCGGAAGATCTAACCGGTGCAGATCAAAGCCACATCGATGCTTGGTACAGAAGACGCCTCTCAGAATGGATGAACAAGCCGCTTGACCCCAGCAGGGTACCACCGTGCAGAGTTCTTATACTGAGGAAGACGCTGGAAGAGTTCTCGCTTGTTTTCACTTTTCACCATTCGGCAGCGGACGGACTTCACGCTTCTCGTTTCGTCAGCGAGGTAATCCAAGACTACAATGGGGTCGCTGAGAACGCATCGCCCTCAACGTGTTCGCTGACAGAGGGAAGAGGAGATGAGCTGCTGGCACTGGCACAAGCACGTAGGCTGAAAGTGAAGCATTTCTACCTCAGGATGATCGCCAGCCTCGCCCATCGGTTTCTGTTTGCTCCCCTTTCACCCAATGCCAGGATTTGTCGTACGAGCTCAAGGCGATCGGCTGAGACTTACTTCTGCCAGGGGTCGTTGAACCCACACGAGGTAAGACAGATACGCTCCAAATTGAGGTCAATCGGCGCAACGGTGAATGACATCCTCTTGGCTGCATGCTTCAGGACCATAGAACAATGGAACGAAGTGCACGGAAAGCGCAGCCGAAAGATAAGCATCATGGTGCCGGTGGATGTTAGCAGCGGGTCGCCGTCACCTGTCAGTGCAAATCAGGTGTCTTTCATATCTGTTTCGACCACGCGGAAGGAGAGATCCGACCTGGACGATCTCTTACGTATAGTGAACCGAAGGACATCGCACATGCTCAGGGACGGAATTGCGTTCTCTATTGTGTATGCCGTCCATTTCTGCACTCATCTTCCTCCTGCAATCCCGAAGGCCGTAGCCAAGTTCTTGATGGCCACCCAGACATACTTGGATTCCATCCTCGTCACGAATGTAGGCGTGATCTGGCCGAGAGAAAGCGCCTCAAGGGAAGGGGTCACAATAGGCGATGCCAAGATAACCAGCATTGTAGGCTTAGCCCCAGTCGTAAGCCCTATGGGAACTAGCCTGTGGGTGGGTATGTATGACGGTCATTTGCGTATTGCTCTCTCCTACAAGACTTCCCACTTCTCCGAAACGCAGGCGAGGACCTTTCTGAATCTCTATCTTCATGAGCTACGAAGCTATCAGAGAACTGCGGAGGGAGTCTTGGTACCAGGGGTGACACAGCGCGACACTCGAGAGACTGTGTCGGTGAGATAATCATGCCAGTCTCGATAGTGAAGCTGGCCGACCCCTTGGAATCGGTGCGTAGAGCCGTAGCTCTCTGTGACGGCTTCGCAGGGCTGAAAAGGCACGACAGAGTCCTGGTAAAACCCAATGTCTCCATCGGCTTCAGGCTGCCACCTTACGGCATGATAACCACCACGAGCATTCTGGAGGGGCTTGTTCAGCTACTGATTGAACAAGGCTGCAGCGACATCTCAATAGCCGAAGGATCTATTGAAATACTAGGTTTTGACACGCAAAAGGGATATGCGCGCACGCAGATTGACGAGCTTGCCAAGCGATATGGCGTAAGGCTCGTTGACCTCAACCGAGGACCCTTTCAGAAGGTGGACCTCGGAGGTGTCAAAGTCCAGATCGCCAAGGCGGCTCTCGAGACGGACTTTCTGATCAATGTTCCGACACTGAAAACCCATGGTCTGACAAGGGTCTCGTTGGGCTTCAAGAACCTTAAAGGCTGCCTGAGTCCGGCATCAAAGACCAAGTTTCATGGAACCAACCGCCTGAATCATCTCATATATCTGCTGAACGAAGTCGTGAAGAGCGACCTTACCGTTATCGACGGAACGTACATGCTGGAGATGGGGCCGGATACGGTGCTGGGCACGGCCTACCGCAAGGACCTGGTCATTGTGAGTCAGGACGGATTTGCCTGTGACGTTGTGGGTGCTACGATCTTGGGGATTGACCCCTCCGAAGTTGGGTATCTGCGGGAGTTCGCTGAAGCTCATGGCCAAACCCCGAGCATAGACGCGATTGAAATCGAAGGAGAGAAGGGCATAGACGCTCTGCGAGAGAACCTGAGATGGAAGCCTGATGTGGCTGAGGAATTGCTCACGCCCGCGGGAGTGACCGGTCTCTCGATCCCACATCCCGGAGAGAGTCTTTGTTCTCGATGCTACGTTATGCTGTGCCTAGCGCTCGCGGCCTTTATCAATGAAAACCCCAACAGGGACTTTGGTGATGCGGTCATATACTGTGGAAAAGACCTGCAGCCAGAGAAGCATGGGCGAAGAACGATTCTATACGGCAACTGCGCCGTCAAGAATCATAGTGCGGAGCAATATGAGTCCAAAGCAGTCAGAGGGTGCCCTCCGAAACTCCCAAATACACTCTTTGCCTTATGCAGCGTGCTTCTCAGCAGGCCGCAGGCCCTCAGAGTCATGCCGGTTGGGTTGCTGAAACTCGCGGCAGCAGGGATAGGAGTCTATGATTACGCATTGCCCAAATGGAGGAGGTACAAGTCGGACATGTTTGATATGAAGCATTTCTCGTTGTCTCGGAATTCGTCCAGGCAGGCTGGCTCTGAACTGGAGGAGAGCTTACTTCAGTCGCAATGATGCCAGCATCGCAGCGACGTTCCCTGCTATCGTATCGCAGGACTGGGTACCTTTCATCATGCCATCTGCCTACTGTAACCTCAACTCCAGTCTGTCTAAAGTCCTGCCGCCAGATCGCGGCGAACAACCCAAGTTCTAGCGCCCCGACAACGGTCCATGTAGGACTCGGGCCGGATACCCCTGGAAGTGGGGCACCTGTTGCCGGTACCCAAGAGCTCATTTAGAGTCATTTGGCGGGTTTGTACCAGCAAGCTCGGCAATAGTCAAAGATGGACTATTGGGAGGGCCGGAAAGCAGCCTGAAGTTCTATGAGGTACTCGTGGGATTGCTGTTCGGGCAGTGCCTCACCTCTGCAGCCTCTCCAGCACCTTCTCCGTCTTGGCCAGCCAGTAATCCATGCCCATCTCCCGGCACATCTCGCGGGCCTTCTCCAGAGTTTCCAAAGCCTTCTGCCTCTGGCTAGTGTCAACATAGAATTCGCCCAGGCGCAGATGCACCTGAGCACAGAGTGTCCTGGCTTTCGCCTCATCCACCCACTTCATTGCCTGAAGAATGTATTGCTCTGCCTCAGCAGACCGCGTGCTGTCTGCTTTACCCATTGTGCTGCCCAGTGCCAGCCATGCCCGTGCTTCATTCAGCTTGTTGTGCTCCTCTTGTGCCAGCTCCAGGGCCTTTTCGGCACAGATCCGGGCATTTTCCAGATCGCCTGACACGAGATGCAACATGGCCAAGTGGTAATAATGGAAACACACCATTAGGAGATTGCCCAACGCAAGATCGGTTTCAAGGCCTTTCTTCATATGACTAAGCCCAGCATCCGTCTGGCCTAGCAAACCATACCCGTACCCTAGGCCTGTCCAGGCAGCGCCAAGCATGGCTGCAGCCTGCGCCTCCTCGAAGTATCTGATAGCGCCCTGCATATGCTCAATGCCCTTCCTGCCATCTCCCTGGAACATGTAAGACCAGGCACACCAGTATTCCACAAGACCCATGGTTCCCACGTCATTGATCTTCACAGCAAAACGAAGGGCTCTTTCGCACTGGGCCTGGCCCTCCTTGAAATCACCCATCCATGCCAGAGCATTTCCATGGGATGCGAGCAGCGCGGAATATAGATTTATGATGCCATATCCAAGGAAATCTAATTCTCTGTGTGTGCTCTCGAGCAAAGCGATGACCTTGGTAGCCACCTCAACTACCCTGATGACGTAGCCCAGATGGCCGTAGGTGAAGCAGAGTTGAAAGGCGATGGGCTCCATGAGCTCGATATCCTGGGCCTTCTCCGCCGCCTGGAAGGCGCCGTCCAGGTATTTCACGCTCTCCTGGGGGTCGCCTGTCATTCCATAATACGTGCCGATGTAGCCGTGGAATCTGGCCAGGGCTTTCTCATCGCCAAGCTCGCGGGACAGCCTCTCCCCTTCCTGGAGAATCTCCACGGAATGCTCGGGGTAGCCCAAGGTCATAATCACCATTGCCAGCAGGAGACGACCGTCAATACCTCGCCTCTTGTTCTCCTCGCTAGAGGGCATCTTGCTCAGCACGTTGAGAGCCTCTCTCCCAAGACGGAAGGCCTCCCAGAGGGAATAGCGGGTGCCTGCCTTCATCGCCGACGACAGGAGATACCGGTAGGCCTTCTCCCAGTTCTCGCCCTTGAGGTAGTGGTATGCCAAGGCCTCGTAGAACTGCTCCAGCTTGTCGGGATAGAGCTCCTCGATGGCCTGGCCTATCCTCTCGTGGAGCTCCTTCCTTCTCTTCACTAGCAGGCTGCTGTACGCTACCTCCTGGGTCAGCGTGTGCTTGAACATGTACTCCAGCTCAGGGAAAAGGCTCTTCTCATAGATGAACTCCAGACCTTGAAGGTTCATCAGATGTGACTTGAGATCCTCCTGCATCCCGGTGATGGTCAAGAGTATGCTGTAGGCGAAATCCCGGCCGATAACGGAAGCCACCTGCATCGTCCGTTTCAGATTCTCCTCCAGTCGGTCCATGCGGGCCGCTATGATCCCCTGGATGCTGTCCGGGACCTGTATTTCTGAGGCCTTTCTGGTCAAGACATATTGATGGTCCTTCTTCCCAATAGAGCCATTCTCCAGCAGCGTGTGAGTGAACTCCTCCATGAACAGGGGATTGCCGGCAGCTCTGTTCAGTATCAGCTCCCTCAGTTCGGGGGCTACCTCTCCTTCTTGCAGCATGGCCCGTACCAGCTCGGCGCTGGCGCTGGTGGAGAGCTGCTCCACCCGTATCTGGCCATAGTAGGACTTGCTGCCCCATTGGTGAACATATTCCGGTCTATACAGCAGGACCAGCAGGATGGGGCTGTTGGCCAGCCAGCCGATAAGGTAATCGAGGAACTCATTTGAGGTGCGGTCAATCCACTGGAGGTCATCAACGGCCAGAACTAAGGGCTTCTGCTGCCCTTCACGAATCAGCAAATCCCGAACGGCCTCGAAGATACTCTCCCTCTTCTTCTGAGGATCCAGCCAGAGATATCCTTCGTCTTCAACCTTCAGAGAGAAGAGGTCATGGAGGGGCGGCAATAGATTCTTGAGCTTCTCATCAAGGCGGCTGATCTTCTCCACCATTTTCTTCTTGATGATGAATTCCCGCTCTCCCTCTGTGATATCGAAGTAAGCTCTCAGGATATCCAGCAGGGGCAAATAGGGCATGGAGCTGCCATAATGCAGACAGTGCCCCTCAAACGAATTGCACTTGTCCTGAGCCAGCATTCGCCTCAGTTCCAGGACGAGCCTCGATTTGCCCACCCCCGCCTCACCCACAATGCCTACCACCTGTCCGGAGCCTGACTTCGCCTTCTCGAAGGCCTCCTCAAGAACAGCCATCTCTCTCTCACGGCCGACAAACCTGGTGAGGCCCTTGGCCGTGGCCGCTTCGATCCTGGTGGCCACTTGCGTAGCCCTGACGATCCGGTAGGCTTCGACAGGCCGTTCCTTGCCCTTGACTGGCTTCTTCCCCAAAGTCTCAAACTCGAAGAAGTCCCTGGCCATCCTATGGGTGTCCGGCCCTACGACGACGCTCGCCGGCTCTGCCATGATCTGCATCCTGGAGGCGAGATTGACGGTATCCCCCACCGCTGTGTAATCCATGCGCAGGTCATTGCCGACACCGCCCACTATCACCGGCCCAGAGTTGAGCCCCACCCTCATCCTGAAGTCAAAGCCGCAGTCCCTCTTCACTTTCTCGCTGTATTCCTTCATGGCTCTCTGCATTTCCAAGGCAGCGTAGCAGGCTCGCTGGGCGTGGTCCTCATGGGCCAGAGGTACACCGAACAGGCCCATCACGCCATCTCCGGTGAACTTATCGATGGTGCCTTCGTATCTGTAGACGCTGTCCATGATGATCTTGAAACAGCCATCCATGATCTGGCGCACTTCCTCGGAGTCGAGCTTCTCTGACATGGTGGTGTAGTTGGCCACGTCGGCGAAGAGCACGGTGACTAGCTTGCGCTCGCCCTCGATGGACTGGCGGGCGGTCAGTATCTTGTCTGCCAGAGACTTGGGGGTGTAAGTCTGGGGTTTGGAGTAGTCGACAGGAGCGGGCGCTTTGGATTCCTGCAATTCGCGGGCGCACTCCATGCAGAAGTTGCTCTCAGCGGGGTTGCGTTTTCCGCATCCTGGACAAACGAGTTCTAGGCTTGTCCTGCACTTGGTGCAGAACTTGGCTTCAACTGGGTTGTTGAACTGGCATTTGGGGCATTTCACCTAGCCACCATCCCGCTGAACAACTTGAGGATGCGAAATCCTTCGCTGGGATGATATCACAATCAAATGCCTTCGCGATAGATAGCGGAGATTCCGCCGATGGGCACCATTTCTCCCGCCGGACATTGTTTGGTGTTGCCATCCATTCGTGACCTTTGACGCACTGCCAAGTCAGCTTTGTGTGCGGGCCCGCGTAGACGGGAGACAGGCATCCGCCTTCCCGCTTCGACGCCAACCCAAGGGTCTGCTGGATAGTGAGCTTCTTGGGCATAATGAGTGAGCGGATCATGCCGAGTCTAACCTCAGCTTGGATACAAAGGTTCCTTTCTCCATCTACTATCTATCCTGGCAAGAGGCAGCAGCCAATCCTACACTGTCATTCCCGCGGAGGCGGGAATCCAGCGTACACGCCCGCTGCATCAGGCCGTCTTGTCAACTCCCTTTGATCCTCCACTCCTCCTGATGCGGACTGCGCTTCTCTATGACCTAGATCATGGTGGCGGTATTCGAGGCCTAGTATGATGATTGATGTCTGATGCGGGCGGGGCAGTACTCAGGAGGTGGCAGCATGTTCAACAGGTGTCCCGGAGTTGAGAGATCTGTGAGGATCGAGCTGTACAAGTGCCCCAAGTGCAGCGCCGAAGTGGAGATATTCTCCAACGAGGTCAAGGTGAAGTGCTACCAGTGCGGAGAGACGGTCTACGGTGAGAGACTGCCTTCCTGCATCGACTGGTGTGCTTCGGCGCGAGAGTGTCTGGGGGAGGAGAGGTGGCGGCAGTTGAAGGGACAGGGTGAAAGCCAGTGAGTCGGGAAAGGCCCGGCCGTCGAATACCACGGGATGAGTCACAAGGAAGGAGCAGCGACATGGGCGCGCGAGTGAAGATGATTAGGAAGGTTGTGCGCATTGATGAGGAGAAGTGCACTGGGTGTGGCGTCTGTGTACCAGCCTGTGCTGAAGGTGCGCTGCGGATAGTTGATGGGAAGGCGAAACTGGTCAGTGACCAGTACTGCGATGGCCTGGGTGCCTGCCTGGGGGAATGCCCGGAGGACGCCATAACCATAGAGGAACGGGAAGCCGAGGAGTTTGACGACACTGCGATCGGACACCACGTTCATCAGCATAGCCACGTGAAGGAGACGCTAGCCTGCGGTTGCTCATCGGCCAGCGTGACCCGACTGGAGCGACGGGATGTGGGGAACGAGTGTCCGAACTCGATGCGCCAGGAGTCCAAGCTAGAGAACTGGCCGGTGCAGCTCACGCTGGTCCCCCCTGGGGAGCCTTTCCTGCAGGGGGCTGACGTTGTTCTGGCGGCAGACTGCGTACCGTTTGCCTATGCCGGCTTTCATCAGGATTTCTTGAGGGATCATGCTCTACTGGTGGCTTGCCCCAAGCTCGATGACTTCCAGGCTCACCTAGCGAAGCTGACGGAGGTTCTACGTGGTTCCACGGTGAAGAGCGTTACGGTGGTGCGGATGGAAGTGCCCTGCTGCTCGGGCCTGACCCATATGGTAAGAGAGGCCATTCGGCTCAGCGGCAGGAAGATACCACAGGGTGAAGTCATCATTGGGATCAAAGGGGATCGCCAGGCTTGATGCGAAGCAGGCCCAGCTTCGAGAAGCCGGGCCTGCGCTTTGCTCTGTCAACGCAGCCGATCGCCACTGGTGGCCTGGGACGGCCTCCGTCTTCCACAGGGGATGCCGGTGTGGCTCTCTAGGCGACCTCCGGCTCGATCAGCCCGTAGGCCCCGTCTTTCCGGCGGTACAGGACGTTGAAGGAGTTGTTGTCCGCGTTCAGGAAGATGAAGAAGTCATGGCCCAGCAGTTCCATTTGCACAGAAGCTTCCTCGACGGTCATGAGCTTAATGGGGAAGCGCTTGGCTTTGACGATGACATCGGGAACCCTCTTCCGTTCCATCTCTGTCTCTAGCTCTGCCCCCGTCTCTGCTGCGACCGCGACTCCCAGTTCCTTCCTCTGCCTGGCTGCTCTTCGGTTCCTGAGGTAGTACTTTCCCTTGAACCGTCCTATCTGCTTGCGAATCACATCATCAGCGGCATCGATAGCGGCATAAACGTCTGCCTGCCTCTCTTCAGCCCTGATCAGCACGCCGTCGCTCTTGACCGTCACCTGAACGACATATCTGTTGGTCGGGGATTTGGCCTTCTCTTTGGAGATTTCAACCTTGGTGTCGACGATGGAAGGCAGAAGGTGACTTAGTTTGCCCATCTTCTTGCTGACATAGTTCTCCACAGCCTTGGATAGTTGCAGTTTCTTGCCCCTGACTTCTATCTCCATGTTCTCAATCCTCCTTGTGCCATCGCTGAAAACTCGATTGTGGGTGAAATTCGGTGGCCGTGTCGATGCATCCCCGGTCAACGACAGTCGTCATTGAGAGGAAGCGAGTCTGATGAGTCATCGCATACAGAATGCATCGTTGTGCCACCACTATAAGGGGAGACTCCATAGCTGTCAACATGCTTGGAGAAGCAGAGATCGTTTGCTTCCGGCGCCGCTTGGTCTACACGAGGACGGCTTCTTTGACAGCCCTGCGCCTGGAGGAAGGTTTGGCCGATACTGCCTCCGGTAGTTCCGGTGCAGGGTGTGATTTCTCGAGGACGACCGCCGATGGTGGCTCGACAATTGCCGCCTTAGGCCTTACGGAATTCTTGGCGGAGGCTTTGACTTTGGCCGGCAGAGGCTTGTGTTTGGCGGCATCATCAGTCGGTGCGCTGGCGATCGCTGCCGCGGCGCCTTTGGCCGTTCTCCCGGCAGCGGTCTTGGCCTTCTTTGGCGCCGGCTTCAGTTCGGCGGAAGCCTTGGCTGGTGAGTCACCGACGGCTGCGGTGCGATGCCCAGTCGCCTTCTTAGAGACTGGTTTCGGTGCTTTCTGCGCTATCTCCGGTTTGGTCGGCACGGCGACTGGCATGTCCGCAACAGACACTGTGCGAGCCTTGGCCGTTTTGCTGGAAACAGGCTTGGGCATTTCTTGCGCCGGCTCTGGTTCGGGAGAGACGGCGGCGGGCGTGCCTGCTCTGGCTGCGGTGCGACGCTTGGCCGTCTTCTTTGAGACCGGTTCCGGTATCTCCTGTACTGGCTCGGCTTTCGGAGAGACAACGGCTGAGAGATCTTTCGCGACCGTGGCGTCTCCTGGAGTCGCCGTCTTCGGGACGACTTCGGCTGCTTCCCGTGCCGGCTGGAGTCCTTGGGTGGAGTCGGCCGGCATATCCACGATATCTAGGCCTGCCGGCAAGACCACCATCTGTGAAACGGGACTAGTACCCTGGGCGACGGCGGCCGTTGCTGTGGGCTGAGGCTCATGGCGTGTCGTCGCCTCGGCCCGCGCAAGCGCCGTCAGTATCTCCTGCCAGTGGCTATAGATGGCCCAATGTCCCTCTCCGGGGAAGAACATAGCGCGGCAGTGAGGGATGGCTCCGGCCAGGCGCTTCCCCATGGCCAGAGGCGCCTGGGTATCGTTTTCGCCATGCCACAGGAAGACGTCCGTGGAGATAGTATGGATTTGGAAGCCCCAGGGCTGGGCCAGGATTTCCAGGTCCCAGGTGATGCCTTGAGTACCCTCACGGATGGCCTCCAGGAGATCGTCTGTCAACATGGCTTTCATCATGGGCAGCAGAGTCTGCGCCTCTTTGGAATCGCGGAGGCCATTGACCTGGGCCTTGAAATACAGGTCGGGATTGTTGCGCCAAGTGCTGCAGATCAGGCGGCAACCCATCCTGGCCAACGGAGGCAGGTGACGCTCCAGG
>Ga0105099_10001550_pt1 | contig 14276 bp, 11 predicted proteins | sample PPLLak3cmMay2015_2_FD_79138 | JGI IMG/M metagenome (GOLD analysis project Ga0105099, IMG submission 79138) | Freshwater sediment microbial communities from Prairie Pothole Lake near Jamestown, North Dakota, USA - PPLs Lake P8 Core (1) Depth... | ecosystem: Environmental > Aquatic > Freshwater >... | reverse complement strand
CGGGAGCTGGAAGCCCGCTTGCGGGCGGAATACGAACGGTGCCTGGCCCTCGAACTGGAGCGGCCCGGCGGCATTCCGTCAGAAGAAGAAGAGGCCGAAGCCCGTGAAACCTGCCGCCGGGAGACGGGGTATCCGAACTGAAACAGGCCTTTTTCACGATACCGGAAAGGCCTTGTAGTTCTATTATCCGGATAGAATGCCATGAAATCAGCTTATTGGAACATAAATCCGGAAACGGGGAAGTTTTTTACCGCAGATGGCCGCAGATAGCCGCAGATGAAGAGGAACTTTGTTATTTCCGCCGACATAGCGAAATAAAAGCTTTATTTTAGCAGAAATCGCAGAATAGGGGGTCAGGTCTTGAACTATCAGTTTTTTATTTGTTGTTGAAATTATTGAATGTTCAGAAAGCATCGCTTGAAATCGAAAGCATTATAGAAATGATTATGAGAAAAACTGATATTTCAAGACCTGACCCCGCCCACTCCTATCTTGAGCGGCTTGGGAGGACTGAAGCATTATCCCGCGCCGATTGCCTGCGAGACCAATGTGCCGGCCGGGCCGCGCTGCGGAACAACCGGTTTCAATCACGACGAACAAAAGTGCGTCCGGAAATAAAGAGCTTCCGGTTTTTGTTAAGGAAAAAACAGGTTTCGGAAAAAGCGTTATTCCCATAACGCAAGTCGTTTGAGAGGCAGCCATCAATTAAAATTTTATTGAACCAGCCCGATGAGGATCAAGCATGATCGTCGTCAAGTAATATTAGCCCGTCGATTTCCCGGAAGTGGGCTTCAAAGGAATAAAGCATTAAGCCGTTTTTCATGGCATTGGCGGCGATCCAAATGTTGTTGGAGGGAATCGGTTTGCCTTTGTTCTTGAGCTGTTTTATGATCAGGGCGTAATAAGCGGCGGTTTCCAGGTCGTGTTCCATAATCTCCACACGGGGTGTGTTGAGAAAGGCGTCGAGTTCCGTTCTGTTTTTCTTTTCTTTGCTTCCAAGCGCAAAACCGGACAACAGTTCGGCGATGACTGTGATGTCGACACCGATGTAATCATAATTTCTGAACGTTTCCACCACGCACTGGTCTTTGTTTTTAAAAGCCGCATAGATGTTGGTGTCAATCGCGATTCGTCTCATGCCCAGACATCCTTATCGATTTTTTCGAAAATTTTCGTATGTTCCAGAAAGGCTTTGGTCTCTTCGGCATCCCATCCGCCGGCCAGATGATCCAAGTCATGGTGTTTTGTGAAAAGGGGTTTTTTGTCGATTCCGGTCATTTTTTTTAAGGCTTGCAGCACCCATTGGTTTAAACTTTGATTTTCTTTGGAAGCTTGAGCCTTAAGCGCCTGATTTAAGTGATCATCTATGCCGCGTATGGTTATGGTTTTCATTCCAACCTCGATTATAATAAATTTTGTCTTTAATTAGTTTAATAAATGCATTTAAAAACAGCAATCATTATTGTTGCATGTTTGACTGCATAAATATTTTTTATAATATTATCAGTATCTTATTAGGTAAATGGGGAAGTTTGCGGGTTTCTTCGGCTAGGGCTATTTCACATTGCTCTTTTAGGATCATGGCTTGCATGATTGGATACCTTTATAAAAAATGAGATAATCGCTTTCAGTTTTTAACAGATTTTATCATCTGTGGTAACCCGGGTATTAGGCTCATGGTCTTAATGAACATTTGAGGTTTTTTTAAATCAAGGATATTATTGAACTTTACATTGAAGATAAGGCCGAACGAGGGTATAGGGCGACCGGCCGGTCGCCCCTACATAAAGATCGGGCAAATACAGCAGGAGGGGCGGATTCAAAGCCCGATTGCCGTATAAAGGAGTGAATCATGCAGGAGAAGCAAACGAAGGGGATCATGGCCGGTTTGGCGGTTTTGGGTTGTCTGCTGACCGGTTACGGTATGATCGAAAAAAACAATACGGTTTTTGTGATCGGTTTGGCGGGCGTTGTGAGCGCCTATCTGATGTTCAGGAAGCGGTTGAAAACGCGGATCGTGAAACGGGAAAGGTGAAACGGGAAAATTTGGTGTACAAGGCGGTTCCTAACGTTTCACGTTTGCCGTTTCACGTTTTCGGCGGGTTACGGGTTGAAGGAGTGAAGCGGCGAAACGGAGACGGGGCGAAACGGCGATCCGCCTTTGCTAAGCCTACGGCGTGACAAGACGGCGGACTGGAAGGCGAAAAAGCGAATAACGAACATCGAATATCGAATGAGGAAGGCTACGTTCACACGTTCAAACATTCTTACGTTCAAACGTTCTCATTTCACCTTTTAACGATCCTTCGCACGACCCGGCGTTTGGGCCGGCGCACGACCCGGCGGACCATCTTGGGTTTATCGGGTGATGCAACCGGATGCTTTTGCCAATAGCGGCAGGTTGCCCGCGGGCATTTCAGGATTAAGGCCCCGTCCGGCTGGGTTGCCTCAATTAAAAAAGGATTTTGACATTGGGGGCAAGCCAGATAATAGGGTTGGCCCCAGCTGATAAAGCTGCAACCTTCAGCCGTGCATCTGAAGAAAGTGGATCCGGTGGCTGTTTTTTGGGTCTTAACCTTTCCGGTACGGCAGAGGGGGCATTGCAAGGCCAAGTCTTCCTGGAAAGCGGCGATTTGGCGCGCAATGGAGTCGTCTTCAATCGGCCCGCTTTCGGCCGGTCGGGTCTCTTCGACTTCGTCTTCAATCTCCGATTCTTCTTCCTCTTCTTCGGGCAACTCGGGTGCTTCCGGACTTTTGGAGTCCTGTGCGGGCATTGTTTCAGGCGTCGAAGAATCGGCGGATGGCGCGGGAATCGGCGCAACGGTTGCATCAGCAGATGGCGGTTCGACCGGAGGCGCCGGCGGGGCGGGTTGTTCCGCGCTTGAGAAAACTTCGACCATTTCCACCTTTTTAATTTCCACACCGGCCGGTTTGGCCTCGGCCGCGAGCACATTTGCGGATTGGATGGTTCCGGATTTCAGCAGGGATTCATTTAATCTGGACAATTGCGCCAAATCGATATTCAAGGCTTCCGCAATGGTTTTGCCGTGACCTTTTTCCACTTCAGGAGTCTTGGACGGGGGTGTTGGAACCGGCTTTGACGCTTTGGGTTCGGTCTGTTTTAAGGAATGCCCTTGTTGACTCAGCATAGAGTGGAACTGCTTGGCGCCGATATCCAATTCCTTGCGGCCGCTCTGGATTTCATCAATGGTCTGGATGAAGTAAGCAATCAGACCCATCCCGGGCATTTTAGGAAAGATTTTGTCCAGCAATTGAGCCATGCTGGTGACCGGTTTGAGGGCCATATAGCATCCCTGGGGGTCCTGCTGAAGATAACCCTTGGCAATCATTTCCCGGAGCGAGGGCTTTACATCTTCGTTTTGACTCAGACCCAGTTCCCTTAATTCTTTGTAAAGGGTCTCATCCGTGTATCGGGCGGGCGGTTTATCCGGAAAATTACCGATCTCCGTTTCACGTTCGGTGAAGAATATGAAACAAGAGACCGTTACCAGATCCAGGGGCATGCCGTTGATCCCAAATTTTGAACCGATCAGGCGTTCAAAATGTTGCACCAGGATCTGGTCAAATACCTCCCGGATGCGATAGGCCTTGTTTTGATTTTGCGGGGCTTGTGCTTCTTTTTCCAACTTTTGGCGACCTATGTTGTTTTATCGGTTTTCCGAATCCATGTCCAAAAGGGCCGCTTCATAGCTTGCGCCTATTTCGCGGGTTTGTTCCGGTTTTTGAACCGGCGGTTCTTCCGGGGCTTGGGCCTCCGGCAAGGGATTGACCCGGTCTCCGGAATGGGTGATGGAAAGGTAGTTCCCTTCGCGATCGATAACGATGGACAACCGGACTTTAATGTCGAAATCGAGTTTGTACGCGACCCGGTTTTCATGGACAATCAGGTCTCCCTGTTTGTATTCCACTTCTTCTTCAATGGCCAGGTTGTGATACTTTTTGAAAATCTCCTCCACGACACTCCAATCAAGGTCCGCGGTTATACTGTCAATCAATTCCCTTTCGCCGCTCTTGATCACATCGGCCTTGGTGATTCTCATTTTTTAAGCTCCTTTCAACCGTCGATTCCGGCGGATCTAATTTTATATCCCGTGGGTCTGTCCGGCCCTCTTTTGATTTTCACGGCCGGGATGACGCGCAATGATTTCCTCTGCCAAGTGCAGATACTCCCGGGCGCTGTTGGCTTCCAAGTCTTGAAGCAATAAGGCTTTGCCGTTCAGGGCCGATTCGCGCAAAGGCACATCCCGGGGGATCACGCTCCTGAAAACCAGTTGGGGAAGGTTGGTTTGCACCCGGTCGGCGATCTGACGCGAGACCAGTTCATTCTTGACATACATGGTCAGGAGAATACCCTCCATTTGGAGCTGCAGCCGTAATTTTTTACGAATAGCCTGGATAACCTGCATCCACTCCAGAAGTCCTTCAACGGCAAAAAGTTCGCATTGCAGAGGAATTAAAAGGGAATCGGCGGCCACAATGGCGTTCACGGTCAATAGATTCAGAGCCGGCGCCGAATCAATCACAATAAAATCATAATCCGCGCGGCAGCTTTGCAGCAGATCCCTGAGGGCCCATTCTTTCCGCGGCTTTGCTTTTAATTCAATCTCGGCTTTTAAAAGCTCGGCGCGCGCCGGGAGAATGTGCAAAAGGTCGAGCTCACATTGCAGGATCAGTTCCTGAACCGGATACAAGCCCAGCAAGCCGTGATAAAGGGTTTTTTCCAGTTGGCGTTTATCGATGCCCATGCCCAGAGTCGCATGACCCTGAGGATCGCAATCAATCAATAAAGTGCGCTTTTCAGCGATCGCCAATGCTGTCGAAAGATTGACAGCGGTGGTGGTCTTCCCGACCCCGCCCTTTTGACTGGTTATGCAAATGACTGTGCCCATTTTATTGTCCTGTATAACCCCGTGACCATGGCTTTTTATATGCAGAGACTCTCTAACTCGTTCATTTTAGGCAAAAAGCGGGAACAGCGGATCATTCCCCAGTCATTAAAGGTCCATGCATTTATGAAAATTGCAAGAGTCATACCATGTTTAAGTTTGGTTTATATTAGTGATCTTAATTATATTATATTTATCTTAATTTTTAAAATTAATCATATTAAATAAAATTATATTAAATTTAGTTGGAATGAGTTTTGCAACCTTTAAGAGAAGGTTATTTATAGGGAGCATCTATTGTCCACAATAATTACCATAAATGGTATTGAAGAGTCTATCTCCAATCTGCAATATCGCAATAAATCCGCCTTAAAATATCAATTGGTCCATGCCATACGCGATTTTTATCGAGATGAAAAAAGCACAGAAACATTACAGGCCATTGACGGCGATCAATTGATCCAACGTTTATGGCAGATAGACAGCGATCCCATTGCGCTCAAAAATAAAAGGAAAAATCTTAACAGCATTAAATCAACGATTAATACGGATCTGCGCAAGCTTTATCAGGAAGGTTTAAACCCGGAAGGGATTGTGATCGGCCCGGCCAATGTTTTTATCATGTCCGAGGAAGCCAAAGAAGCGGCATTTGAGACTTTTCGTTCCACCATGGAAAAAACCGGCTCCATCGATTTGGGGAAAATGCTGGAAGTCCTGAATATTATCAATGAGTCGTTATCCAATGTGGAAGGAATTATCGCAAAAGAAGGCTCCAGCGCCGCGGAAAAAATGAATGAATTAAAATCTTTGATCCGGGGTTTATCCGGAAAAGTGAACCTGGAACGATCTTTTTTGGAACAATCTCCGGGTAAAATCCATCTCAGCGCGGAGCAGGCGGTCAGGGAGTTTAGTGAAGAATCGCCGATTGAGGGAATCCGGAAGTCTGAAGATAGCAGAACTTTTTTGCGGGAGTTGTCGGATTTTCCTGAGCCGGAAGAATTCGAACCGGCCGGAGAAGTTTTTGAACAGGCTTTGGAACAGGCTGAAATGCCCCAATGGCCGGCGGACGCACAACCGCAAACGGCGGAGTTGAGCGGAGATGAGCTGGACCATTTGGATGAGATGGCTATTGAGGAGCAGCCGGTCGCTGAGCAGGAGATTATTGAAGATGATGCGGAATTAGGCGCCGAATCGGCGGAACCCGAAGAAAAGGACGAGATTGAGATCGCCGCCGAACCGGTTCCGGTTGAGGCGCAGACAGCGGAAACAGATGAATTCGAGGCTGATGCGGAACTGGAAACGGAGGAGCTGTCGACTGAAGAGGTGGAGATCACGGATGACACGGATTTCATTGCCGAAGAAATGGCCGAAGAGCCGGTGTTGTTGGCCGATGAAGAAGATGTGCCCGCGGAGATTGAAACGGAAGAATTGATCGTTGAAGAGGAAACCGGTGTTGCAACGGCCGAGAGCGATGCGGAGATCGTTGCCGAGGAGATCCCGGAACCGGCCGAGTCGATCGAAGTCGAAAGACCGGAAAGCGCGGAAGAAGAGGCCCTGATTCTTGAAACGCCGGAATCCGATAGCGAAGAGGAAATACAAGATGAAGATACGGATCTGATTGAAACCGAGCTTGTGGAAACGGAATTGCCGACCGAGGCTGCGGCAGTGTTTTCGGACCCGGAAATTGAAAAGCGCGCGGATGCTGTTGACGCTGAATTTCAAGAGCCATTCGAAGAGTTGCCGGAAACCGAAGAGACGGAAGCGATCGGTCTTTCTGAAGACGAAGCGCTCGCCGAGGAGGAGGAACCGGAATTGGGGAGCGCCGGTGACGAAATCCCGGCCGATTTGGACGATCTGGAAGCGGTTGAAGCTTTACCCGAGCTTGAAGAGATTTTGGAAGAGGCCAATGAAGATGTGGAAGAATTGGACCTGGAAGAGGCCGGAGAACCGGAGGTTGCAGTCCTTTCCGAAGCAGATCAAGAAGAAGAAATTCCGGAGCCGGAAACCGTCTCTTCATCGTTTGAGGAAAGCGCCGCTTTGGCGGGTGAGATTCCGGAAGAGTGTGAAGAGCCCGTTCACTCTTTGGAGGAGGATGAACCGACCGATGCCTTCATCACGGAGCAAGATCCGACTGTTGCGGAAGAAACGGAAATCGAACCGGAGTCTGAAGATGATTCCTTGCTTGAACCGTTGGAGGGCCTGGAATGGGCCGATGAAGAAGAGATCGTGCCGGAAGCGGAAGAGATCGCCGCCGATGAGTTGGAAGAGGTCGCGGGTGTAGAGGCTGAAACGGCATCGATGGAGCCGAGCGCAGATGAAATTCTTGAAGAAGTTGAAGAAGATTCCGCGGAGGAAAATGCCGTTGAAACGGAAGAGGATGACTTTATTGAAGTGGAAGCGACCGGAGATGAGCTTTCCGTTGGTGCGGAAGAGTCCGAGGCCGCGCCGGCCATTCTGCCGGAAGGTCTGCTGGGGGCCGATGAAACGGATCTGAAAACCAATGCGGAGAAAGCCCGTTATTTGGCCGAGGACTTCAACGATTCCCTGGCAGCCATGGATAAATTTCATAATCAGTATATTCTCATCCCGCAAGGGCGTTATGTCATCGGCAGCCGGCCCGCGCAAAGCGGGGCTCAAGCGGAGAGAGTCAAGGAGCTGCCGGATTTTTATATGGGTAAATTTCCGGTCACCAATGCCTTGTTTGAAATATTCATCGAAAAGACCGGTTATAAAACCACGGCTGAAAAAAGAGGGTTTGGTTTGGTTTATTACCCGCGCTGGCGCCAAACCAAAAATGAGCGCTCCGGTCTGAACACGGTTACCTATCGTTCCGCCTTGGTCAGTGAGTCTGTTCAAGGCGCTTGTTGGTATCAACCTTCGGGACCCGGCAGCACGTTACATCACAAAAGAAATCATCCGGTGGTGCAGGTCAGCCTCGAAGATGCCCTGTCTTTTGCCGCCTGGACCGGGAAAAGACTGCCGCGAGAAGAAGAATGGGAAGCGGCCGGCCGAGGCGCGAAAGGCCGGATTTATCCTTGGGGTTCCCGTTGGAAAAAAGGAGCCTGTAATGTGGAAGAAAGCGATTTAGGCGATACGGCGCCGGTTGAATTTTATATGACGTTTGCGAATGAATTCGGCTTGGCGGATCTGCTGGGAAACGTATTGGAATGGACCGCGGATGCGGTTGAGGAGAACGGTCGACGGAATTATGTGGTCAAAGGCGGAAGCTGGATTTCAAAACCCGGGGTGCGTTTAACGGAACGTTTAAAGCTGGAAAAAGAAACCTGCTCCAATATTTTAGGTTTTCGATGTGTGGCTTATTAAAACGAATTCTATATCTCTTAATCAAATAGACGGAATTCAGGAGTCAGAATTTGCACAATCAGAGAATGGATTTCAGATCGGCAGAATGTTTGAGACTATATAAAAGTATCGTTTAAATAAGTAATTTTAATTTTAAATTATATATTTTATTGTAAAATTTATAGCCATTGAATATGGCTCAATTTTTGCTTAAATATTTTTATAGTTCATTGCCGGCAATAAGAACCGGGTTTTAAGGCATGTGATTTAGACGATAGGTGTAAAAGCCGGGATTAATCGCTAAAAAATTTTTTCAAAATGGGGTGATCCGATAAATGACCTTGCCCGTGGATCAAAATAAAGATGAAAAATTGAAAAGATTCGTACAAATTCTGCATAACGTTCTTTTCTTCAACACGTTTTCCATTGATGAACTATATAGCATCGTATCGGAAGATCGTCTGATCAAATGGAAAAAATTTCTCAAAGGCAATACGGTCTTTAAAGAAGGCGTGTTCGATCAGCATTTCTATATTGTCATTCAAGGGAAAATGGAAGTTGTTCAATCGGACCATACCCAAAAAGAGGCCGTGGTCGGAATCATTCAACAAGGCGAGATTTTCGGCGAAATGGTGGTCTGCGCGCCCGATAAACCGCGCAGGGCCGGTGTGCGTACGGCGAGTCATGAGGATGCCGTTGTATGCGAGATCGATGGGACTCTCGTGGAAACCGCGCCGGCCCCTTTAAAGGCAAAGTTTCTGAAAAAATTTTTGGACCTTATTCTGGGAAGAGTCAAGACCGCCGAACCGGACGTCCGTTTTTATGAAGAAATTATCCAATATGCCACGGAGCATAAACATATTTCCTCCCAAGAATTTTTCCTTTATTCCGTTGAGACCGCCATCAACGAAAACAACCGCTTTACGCAATATATCAAATATACGGATTTTTTGGTTAATCGGAAAATCCCGGCCGAACAAGCCGGAGAATTGGTACGAGGCATCATCATCAAAGCGGTTGAAAAACTTTCAAAATCGATGAACGCGGTCTGATCGTTCAGGCAGGTAGGTTGTAGGTGTTTAGGCTATAGGAAAAACGGATTTAACGATATGCAATGTTGGGGTTAAAACAGCCGAATCCGCGATTAGGTTTGATGGCGGGGCAGGCGCACCACGATGGTCGTGATGTTTTTGTCGATGCTGATTTCAATCTTGCCTTTCAGCAGCCGGATAATGCGATGGGTGATGTATAGGCCGCGGCCCCGACCTTCGCCTTCCAAAAGCCGCAGGCGTTCTTCTTCGGAAAGGTTGCCGGTATTGCTGATCTCCGCGCAGGCCCATTTTTCTTCGCTAAAAGTGCGGACGGCCAAAAATCCGCCCCGGGGCGGAATGGCGTTGGTGGCGTTATTCAAGAGATTGTCCAGAATGCGTTCGAGCAACAGCGGGTAGCAATGTACAAAAAGGTTGTCTTGAAAAGGCCCTTCACGCAACTCCACAAATTGTTTGAGCTGCTCCTGGATCGCTTCTTTATTGATCTCAAAACGATGTTGAAGCACTTGAGTGAGATCGATGACTTTCTCCTTGCCCACATGATAGATGCTCAAAGCCATTTCCTGCAGGCGGTTGGTTTCTTCGACCAGAATGTCGAGATAACGATAAATCGACGAGTCCTTTTCCAAGGGATAATCTTTTTCAATCAGGGTTTTTAAACGGCGCGCAAAACCGGCCGTGGCAATGGCCGGGTTCTTGAAATCGTGCAGAATGTCGTCCAAGCGCTCCATGCGTTGGGCTTTCATCAATTCCCGGCCCAGAAAAAGAAAGATCTCGATTTCTCCTTCGGTATAACGCTGGCGGTGGTCCAGGGCGTCAAAGGTCATGAAATGAGTGATCTCTTCGCCGACATTCAGGGGCATATACAGGATGGAATTGATATTATAAGCGGTAGAAAAACGTTTGACATTTTCGGAAACAATCCGGCTTTTTTGAGGATCCATGACCAGGATATAAGAGGGGGTGACCATTTCATATAACGAGTCATCGTAATATTCCTGCAGGCGCAAGACCAGGGCAAAAGCCGGTTCGCTTTTGACCGCGAATCTTTTACCGATGCCGTGAAATCCCTGGTGTTCCGGGTAACCGGCTTCGAGCAAAGCATATTCGCGGTCTTCGGAAACAGAGAAAAGGGCGCAACTCTGAACATTGATGATATCGGCCAATTCGGGAATGACGCGATTAAAGACTTCTTTCATCTTCACGCCTTCGCTGGCCCCCAGTTTCAAAAATATTTTACGCACAATCGCTTCTTTTTTTTCATTGACCTTATGCATGGCCAGAATTTTTTTACGGGCAATGACAAAACTGAGACGCCGGGCCATGAGTTCGGCGGCCTGGATTTCCAAGGGGGTGAAAGCGCGGTCTTTATGGGGGAAATAAATCTGGATGACGCCGATGGTATCCCTTTCATGCGGGAAAAAATGGGGAATACCCAAGGGGACCGCCAGCAGGGAGAAGATCCCGACCCGCTCCGTGATCTGTTTGTCATGATAGAGCGGTTCATTCAGGATATTCGGCACGAGATAGGTTTTTTGCGTCTTAACGACCAGCCCGGCCACGCTGTTTTCCAAAGGAACATGACTGGGTCGTGTTTCTTCTTCAAACGGATAGGAACCGGAAGAGAGCAGCTGCTCGGTGAGCGGGTCGTAAATCCGGACGGTGGCCAAACGCGCTCCCAAAAACTCCACCATGTGTTTGGCGGCCAAGGAAAGGGTCTCCGGTTCCGAAAGGTCCGGATTGATCTCGATGATTTCTTCGACTTTTTTGACGATATTGGAAAGAAACTCCGGGAACATGTACTCTTTCAGCCAATCAATCAGCAGTTCCCAGAAAGGCTCTTCCAGGACGCATCCCTGAGCCCAGGGTTGCTTTTTCAGTTCGGTAATGAAAGAGTTTGGATGTTCCGTCATTTTTGTCATTCGCTATAGTCTGTGATCGGATATAATCAATAAATAAAACTGAAGGTTCGTTGCCTCATAAAGCGTCTCGACAGTTACGTCGCCGGACGGTATTCTGTTGATTGAATATCGAATATCGAACACTGAATTTCGAATGATGAAGGTTAAGAATGCTCTTAGGTTTTGGTTTTTACTTCGGTATTCATTATTCAATATTCGATATTCGACATTCAATGCTTCGCTTTTTTCTACCGATTAACCGGAAAAACGTTTGCTTTACCTATTTAGCGCTTAAATCCTTAACTCCTTGCAGGATGATATCGAACAGATCCCGGATTTCCGTTTTTTCCACACAGGAAAACGCGATGCGGATGTCTTTTTCACCCAAAGAAATCAGGCCCACGCCGTATCGATTGAGCAGGTGCAGGCGCAAGGTCTCGGCGTTTGATTTTTTAAGCCGCAAACACATGAAATAACCGGAATTAAAAGGGTAAAGATCCCAGGCGTCTTTGTATTTAGGGTCGGCTAAAACCCGTTTCACTTCTTTGGCCCGTTCCGTCATAATCTTAAATTTTTGATCCTTTTCGGTTTGCAGGGTCGCCGACTGCAATGCTTTGAGCGTCATGGATTGGCCCAGATGCGATGCGCTGGAAATGGAGCCCCTGACCGCACCCCCGGTTTTTTTCTCCAGGGCTTCATAAACCTGAGCTTGGTTGTTTTGGGCCCAGATGCCGTATGTAATAAATCCCACTCGCAAACCCCAGACATAATATTCTTTGGTGGCGCCATCGACCTTAACCACTGCCAATTTGGGATGTTGAAAAGCCAGACGGCTGAAGATGGACTCCTTAAGGACATTTTCCTCATAAAAAAGTCCGAAATAGGAATCATCTGTTACAGCCAGGATATTGGTTCCTTTTTGGGCGGCGGTAGTTAATATGCGTACAATGCCGTCGGCTTCCTGGGTTGTCACCGTGTAACCGGTCGGATTATTAGGGAAATTGAGTAGGATAATCAATTTAGATACTTTTTGAGCCTCGGTTTGAATGGTCTGTTCCAATCCTTGCAGGTTAAAGCCACCGGCTTGGTCAAAAAGAGGGAACGTGGTCATTTGAGCGCCATGGCGCACATTGAAGATCAGGTTGTAGTTGCCCCAATTTTTATCAGGCAGGATGATCGTATCACCGGGATCAACCCACATATCCGCCATAACAGCTAAACCATGAGTAATGGCATTGGTCACGACCGGCAAGCTCACCTTTTTCCCGATCAATGAAGGGTTTTTTTCAAACAAAGCTTCCTGCCAGACCCTACGCAAAGGATTAATACCGAAAGAAGGGGCATAGGTCAGGGCTTCGGTTGGGTTAAGGTTATTGAGCATATTCATAACTGAGGGCAGATACATGGTCTGGCCCTTTTCAGTGGCCATACCGATGGTGGCATTATATTTATGAGCTTTTTCTTTGGCTTCCGCACCCTGAGTCAGGATGCCTTTGGGGAAAAAGAGGTTTTTGCCGACTTGCGACAACATGGCAAAGACATGAGGATTGGCTTTTTCAATAATCGTGTTCAGTTCATTGGCAATGGGATGCATGATGATTTGACTCCTATTTTGATGAAAGTGAGATTAATTAAGCAGCGCTTATAAAGGGTTATAAAAATAAATAAAAATTATACAAGCCTATTATAAATAATAACCTGTTTTATTTTAAAAGGCTATATTTTTGTGGTCATTATTCTATATTATTAAGGCCTTATTGCCCCAATTTTTCCTTAAAATCAAAGGCAATGGCCTGGATTTTATAGCTTGACTTAAAAAGACCTCTATTTATATATTCCTTCTATTTAACCTTTTATAACCTGAAAACCTTAGGGTTGCCTTTGGGAGAGGGGAAAAACGATGAAAAGAGATGTAGTGGTTGTCAGTGCCTGCCGAACAGCGATCGGAGATTTTGGCGGTTCCTTGAGCGCCATCTCCGCCAATGATTTAGGAGCCCATGCGATTAAAGAAGCGGTCAAGCGGGCCAATATTCGCAAAGAAGATGTGAACGAAGTGATTATGGGCAATGTTTTGCCGCACGGCTTGGGGCAAAACCCGGCCCGCCAAGCCACGGTTAAAGCCGGTTTGCCTTGGGAAGTGGGATCCATCACCATTAACAAGGTCTGCGGTTCCGGTCTCAAAGCGGTGATGCTGGGCGCGCAGGCGATTCAATGCGGCGACGCCGAAGTGGTGGTGGCCGGCGGTCAGGAGAATATGAATCTTTGTCCTTATATGCTGACCAAAGCCCGGACCGGTTACCGCATGAATACGGACAAAGTGCTCGATGCCATGGTTTGCGACGGTCTCTGGGACCATGTCAACGATTTTCATATGGGCATGAGCGCGGAATTATGCGCCCAAAAATACAATGTCAGCCGGGAAGAAATGGATCAGTGTTCCCTTCATTCCTATCAAAAAGCCTGGAAAGCAGTCGAAGGCGGCAAATTCAAAGCCGAAATCGTACCGTTTGAAGTGCCCGGTAAAAAAGGCGAACCCAAGATTTTCGACACGGATGAAGTAGCCATGCGCGAGCCGCGTACCAGTCTTGAGACCCTGGCCAAATTGCGGCCGGCTTTTAAAAAAGACGGCTGTGTCACGGCCGGAAACGCCTCCAAGATCAGCGACGGCGCGGCTGCTTTGGTGCTGATGTCCCGCAACAAGGCCAAGGAATTGGGCTGTAAAGTATTGGCCAGTTTGGGCAGTCAGGGTGCTTCGGGTCTGGACATGAAATACGTGCTTATGGCGCCGATTCTTTCGATTCCCAAAGTACTGGCCAAGGAAGGTTTGAAAATAGAAGATATCGATCTGCACGAGATCAACGAGGCTTTCAGCGCCTCCTCGGTGGCCATTAACAAGGAATTGGGCATTGACCCGAACAAAGTCAATGTGCATGGCGGAGCCGTTGCGCTGGGTCATCCGATCGGAGCCAGCGGCGCCCGGGTTTTGACGACTCTGATTTACGCCCTGAAAGATCGCGGAGCCAAAATCGGCCAGGTCTCTCTTTGCCTGGGCGGCGGGGAAGCGGTTACGCTGGTGGTGTATAATGAGTAGGAGAAAGGGTTCAAGGGGCCAAGGG
>Ga0105099_10001548_pt1 | contig 14281 bp, 9 predicted proteins | sample PPLLak3cmMay2015_2_FD_79138 | JGI IMG/M metagenome (GOLD analysis project Ga0105099, IMG submission 79138) | Freshwater sediment microbial communities from Prairie Pothole Lake near Jamestown, North Dakota, USA - PPLs Lake P8 Core (1) Depth... | ecosystem: Environmental > Aquatic > Freshwater >... | reverse complement strand
TTGTCTCGACGGCCTTGGTTGCGCAAGAGGGGCGCCCTTTTGTATCGTCACTGATCGGGCAAGTTTCGGCGGACAGCTTGATCCAGCATGTCGTCGTGTTGAGTGATGCAGGGGGATGGAGGTCCCGCATGAATTTCACTCCGGGAAACGACAGTGCGCGGGAGTATATTGAACGTCAACTGGAGTCTCGAGTCGGAATTAGCGTGGAGCGGGACTCGTTCTTCGTGTTGGCGGTCCAGCCATTCGATGCTCAACCGCTCATGAATATCTCGGGCGAGCTGAACGGAGGCGTAGCGAACGACATCGTTGTTGTTGGTGCACATTATGACAGTCAGGCCGGACGGGAATCGGATTGGCAGAACAACTGGCAATCGATGTCGGCGCCGGGTGCGGATGACAATGCCAGCGGCGTAGCGGGAGTGCTGGAGATCGCGCGCGTGCTCGGCGCGAACTGGGACAGCACAATGATGCGGCGGGGAGTTCTGTTTGCATTCTTTGCTGCCGAAGAGGGGACAACGCCGGGATACGCATCCTACTTGAACGGGAGCCGTCATCTTGCGCAACGGCTTCGCCTTGAAGGCCGAACGGTGCATGCGATGGTCAATCTGGACATGATCGGATACAATCGGTCTTACCAGTACGGAGAGATCGTTGCGGATTCGCAATCCGTCTGGCTCGGGGATCTTGTTCGCTCCACGGTCGGGACGTACGCCGTCGACCTGATGCTGCCCAGGCCGCCGTATAGCGCGAATCGATGGAGCGACCACGCTTCCTTTTGGGACCAGTCAATTCCTGCGATCCTGCTCATCGAAAGCGCGAACGTGGGTGCGTCGAGCACATACTACATGGCAAATCCGCATTATCACCGTTCATCGGACACCGTGGGAACGATCAACGGGAATCTGATGCGTGCCTTCACGCAAGCGACGCTCGCGACAGTCCTTGAACTCGTTCTCGATACCAGCGCGGTCACCAGGGTGGAAGAAACCGGAGAGAACGATGGAAGGGAATCGGTCACGCTCGACTCCTATCCGAACCCATTCAACGGGGAAACCGTGGTAGAATTCCGTCTTGACAGGGAACAGCATGTCGATCTCCGGATCTACGACCTTGTCGGGCGGGAGATTGCAGTCTTGTCTGAGGGTTTGCAGCCGCGCGGAATCCGGCGGATTCGCTGGAACGCACAGGAACGGGCTTCCGGTCTGTATGTTGCGGTGCTCCGGCATGCGGAAGAGACTGCGACGCGGATGCTCCTGTACGTACGATAGGGACTTGACGAATGTGTTGGGAAATGTTATATTAAGAGTGAAATGTCTGAAATACAATGAGCGTCATTTTCAGCAGACAATGTGAGTACGCCCTTCAAGCGGTTTCATATCTTGCGCTGAAACCTCCGGGGACACACACGTCCATCAAGGAGATGACGAAGAAGCTCGGCGTCCCGTATCATTTTCTCGGGAAGATCCTCCAGGACCTCACGAACAAAGGGATGCTCACGTCGCAGAAGGGACCGAACGGCGGATTCGCGCTCGCCAAGCGTCCGGAAAAGATCACGTTGCTTGACATCGTCGAGGCGATCGACGGACTTGACCTGCTGCACAAGTGCGTCATGGGATTTCCATCGTGTTCGGACAGCAAACCATGCGCCGTGCACAAACACTGGGCAGAGATCCGGGCGGAGATCCACCGTACGCTGAAGGGACAACACATCCTTGATGTCGCGAGAGCCATGAAGAAGCCGGAATATCATCCGTGATCCTTGGTCTTTCCCTTTTTTTATGAACGCATACCAGAGTAAATGGTCTGATTTATGCGACGCGAAGAGATTGTGATCGCCAAGCCGGCCTCGAAGATCCCGCCAGAACTTCGCCGGCTTCCCCATCCGTTTCGTCGGGAGCGGAATCCCTGGAAGAGGTTGTGGCTGAGGTTTCAGCAGGATTCGCAGCTGCAGCGGACAACGGTCCAGTTCGCGTTTGCGCTCCTCTGCATCTGGATCGGGATCGAGTTTGCACTCTTTGTCCGATGGGGACAGACAGGGGGGACTGCCGCATTCATGGAACGTCCGCCCGGCGTCGAGGGCTTTCTTCCCATCAGCGCGCTGATGAGTCTGAAGTACTGGCTCGAGACCTCCATTATCAATGAGATCCATCCGTCAGGATTGTTCATCCTCCTGGCGATCGTCGCGGTCAGCGTCTTGCTGAAAAAGGCATTTTGCAGCTGGATCTGTCCGATCGGCACCCTGAGCGAGTCTCTCTGGTCGTTCGGTCAGCAACTGTTTGGCAGGACGCTTCCCATCCCGCGGTGGCTTGACTATCCGCTCCGCTCGCTCAAGTATCTGCTTCTTTTCTTCTTCGCAGCCTCCATCTGGGCCATGGACGTCCCCGCCTTGCGGTCGTTCATTTACAGCCCATACAATAAGATGGCCGATGTGAAAATGTATCTCTTCTTCGTGAACATCACGGCCTTCGCATTCTGGACCATCGTTGTGCTGGCGGCGTTGTCTGTGGCTATCAAGAACTTCTGGTGTCGGTATCTATGTCCGTATGGAGCGCTCCTCGGCGCGCTGAGCTGGCTGAGTCCGTTCAAGATCACGCGAAATGCATCGACCTGCATCGACTGTGAGCTGTGCACAAAAGCGTGTCCTTCCAACATCATCGTGCACAAGGCGAAACGTGTTTGGAGCGACGAGTGCATGGGATGCTATGCGTGCGTTGAGGCATGCCCTGTCAAGAACACGCTGACCATGCAGGTGTCTGCGCGTTCGAAGCCGATCCCTTCATGGGTCTTCGGAGCGCTCGTTGCCGGCATCTTCATCGGCGTCACGGGGCTTGCGATGCTGTTCGGCCATTGGAAGAGCGGTATCAGCAGCGAAGAATACTTGCGGCGGATCCAAACCATCGACTCCCCCGTGTATCACCACATTCGCGGCGAGGTGGCCCCCTATGGACCCAATGACTGACGGTTCTGCCGGCATCGCGTCGTTCTATGATGAACTCGCATCCTCGTATGATGCAATGACGGCGTTTCGCTCCCGGTTCGAGCGGGAACGGCCGGCCTTCGAACAATTCGTCGAACGCCATCGCATCAAGAGCGCGATCGATGCGGGAACGGGGACCGGGTTTCATGCGATCCTGCTTGCGCAACTTGGTGTGGATGTGACGGCGTTGGACGTTTCGGAGGAGATGCTCGCGCGGGCGAGAGAGAACGCCCACGCGGAGGGAGTTACGGTCGACACGCGCCTGGGCTCATTCGCCGATGTCCACCGGATGCGCTCCACTCTCGTCGACGGGGTGTTCTGTCTTGGGAATTCCTTCGCGCATCTCTCTTCCGAGCACGAGGTCTCTGAGGCGTTGCAGAGCTTTCACGCGGTGCTCAACCCTGGCGGGATCGTGGTGATTCAGGTTGTCAACTTCCAGCGGATCCTCGCCTCACGACAGAGAATACAGAACGTTCGCGAGGTTGATGGACGAATCTTCATTCGCTTCTACGACTTCCTCCCTGACGCGATCGGCTTCAATCTCCTGACCATTGACCGAACGGGGAACTCGCTTCCGCATCATCTCTCATCTGTACTCTTGCGACCGATTCTTGCCGAGGCGATCATCGCCTCATTGAACCGCGCTGGATTCGAGAATGCGAGAGCGTTCGGCAGCATCAGCGCAGAACCGTACGATCCGGAGCGTTCGCCCGATCTGGTATTGATGGCCAGTCGAGGAGCGTAGGATCGTTCTTCACAATTCTTCAAATGCTGGATGGATTGCTGTCTGAAAAACATTGCGGTTTGTCACAGTCTTTGCGATCGGCACCATCAGGGTTGGGTTTCTTCGAGGAATTTTTCCGATTATATCGGAGAATCATCCGCCCTGAGGACCGTCTATGTCGATCTTGATCTTGCCGCAACTCCGCTCTTGGGTCATCTCTGGTTGTCTCCTGCTTGTTGCTTTCCCCCCATCACTTGCTCAGCACGTCGAACTGCGCGGCCTCTGGATGACTCCCCGGCAAGGGGATGAATTCTGGTCCCGTCAGCAGATCGCTGAAGCGATGAAGAACACCAAGGATGCTGGGTTCAACACGGTCTACTTCCTTGCCTGGAGCCGCGGCTGGCCGCTCTGGAAGAGCGAGGTGTTCCGAAGTGAAACCGGATTCCCGACTGACCCGAACGCAGGAGATCGCGACATCCTCCAGGAGGCGATCGAAGAGGCGCACGCATGCGGACTCGACATCGAGGCCTGGATGGAGTATGGCTTCGTCGCATGGTGGGATGGGTATCTGCTGGAAGGGTATCCCAAGGGGCCGTTGTTCGCGAAGCATCCGGAATGGCTGGCGCGTCGAAGCGACGGTTCTGATGAATTCATCTCGGGCCACGTCGGGACGTTCTATTGGATGGCGCACAGCCAGCCGGCGGTCCAGCGTTTTTTGGTCGCGTTGCACGCGGAGATCGCTCAGAAGTACGACGTAGAGGGGATCGAGCTGGACCGGATCAGATATCCCCGCCTGGATTGCGGATACGACTCAGTCACCGTGGCGATGTATCGCGCGGCGCACAACGGGGCGTATCCAGCCGCTCCTGATGACAGCGCCTGGATGCGATGGAGAGCAGACCGCATCCTTGAGTTTCACAAGTCTGCATACGATGCGATCAAACGCGTTCGACGGAACGTCATCGTTTCCAACGCGCCGGGGCATTACAGCTCGGGCTCCGGATACTCCGCGTATGAAGATTATCTTCAGGACTGGAAGGGCTGGATTCGAGAAGGAAGCGTCGATGCGGTGCAGGTGCAGATGTACGTTGCTCCCGAGGAGTTCCGCGATGTGATCCGCTCCATGATGCGTGGGGTTCGCGTGACTGACAGATTTCGTCTCTTCGCCGGCCTCGTAGTGAAGCCTTCGGAGAAGCTCTTTGCGCGGGAAGAGATCCGCGAACTCGTATCGGTCACTCGCGGTGCGGGCCTCGACGGCTATGCGTTCTGGTTCTATAATGACATCCGGGACAATGGCCTTCTGCCGTTCTTCCGGGATGAGATACACAAGATGAAAGCCGTGTCTCCATTCAGGTCCGCAGACTTCAAGAAGCCGTGACCGAAGGTCTTTAGCCCCTCAGGGGTAACAGTTTCATTCATGCTCGCTGTCCTCCGTGCAGAAGATACCGTGATGTCGTGGTTTTGAGGCAGCCGTTCGCAAAGGCCCGATCCATGAACCGTTCACAGAGCAGTTTCCCATCTCCGATATCCCTTTTTTCATTTGACATATCCCATCTTCCATTTGGCATTTCTCATTTGCCATTCGGCATTCTGTTTTTCCTGGTCTTTCGCCTCTCCTCCCCGGTTCTCTCCCAGGTCCACTACGACACGCTCTCCCGCAAGACCGTCGGTCCGGGTGTCGTGCAGATGAAGATGGCCGCTCCATCGATTCCGTGGCGGGTCGAAGTGCTTGAGGTCGATCTGACGAATCCATGGATCACATTCGAGACGGTGAAGTCGCGCGATCTGCTCAACGGCGGACTCGAACGGACCACGTCGATGTCCGCACGGCGTGACGCGCCGGGACACTATGTCGTCGGTGCGGTGAATGCCGACTTCTTCAGTTTCGAAACGAGCCAGCCCAACTCGATGCAGGTGATCGACGGAGAGGTGTTGCGCCGCGAGCGAACCGACTATCCCGGATTTGCCATCACCCAGGAGAAGCAGGTCGCATTTCGCAAGCCGGTGCTGAGCGGGAGCGTGATCGCCAACGGGTCGACCCGGACACTGAGCGGCGTGAACGAATCGAGGGATGCGCATGAGTTGATCCTCTTCAACTCTCTGTTTGCCGCTGCAACTGGGACCGATGTGAACGGCACCGAAGTGCGGATCATTCCGATCGGCGGATGGCGCGTCAATGACACGCTGCGCTGCATCGTGGACACCGTTGTTGCAGGTGTGGGGAATCTAGTCATCGCGAAGGGGAAGGGGGTGTTGTCCGGAAACGGGAACGCTGCGACTTTCCTCGATAGCAACGTTCAGCAGGGGGACACCATCAGCCTGTTCATTCAGGTCCTCTCGGGATTCCCCCCGCTTAAAGAGCTCATCTCCGGACATCCGCTTCTCGTACAGAACGGGGTCAAGAGCACACTGAGTTCGTCGGACGGATTGGTGACCACGCGGAATCCCCGGACGCTCATCGGCGTGAATGCCGACACGACAAAGCTCGTACTCATTGTGGTGGATGGAAGGCAATCGGGGTACAGCGCGGGAATGACGCTATGGGAATGCCAGGATTTCTGCAAAGACGTGCTGAATCTGTATCAGGCGATGAACTTCGACGGCGGCGGATCGAGCACCATGGTTGTGCGCGGCGTAGTGGAGAATTCTCCGTCCGATCCCGGGGGAGAGCGCTCGGTGGCGAACAGCCTCCAGGTGATCAGTCTCGCTCCGGCTGGGCCGTTGTCTTCGCTGAACATCATCGAGTCCACTGCGAACATCTTCCAGGGGGGATCGTTCCGATTCCATGCCGAGGGAAAGGATGAATACTACAATCCGTTGACCCTTCCCACCGACGTCGTGTGGTCGTGCGACAGCGCCATCGGGATGATCGACAGCACAGGACTATTCTCCGCATTCAACGTGAACGCATCTGGATGGGTGCGCATCGAATATGGTCCTGCGTCGGATTCCGCCTTCGTCGTGGTACGCATGTTAACTTCCCTCCGGGCGTATCCGTCAACGCTCGTCATGGTTCCTGGAGAGCGACTCACGCTTTCTGTGCGCGGAGAGGACTCACAAGGGAACAAGGCGGTGCTGACGAACACCCAGGCGGCGTTCCAATCCAATACAGCGTCGCTGTATGTTGACCAGGCCGGACTCGTGACCTCGACGGGTTTTGGCTCAGGAGCGCTGACGGTCGGCATCGACACGCTGCGGAGCCTTCTGCCGTACAATTCTTCCGGTCATGATACGACCATCGTCGTCGACGCCTTCAACGACACATTCCTTTGGAGTTGGGACCTCGTGAATGCGGACGCAGACAATTTCACCTTCGGCGTCCTGACTGACACGACGATCGTTTCGTCCCCAGCATTCCGGTTCACGTATGACTTTCTTCCGGCGGCTGCTTCGGTGTTTCTTAATACCGATCTGCCGTTGTCGGGCAGAGTCGACAGCGTCTATCTTCGCGTGCTGGGTGATGGCGGAGGACATGTGTTTCGCTTGTTCTTCAAGGATAAGGATGGGGAGCTGTTTGTGATCACGGCACCCGGGACGGTGAACTGGACGAACTCGTGGAAGACGGTGAACTTCCGAATGGTGTATGCGACACCGGTCGGCAGCGGAACGGTGGATTACCCGATCACGCTCACGCAGATCCAGGTGGTTCTTGGTCAAACGAATCTGTCTGGAGGACACGTGATCGGCCATGTGACCATCGATGATCTCACAGCCCACTATCCGAATCGGGCAGTGACACCGCAAGTGCTCTTCGACTTCAATTCCGGAGTGAAGGTCACCGGATGGTTGCAGCCGTTCGGCGTCGGGGGCGGACAGACGGTCGGGATAACGACGAGTTCGAGCCTTGCATGGTCGACGGACCATCCGTATGAAGGGGACGGCGTCGGCAAATGGACATTCATCGATGACGCAGCATTGTCGACGGATTGGAGCATCAGGATCGCGCGGTCCGGACCTTCCACGGAACTCGGTTTGATGTTGCGGGGGAGCTATATCGGCGCTTGGGTATGGGGAGAAGGAGACATGGGACTGACGCTGCGGACTGTCATTCGAGATGGCAATAGTCAGATCTGCCAGGGACCGCCGTTCCCGGTGAAGCACTTCGGATGGAAACTGATCGGCACGAAGCTCGATGCGAGCTTGTTCACGCCATGGTTGACGGCTGGAACGATCACGGACGTGAATAATAAGTTCAACGGATTCCGCGTGCAAGGCTCGAATAGCGTATTGAGCGGACAGACGAGGATACTCTACATCGACAAGATGGTCACAAGTGCACTGACGGTCCCGACGGGATTCATCGCGTTCAGCATCACACGCAACGGTCCGAATGTGCAGTTGTTCTGGAGCGTGAATTCGGAGATCAGCATCAGCAGGTATGTCATCGAGCGAGGCGTTGGCGGAGTGTTCGCGGAGATCGGTGCTGTGGACGGCGCGGGCAATACGGACACGACGAAGCACTATGAGTTCGTGGATCTCCCGGCAAACGGGCAGGTCTATCAGTATCGGGTCCGGCAGTGGACGAACGACGGCGGACAGGAAGTGACACCGACGCAGGTCGTGGACATGACCACTGGAGTTGAGGAAGGGGAAGTGCCGCTTGAATTTGGGCTGGAGCAGAACTATCCGAATCCATTCAATCCAATGACAGTGGTCAGGTATCACCTGCCTGCCGGACAGGCAGGGTTGTCAGTCGTCAGTAGGGTAGAGCTGAGAATTTTCGATTTGCTCGGACGTGAGGTTGCTGCATTGGTTGATGAGGAGAAGCAACCGGGTCGGTATTCAGTAACTTGGGATGCGACGGGGACGGCGAGCGGTGTCTACTTCTATCGACTCACGGCTGGCACGAACATCGCCGTAAGGAAGATGGTGGTCATGAAATGACGGGTGAGAGCTGCCAAGCCGGTGAAGCGGGATCCTACACTTGGCAGGTTTTCAGCATTCCAAGCACCCAGCTCCAGGCTTAAGGCGCTGGACTCTGGGCTTAGCCGCTCATACTACATATTTCCCTTGACATTCCTATCGAAATTCTCGAACTTCTGTTTGTTCGTCAGCCTTACAAACTAATAGTCGTAGGACCTCCTCCCTTAGCGACTTCTAATGTTGCGCGAGCTGAAGCACAGACGCAGCTTCATCGATGAGCCCAACGAATACCGCATCCTGCGGCTCGTTCGGGATTCCAATTCCATCTCCCGCACCGAGATCTCTCAACTCTGCGACCTCTCTAAGACGACCGTCACCGAGATCGTTAGCCGGTTCATCGAACATGGCTTCCTTGAATCCATCGGCGAGGGCTCGTCCACAAGTCGCGGCGGACGCAAACGAGAACTTCTGAAATTCAATCCGCGTGCCGGATACGTGTTCGGGATCGACATTCGCATGCGTTCCGCACAGGTAGTTGCCACCGATCTCAACGCCAACATCCTCCGGCGCGAGAGCTTCCCACACGACGTTTCATCTTCCGCCTCAACCGTACTCGAGCACATCGCTACTATCCTTGAAGAGTGGCGTGCTCTTGATGCTAACCTCTTCGCTCACGCCGTCGGCATTGGGATCGGACTGCCCGGTTTGATCGATGAGCGGACCGGAATCGTGCGCGCCGCAGACACGTTAAAAGGATGGAAAGGGACAGATCTCCGCACGTTCTTCGAGGAGCGATTCGATATTCCCGTCTTCGTCGAGAACGACGTGAAGGCGATGACGCTCGCCGAATATCTGTTCGGTGCTGGCAAGTACATTCCGAATCAGGTCTTCTTCTGGATCGGCGATGGTGTCGGAGCAGGGATCATGATCGACGGAAAACTGCATCATGGTCGCACCTCGAGCGCTGGCGAAGTAGGGTACAACGAACTCGGCTATGTCCTTGCCAGCAAAGAGCGATTCCCGTTGTTGTACAACGGTCAGAAGGATCTGGGGGAGATCCTGGCCGATCCGTCGATCGTCAGAGCGTATCATGCTGGAGGCGGGGATGTTGCGGTATGCACCGCAGATGCCGTCGCTGCTGCCGCCGGCGCTGGTGAACAGATCGCGCTGCGGGTCATCAATGAAGTCACTTCGGTGCTTGCCGTTGCATGCATCAATATCATCAACATGCTGAATCCGGAGATCATCGTTCTCGGGGGGAGCATTTCGCACGAACCGTTGGTGACGCGCATGCTTCAGGATAAAGTGCGGGAAGACCTGCTGACCGAGCCGGCGCAGGCCGTCGAGATCCATCCGGCCAAACTCAACAACGATGGTGTCGTGCTGGGAGCGGTCGGATTGGTCCTCTATGATCTGTTCAAGCCGTCCCATCGCTCGAATGTGCTTCCGCTTGCAGCATATGACGAATGATGTCGGACAAACTTCAGTTTGTCCCGAGATGATGAAGAACGGTGTAGGACAAACTTCAGTTTGTCCCAAGCAAGGAGACACACGAGGAAATACATGAGTAGAAGCCGTACTATCTTGTTTGCATGCTGTGTTGTCCTGTTCGCTCGCGAGCCGGTCGTCGCACAATCGCCTGAACTGCGGGGCGTCTGGTATACGCCGCGGTCGGGGAATACATTTGTTTCCCAATCCGCGATCGCCGCCGCGATGGATTCGCTCGCGCGCAACAACTTCAATGTCGTCTACTTTAATGCGTGGAGTCGGGGTTTTCCGTTGTGGCGGAGTCAGGTGTACTATGATGAATCCGGGTACTACACCGATCCATCGGCGGGCACGCGTGATATTCTCCAGGAGGCGATCACGGAAGCACATCGGGCCGGGATCGAGATCGAAGCATGGATGGAATACGGCTTCGCCGGTTGGTGGCCCGGTCATCCGCTCACCACGACCTTTTCCCGCGGTCCCGTGTTTGCCCGTCATCCTCAGTGGCTCGCGCGCGATGCAAGCGGAAGCGACACGCTGGGAAATCCGGAGGGGACCTTCTTCTATTGGTTCAGCCACAACAACCCGGAAGCACAGAACTTCCTCATTCAGCTTCACCAGGAGATCGCGGAGAAGTATGATGTTGACGGCATCGAGCTCGACCGCATCAGGTATCCGTCCCTGAATTGCGGATACGATAGCGTCAGTATCGCGATCTACAAATCGGAAAATGGTGGGAATCCTCCTCCGTCGGATGTGGGCAATACACAGTGGATGCGGTGGCGAGCGGACAAACTCGTGCAATTCCACGGGGCGATCTACGACAGCCTGAAGGCAGTCAACCCGCACATCATCATCTCCAACGCACCCGCACACTACAGTACTTCCTACCAAACCTATCCCAAAGCATACTATGATTACCTCCAGGATTGGTGGGCGTGGCTGAACAACGCAAAGTTGGATGCAGTCCAACTGCAGATGTATGTTGGCTCGAGCAGTCTTCAATCGTATATCCCATCCGCGCTCTATGGGGTACAAACAGCGCAACGATCGAAAGTGTATGCGGGCATAGCAGTCAATCCCGGTGGAACGCCGGTCTCTCAGCAGGAAGCCGTCAACCTGATCACCGTGACGCGAAATCAGGGACTTCAAGGGAACTCCGTTTGGTATTACGGCGACTTGGTCGCATACGGGTACTTTCCGACGCTGAAGGCGGGACCGTACGCGGCAAAGGTACTTCCACCGTATCGCGATGCGAATTGGCGCCCTGCACCACTGATGCTGAACAACCTTGATCCGTCGGTTGTGGACACGGCGGGACAATGGGTGCTGGTCCCGCAGGCACCAGGATACTTTGGTTCCTCGCTTGTTGCCACGGCCACTGGCGGGACAAAATCGGTAGAGTATTTTGCGAATATCCCCGCTTCCGCGTATTATGACGTCTTCGCGTTCGTTCGCGGCTCCACGGCCCGCACGACACAAGCGCCGTACGATCTTTATGACACGAGCGGGACGGCCATCCGCGTTCTCGTCAACCAGCAGGACGGCAATCTTGTTGGATGGGTCTATCTCGGCACGCGTTTCCATCAAGAGGGGATGAACACGCGCGTTCTTCGTGTCTCGAACGAGAACATTGAATCAGCGAAGTCCGTCTTCGATGGCGGAGCGATGCTGCTGCTCAATCGTCGTTTGAGCCCTGCGGCGATCCCGACGACGGTCGAAGAAGAAAAGACGCTTCCGGCGCAGTTCTCGGTGTCCGATGCGTTCCCGAACCCGTTCAATCCGTCGACGACGATCCGCATTGACCTTCCGTCTCCAGCGACTGTCTCGGCGAAGCTCTTCGACGTGCTGGGACGAGAGGTTCTCCAGGTCATCGGCGGAAGGACGATGAACGCGGGCTCGCATGATGTCCGCATCGAAGCCGATGGACTTGCATCGGGAGTGTATCTGTTCAGAATCGCTGCGAACGGCATTGCACAAACGCGCCGTCTGATGTTGTTGCGCTGATTCCTTCAAACGAACGGTGTTTCACCTTTTCCAACATTCAAACAGAGAGGCTATCATGAGAATCCTTTCGATCCTGTTTCTCGGACTGCTCCTGGTGAGCAGCGCACTCGCGCAGCCGACATGGAGCTATGTCGGCGCTATCACCTATCCGCTCGCCGATACGGGCAAAGTCCGTCCGCACTTGATGACGGTCGATGGGTCAGGGAACATCTGGGTCATGTCCTCCAAAGCGGTTGACACCGCGGCCTACAATGCGCTCTACAAAGCGGGTCCAGCCGACACGGTCTTCACAAAGGTGATCGACCTGACGAACGATCCAATGCTGGCACCTCTTCCGGGCATCAATGCCGGCACACTCCGCGGTATTGCCGCGATGGGAAACGATATCTATGTGGTCATTCGTGAAGCCGGAACCGTCGCGGACTTCCATTCCGATATCATCATCTATCGGAACGGGGATCCGGGTCAGCGCGAAGTATATGGATGGTCGCAAACGACGAGCGGCTACGGAACGTTCGTCTACGGACTTACGCTCACCCGCGATACGATCTTGATCGCAGGCCTCACGACCGGCGCTTCGGCGACTGGCGGTCCGACGATCAGACAGTACAACTTCAGCCGGTGGTTCACCGCTGCTGCTTTTGGTGCCTACTTGCCGCCAACATATCCGGCATTCAACCCGACGGAAGGGGGCGGACGCGAAGCAGAAGGACGTGACGTGATCCGCGATGTGGCCGCGATTCCCGGTGCAGACTACACCAAGCCCGAAACGATGCTCTTTTCCGCTCGCAATGGAAGTCCCGCCCAGCCGAACACCGGAGGCATTTCCATTTGGTACGGCGGTTCGCAGACGACCGGATTCCCGAAGACGAAGGTGGTGGAAGACCTGTTCTCGGAACTCGCCCTCGGCACAGGAATTCCGTATGGCATCACGGCGGACAAAGACGGAAACCTGTATGTGGCAGGAGTCGATTCCACACGTCGCTGGGTCAAAGCCTACACCATCGACACGACCGGTGCGGTGTTTCCGTACACGGAGTTGCCGAGTCAGACCGACCCGTTCAATCCGAATCCGGCCGGCGCGCCGTTCAATGCACCATGCGACGTGGCACTTTCTCCGGATGAGAACACGGCGTATGTGATCGATGAGTATGCGCACGATGTCTACGTGTTCAGCACGGGAGTCGTGGGTGTGAAGGACGAAACGCTGATCCCGACGGAGACGGCGTTGGGGCAGAATTATCCGAATCCATTCAACCCAACAACAGTGATCAGTTATCAGTTGTCAGTGGTCAGTGGAGTCCAATTGCGCGTCTTCGACGTACTGGGGCGCGAAGTATCGGTGCTTGTCAATGAAGTGAAAGCGCCGGGTGTGCACTCGGTACAATGGAATGCAGCGGGTTTCCCGAGCGGCATTTACTTCGCCCGTCTGACGGTGGGGCAGGCGACGTTCACGAACAAGATGATCCTCTCGAAGTAATCGATGCAGTGATTCCCGCCCTGGATACATGCGCCGGGGCGGGGTCCTCACTCCAACGCGAGCAACTCCTATGAAACGCTTCGCTCTTCTCACACTTCTGCTCGCCGCAGCTGCGGGACTCTCCTTCGCGCAAAGCCGCGGCAAGATCGCCGGTACGGTCATCGATGCGGAAACGAAGGAACCGCTCCTCGGAGCCAACGTCCTCGTACTCGGGACCACGATGGGTGCGGCAACGGACTTTGACGGCCGGTTCGTCATCCTCAATGTCCTCCCGGGCAAATACACCATTGCCGCGACCATGCTTGGATACGGGCGTATGGAAATCCAGAACGTTCAGGTGAACATCGACCTCACGACCACGCTGGACTTCAAACTTTCGTCAAGCGCCATTCAGATGCGGGATGTGATCGTGGAGGCGAAGCAACCCCCCGTGGTCAAAGACCGGACCGAGTCGTACACGAGCATGACCTCAGAGGAGATCATGCGCGCCCCCGTCGAGGGCTTGCGGCAAGTGATGGAACTGGCCGCGAATGTACAGCGCACCTCGAACGGCAATATGACCATCCGCGGCAGCGGCGCCTACGAGGTGAACGTCCTGATCGACGGCGTATCTCAGAACTCCTCCTCAACCGGTGTCCCGGGTTTCGCCGGTGGGTTGGGGGACAAAGTGAACAATTCGTGGCGCTACGATTTCAATCCATTCGGTGTTGCGCAAATGCAGCTGATCTCCGGTGGATTCAGT
>Ga0105099_10001544_pt1 | contig 14319 bp, 13 predicted proteins | sample PPLLak3cmMay2015_2_FD_79138 | JGI IMG/M metagenome (GOLD analysis project Ga0105099, IMG submission 79138) | Freshwater sediment microbial communities from Prairie Pothole Lake near Jamestown, North Dakota, USA - PPLs Lake P8 Core (1) Depth... | ecosystem: Environmental > Aquatic > Freshwater >... | reverse complement strand
TCCCGAGGCGCCGAACTCGATCAGGCTCGGTTTGCCCGAGGTCCGCGCCCGGTCGACGGGGTTGTCGCGGGCCAAGACATACTGGGTTTTCACCCATTCCGAGTTGACCTGCATGGCTAAGCGGTTTTGCAATGAAAGAATGTATTCCTGAACCGCCTCTTCCTTTTTGTTTTCAAGCAGCACCTGCCGAATGGTGTCGGCGACCACCTCGTATGAGTCGTCGCCGAACAATTGCTTGTTGGCATCGAAAAATGCGCGCGCTTCGGATTCGGGCACGGATGCCTTGGCGGCCATCTGATTGAAAAGGCGCTGAACCGCCTCGCCGTCCGAAACATTTGCGGGAAGGCTGGAGGATGCCCTGGCCTCACGGACGATGACCCGGCGTGCGGCTTCCTGTTCGAGCAAGTAGAAGCGGTTTTTTTCGAGCTGGGGTTTCAGCTCGGGTGAAGCCTGCTGCAGCATTCGGTCTAACTCGGCGGCGCTGATTTCGATACCCTCGGTCTTAAGAAGAACCGCAGCCGGCAGCTCCGCCACGCGAGCCGATTTCAAGATTCCGGAAGCCATTCCGGGAAAACGTGTGTCCACGGTCGACGGGGCGGAGGCGAACGCCCAAGTTCCCCAGGCGGCAAGAGCCCACAGGACAAAGCTGCTTATGGCAAGACGGCCGAATTTCTCCGGCGCCAGAGCGAAGTGAAGCAAACGTGGTTTCAACTTATTTTACTCCCATCTTGGATAGCTGTTCGACGATGGCCTTTTCGCTCATGAACCCCACGTGGCGGTAGACTTCCTTGCCGTTCTTATCGAAAAAAATCTGGGTGGGGATGGCGCGGATGCCGAAGCGCTGGACCTGATCATTATACCGATAGACGTCAATGACGACAATGGCGGCCTTATCTTTGTAGTCTTTTTGAAGCTTGGTCAATATCGGCGCCATCATCTTGCATGGCACGCACTGATCCGCGCCAAGATCGATCAAGGTCACCATGCCCTTGACCGGGACATGGCTGAAATCCTGGGCTTGGGCGGGGATAAAGGCCGGCCCCACCCAGGCAAGACAAAAAGCCAGGAAAAAAAGAGCGGTGCCGGCGGTCCGTTGCGAGGCTTGGTTTGATCTTTTTCCGGCCCTCATCCGCAGCACCCTCCTTTGGCGGGGGTGGAACTTATCCTGACTGAGGGTTGTTGGCCGGCACAGGCGGCGCAGACAGCTTCCTTGACTTTGCGGACGTCTTCAGCGCTCAAGGTGAAGTTCTTGTTTTTCTCGATTCCTATGTCGGTGAGAACGATGTGGTTATAGTTCTGAATACCGGCATTTTTGAGGATGGCCTTGGCGCAGCCCACAGAGCAACCATCGACAGCCGCGATCACTGGCACATCCAGGGCCGATTGCGTGAACCCCTTGAGCCGGCCGCCGATGCCCGCCAGGCAGTACATCTTGCCGAAGCCTTCCTGGGTAAGTTCGACGGCCGCCTGGTTGGAGAGCTGCCCCACGTTGGAGCCGCCCGAGCAGGCCAAAATCATGATATTGTTTCCCGTTGCGCAGCAGTCCTGAGCCATTTTTTCCCCTTTGCGGTTGAGTTAAGGGTGGTGGTTTCTCGCTTAGTTGTGGGAGCGGCTTTCAAGCCGCGATCGAGACTCGCGTGAAACATTAAAAAAGGATGTAGCTGGAACCCTCTCCCACCCGCCTTAACGATGACTCCCGATGCGAGGAGTTCATTTCTGGATCCACTTTTTGACGTCTTCTTTCTTCGGAATCTTGCCCACGCTTTTTACTTCTCCGTCGACCACAACCGATGGCGTTCCGAACACGCCGTACTCGGCGATTTTAAGCGTGTCGGTGACTTTCTCGACGGTAGCGGCCACACCGGTTTCGGCCAAGGCCTCCTTGACGATCTTCTCGGTCTGCTGGCACTTGGGGCAGCCGGGGCCCAATACTTTGATGTCCATGCTCTTTTCCTTTCTTGTCTGTTTTTATGCGAGAATATTTTTTCTGTGGGAGCGGCTTTCCAGCCGCGATCAATTCAGCTCAGGGAAATCGCGGCTGGAAAGCCGTTCCCACAAATTCAATCTTATTTTTTTGAAGCGGCCTTCAGCCACTCCTTGAGCTGGTTTTTGGACGGCACACGCCCAGCGGCGACCACCTTGCCGTTGATCACGAGAGCTGGATTGCCCATGACGCCGTAGCACGCGATCTCCTTGACATCGCGCACATGATCCAAATCCGCCGGCAGGTTCAGTTCCGTCATAACTGTCATCAAATCCCTCTCCAGCCGTTCGCAGTCAGGGCATCCAGGTCCCAGAACTTTGATCTGGAGCGTTCCGCCATCATCTTCGGGAACGGGTTCGCCAATGAGCTTCTTGTACTCCCGAAAAAAGGCGGCCTCGTAGGCCGCCCGGGCGGTGGGAACGATGTAGTTCGATTTGCCCAGACGCTCCATCAGTTCAGCTTTGATTTCTTCGTCGGATCGCCCGGCGCGATCCCGGGCAACCTGCTCCAAGACCAGCTTCAATCCGATGATCCCGGTGCGGTGCCCGCCGACCGAAATTTGGGTGACATCAGGTTCTGGCATAACTCAATTGTTCCTTTTTTGAATAAGATCGACTGAAAAATCCCCCCGCCCCCTTTGTCAAAGGGGGAAAAGGTGGGAGCGGCTTTCAGCCGCGATTTTTATGCAAAGTAAGCCCCGAAGATCATTCCGCAGATCGTCGACAGCACCACGACCAGGCTGCAGTAAACCACCGTTTTCTGGGTGCCGATGACGCTGCGAATGACCAGCATGCTGGGCAGGCTCAAGGCCGGGCCGGCCAAAAGCAGGGAGAGCGCCGGCCCCTTGCCCATGCCGGCGCCGATCAACCCTTGCAGGATGGGGACTTCCGTTAGCGTGGCGAAGTACATAAAGGCGCCCACGATAGCCGAAAACAAGTTGGCCCACAGGGAGTTTCCGCCTACGAGATTGCTGATCCATTCTGGAGGAATAAGTCCCTCGGAGGACCCCGGCTGGCCCAGCAGGAGACCCGCCACCAGCACGCCGCCCAGCAGCAGCGGGGTGATCTGCTTGGCGAAGTCCCAGGTGGCCATGAACCAGGTCTCGGTTGCGCCGCGGGTCGAGGTCAGAAGCCAGGTTACCGTAATAATTCCGGCGGAGAAGGCGATCAAGGGCTGATGGGGAAAGAGAAGCGCCAGCACCAGGACCGCCGCTCCGGCCAGGACGACTTTAAGCGCCTTCACCCGGAACCAAGCGATGAAGAGGTAACCCAGGAAGGCGGCAAAAATACCTGCCAGCCACCATTTTACCGCGAAAATCGAGTTCCAGACAACATCGCCCGGGTCGGTCGATTTGCCCCAGGTGGAAAAAATCAGCACCGCCACCATGGTCGCGAAATAGACGACGTTCTGCCACAGCGGCCGCTCCTCCTCTTGCTCGGGCATGTGCAGGGCCGCCTCGGCTTTCTGCTGTTCTTCCTTCCGGTAGATCAGGTACATGATCAGGCCGATGACGATGCTGAACAAAACGGCACCAACTGCCCGGGCGATGCCGATCTCAAGGCCAAGGATCCGGGCGGTCATGACGATGGCCAGAATGTTGATGGCGGGACCGGAATAAAGGAAGGCGATGGCCGGCCCCAGCCCGGCGCCGCGCTTCCAAATGCCGGCGAAAATCGGCAGCACCGTGCACGAGCACACGGCAAGGATGCTGCCCGAGACCGACGAAACCCCATAGGCCAAAACTTTACTGGCGCCGGCTCCGAGGTATTTCATGACCGCCGCCTGGGATACGAAACACGATATGGCCCCGGCGATGAAGAAGGCCGGCACCAGGCACAGCAGTACATGCTCCTGGGCGTACCACTTGGTCAGCGATAGGGAGGACATGACGGCTTCCTTGAAGCGCACGCTTTCGATCGGCAGCCAGAAAAACACCAGGAAAGCGCCGACGATGGCCGTCAGCGGCTTCCAGATGCCTTTCCAGTCGATCTGGCTGGGTTGCTGAATTGTTTCGTCACCCGCTTCGGAGCCGGGCAAGGCAACCGGACGGTTTTCACTCGAACATGCACAGGTGGTGTTCATTTTTCCTCCTAATCAACCATAACATAATCAAGACTGTATAGCTATATTCTTATGCAAGAATATTAAGGTTAACAACTAACTTTTGCGACAGATTTGCTCGCGAGAAACGAAAGGCGCTTTTTGGATGATACCGGAAAGCTCCGGCTGGTCTTCGAGCCAGGTGCGAAGCTCGCGCAGGATCCCGGCCGCATAGGGATTGGAGCTGCCGTTCACCAGCGAATAGTTCACCCAGAGGCCGTCTTTGCGGTATTCCACCAAGCCGGCTTCCTCCAGGATTTTCAGATGTTTCGAAACAGTGGGTTGAGCGATGTGCAGGAGGGACTTCAGCTCGCAGACGCACATGTCACTTTTGTGCTGCAGGAGCTTCAGGATCTTGACCCGGTTCGGGTCGGACAGCGCTTTCATGATCTTGATGAACGACTTCATTGCCCACCTCATATATTCATGTATGGCAATATAGCAAAATAAAAACGACTGTCAAGAAGTTTTTTGCCGGTTGACGCAGATTTCTTCGTCTGTTAATTTCCTATCGGAACAAGCGGTTTTAAATTAATGAATACAGCATAGAATTTGTGGCAACATACAGCAAAGGTACTCTTAGGCGACCTCCAATGCGACTCCGAGCCTTCCTCATATCCTTATTATTATGTTCGGCGGTGTCGGGGGCATTTTTCGGCTGCAGCGGCGATGCCGAATACAAGGCCGTTGATTTTGCCAAGACTGTCCCCATCGCACAACCGGAGACAAAGGAGGCATCTCGCGATGTTCTGCGCGTGGCCGTCGCGGCGATGATATCTCCCAGGGAAACGTTTGTTTATTACCAGGAGCTCCTCGACTATATCGGCAAAAATTCAGGTTTCAGGGTGCAGCTCATCCAGCGCAAGACCTACGAGGAAGTAAACGAACTTTTTCCGAAGGGGCAGATCGACCTGGCATTTATTTGCACGGGGCCTTTTGCGGCTTCGAGGGACAAATTCGGATTCGAGGCGCTGGCGACTCCCCAGGTGCGAGGGCAGCCGTATTATCAATCCTACTTGATCGTCCCCAAAGACAGCTCCTATCAAAAATTCGAAGACCTGAAGGGCCGCGTGTTCGCCTTCACGGACCCGGATTCTAACACCGGCGCCATGGTACCCCGCTATTGGCTGGCACAGCTGGGCGAAACCCCCGAATCTTTTTTCAACAAGACGATTTTCACCTACAGCCACGACAACTCGATTCTGGCGGTAGCCAAAGGACTGGTGGATGCGGCGGCCGTCGACGGCCACCAGTGGGAGTATTTCGAGCGTTTCAATCCCACCCACACATCCAAGACCCGCGTGGTCCGCAAATCGCAGCCCTTCGGCAGTCCGCCGCTGGTGGCCTCCGCGCGGCTGAGCAGCGAGGTGCGGTTGAAGATTCAGGAGCTGATGCTGTCCATGCACACGGACTCCGAAGGCGAGCGCATTCTGGAGAAGCTTTTGATCGACCGCTTCGTCGCTCCCCGGGAAGAATGGTATGAACCGGCGCGGGCGATGATCGCCGGTCTGCCGGCCATCTCAAGGAACGCTCATGCGGCCCCGAAGCCTTAGATACACCCTTCTGATTGCGATCGCCGCGATCGTCCTCGCCAGCGGGTTGTTGATTTCCCAGCTGGTAACCCACCGCTACAGCAACAGCCTGATCGCCGGCGCCGTGGCTCAGGCTGAAAACGCCGCCCACAAGCTGGCCCTGGATGCGGCCGAAGTGATTCTCATCAACGACCTGGTGGGCCTGCAGCGCCTGCTGGACGGCCAGACTGCCGCGCATCCCGACGTATCCTACATTTTTATCATCCGCGAGGGCCAGGTGCTCAGCCATACCTTCCAAACCGGGGTACCCGTGGAACTGATCGCGGCCAATGCTGTGGAGGAATCCGAAGCGGGGCATCTGGAAAAGATCGTCTCGGGCAAGGGCCAGCGCTTCCTGGACATTGCCTGGCCCATTTTCGGCGGCCGGGCCGGCACCCTGCGGATCGGCTTTTCAGAGGAGCCTTACCGGAAAAAGGTCGCCGAATTGTGGCTCGAGATGAGCCTGATCACGGGGTTGATCCTGGCGGCGGCACTGGCCGCCGGCCATCTCTTCGTGTTCCGCCTGACGCGGCCGCTGCTGCGGTTGGCAGACAGCGTGGAAACCGTCGGCGAGGACAACTTGGCCCCGCTCGCCCCGGTCAGGGGCCGGGCCGAGGTCACCCGCCTGGCCACGGCCTTCAACACGATGATCTCGCGCCTGAAGGATTACACCGGCCGCCTGGAGGCGTCCAACCGGGAACTCGAAAAGAAGCACCAGGAACTCGACCTCGCCCACCGGCGGCTGCGGATCTCTCTGTCGATCACCCAGGGGCTGGCCGCATTGGCCGATCTAAAGGATGTAAGCGCCTATCTGATCCGCGCGTTCAAGGGCCTTATCGCGTGCCGCAACATGACCCTAATCGTGTTCAGCAGCAGCGGGGACGAGGCCTATGTCACGTCCGAGCAGGGAACCATCGCTATGGGGCCCGAAGCCGCCGGGGCGGCTCACGCCGCGATGGCCGGTTTACAAACCGTCAGCTTCGTCGATAAGGACAAGCTGGCTGGCGCTCCTTTGCCGTTCGCTTTGCATTCCGCCCGACAGTTGGCGGTGCTGCCGTTTCATCACCAGCAGGACCTGCTGGGAGCGATCGTGATCGGCTGCCCCCAGGATTGCACCTGCGTGACGAAAGAGCTGGAGGTGATCGAGCTGATTTTAGATCAGACCGCCGGAGCCTTGCGCCGGGCGGTGCGGCACGAGGAGGAAATCCGGGATCTGCGGGCCCGCATCGAGCCGGCGGCGGGCTTCAGCGGATTGATCGGCAAGGATCCCAAGATGCAGCTGATCTACAAGCTGATCGAGGACGTGGCGCCGACCGACGCAACCGTTCTCATCCAGGGCGAAAGCGGCACCGGCAAGGAGTTGGTCGCCCGCGCCTTGCACCAGCACAGCCATCGCAGCGACAAGGCCTTCGTGGTGATAAACTGTTCGGCTTACCCGAGCACTCTGCTGGAAAGCGAATTATTCGGGCACGAAAAAGGGGCCTTCACCGGGGCGTCGCGGCGCCGCGCCGGCCGCTTCGAGCAGGCCCACGGCGGCACGGTGTTCCTGGACGAGATCGGCGAGATTTCCCCGACCGCACAGATCAAGCTGCTGCGTGTCCTGCAGAGCCAAAAATTCGAGCGGGTGGGGGGAGAGCAGACGCTGACGGTCGACGTGCGCATCCTGGCCGCCACGAACAAGAGCCTGTTGGAGCAGGTCAAGGCCGGGAAGTTCCGCGAGGATCTATTCTATCGGCTGAATGTCATCCCCATCCTGCTTCCTCCGCTGCGCGACCGGCAGAATGACATCCCACTGCTGGCGCGGCACTTTCTGCGCACATTCGCCGAACGGCAGAAAAAAGACCTCCAGGAGTTCAGCAGCGAAGCGATGCGGCTTCTTTTGAACCATCGCTGGACGGGAAACGTGCGGGAGCTTGAGAACACCATCGAGCACGCCGTCGTGCTGGCCAAAGGAAGCCGGGTGGAAGGCGTCGATCTTCCGTTGCTGGTAACCGCCGGACCGGCCGCCCAGACACCCCCGACCACCAGCAAGACCATTACCGGAAACGAAGCCAGGCTTCTACGGGAGGTTCTGGAGGAGTGCAACTGGAACAAAACCGAAGCCGCTCAGCGCCTGGGAATCAGCCGCAGCACCCTCTACGAGAAAATAAAAAAATACCAGCTCACCCCTCCAACCGTGCATTAGCAGCACCGCATTAATTGCCGACCCGAAAACTGCGTTATTTCCGTCCGGCCGATGATCTTTGCCATACGATTTTCGGACATGCCTTGTTAATTGAAATTAATTGAAAAGTTTTATTTTAGAAATAAGCCCGTCCGGAATTCGGACAATCAATGCGCCCACATCGCCCTTCAAGTCTTCTCCTTAAAATACGGTTTCAGGCCTGTCGTCAGGCTCGCTCGAATCGAATTAAAAATGTTTATTTTCAAGTAGTTAAATTTTTTTATAACTCGCGTCCCAGCGCCGATAACAGCCATTATCCGTGCCGTGGCACCTTACTTGCTCCTTCCAGGTCTGGCCCAACAACTCATCCCCAGCCTAACCTCTGGTTGCTGATATGGCGCTTAAATCAAGTGAAATAAGTAAAAAGGCGGTTCTGCTCATGAACGCCAGCCCTGAAGAAAGCGCGGGTATCGCCCTTCTGCTGGAGCAGGCGAATTTAATTACCCAATCCGTGGCCACGCCGTCCGAATTAAAAACGAAGATCAAGGATGCTTCTTTTATAGCGGTCATAATGGATCTCGACTCGGTGGGTATAGACAACCGCACCGTAAAGGAACTCGCCTCGGCGTTTCCATCTATCCCGTTCCTGTGTCTATCAAAGGAACGGTTTCACCCCGAACTGAAAGATTCCATCCGAGACCATATCTACGCTTGTCTGACCAAGCCCATCGACCCGGACGAGCTAAACTATTGGCTGAAATGCATCCGGGAGGACGAGCGAGGCCTCACGGTCGGCTAAGCGCCCCAATGACAACCTCACATCAAGACGGAGGAGAAATGGAAAAGGAAAAAAACACGCCGCAAAACACCATCTCAGATCTTTTAAACGATCTGAAGCTGAGCCGCCGGTGCTTCGTTAAGGCAACGGCGGCGACCGGGGCTGCCCTGGCGTTGGGGACCGGCCTCACACCGGATCTCAAGGCGCTGGCTCAGACCGGCAAGGCTGCCGGCGGGGACATGGGCCAGTGGATTGCCTCGACCTGCCAGGGATGCACCTCCTGGTGCTCAAAGGAGGTCTATGTCGTCAACGGCCGGGCGATCAAGGTCCACGGCAACAAGCGCTCCAAGGTCAACGGTGGGGCGAGCTGCCCCCGGGCCCACCTGGCTCTGCAGCAGGTGTACGATCCGGATCGGATCAAGACTCCCATGAAGCGCACCAACCCCAAAAAGGGACGCAACGAAGACCCGAAATTCGTGGCGATCTCGTGGGACGAAGCGCTCAACACCATCGCCGACAAGATCATGGAGCTGCGCAAGAACAACGAGACCCACAAATACCTGCTCATGCGCGGCCGCTACACCTACATGCGCGACATCATTTACGACGCCATGACCAAGCTCATCGGCTCGCCCAACAACATCTCCCACAGCGCCATCTGCGCCGAGGCCGAAAAGTTCGGGCCGTTCTACACAGAGGGCTATTGGGACTATCGCCAGTACGACGTGCTGAATACCAAATATATGCTGATCTGGGGGGCCGATCCGCTTGCAGCCAACCGTCAGGTCTCCTATTACTCCAGCGTTTGGGGCGACATCGTCGGCAAGGCCACCATCGCCGTGGTGGAACCCCGGCTTTCGGCCACCGCCTCCAAGGCCGACGAGTGGCTGCCGATCAAACCGGGCCAGGATGGTGCGCTCGCTGCGGCGATTTCGCATGTACTTCTCACCAAAGGAATGTGGAGCAGGGAGTTCGTCGGGGATTTTCAAGAGGGCAAGAATCTGTTTGTGGCCGGTCAGGAGGTCGACCCGGAAACATTCGAGGAAAAGCACACCAACGGTATCGTCAAATTTTGGAACCTGGAGCTGAAGGACAAGACGCCGGAGTGGGCGGCCAAAGTCACCGGCCTGCCGCTGGATCAAATCGTCCGCGTCGCCACGGACTACGGCAAAGCCGGCTCCCAGTCGATCTCGTGGGTGGGCGGCGGCCCGGTCATGCAGGTGCGCGGGGCATATGCCAGCATGATTTGCCACTGCCTGAACGGTATAACGGGCGCTTGCGACAACATGGGCGGCACCCTTGTTAACAATAAAGAATACACCGGAAAGTTTCCGAATTGGGATGATTTTCTGGACGAAGCGGCCAAGAAGGGTTCGAAGATGGCCAAGATCGACCACCGCGGCCGCAAAGACTTTCCTTGCATCAACGGGGGCAAACCGGGTTCGGCGGTCGTAACCAACCGCGCGGCCGACGGAATCCTGAATGCCGATCCGTACGACATCAAAGTGGCGATTGCCTACATGAACAACTTCAACTTCTCCTGCACTCAGCCCGAGCGCTGGAACCAGGCGCTTTCCAAAATACCTTTCCTGGTGCACATCACCACCAACGCTTCCGAGTTCTCCTGGTTCGCCGATATTCTGCTGCCGGACACCCATCATCTCTTTGAAAAATGGGGCTGGGTGAAGTCAGCCGCCAACGGCTACCGCCATGTAACGATCCAGCAGCCGGTGATCAAGCCTATGTGGGAGGCCAAAATCGACGAAACCGAGGTCCCCTGGCTGATAGCAGAGAAGCTGGCGCAGCGGGGTTTCGACAACATGCTGCGCTACTTCAAGACGATCAAAGACCCGGAAACCGGCAAGGAGCCGGCTAACGAAAAGGACTTCGCGCTTTACTGCGTCAAGTACACCACCCAGAACCTGTGGGACCCCGCCAAGTACCAGGGCGGCGACAAGTTCAACGGCTGGGAGGAGTTCCGCAAGGCCGGCGTCTGGAACTCGGCCCCTTATCCCTTCCGTAAACGCTGGAGCGCCATGAACACCAAAACCAAGAAATTCGAGTTCTACAGCGAAACTCTCAAGGCCGCGCTGGAGGAACACGCCAAGAAGCACAACACGACGGTGGACGACATCCTGGAGGTCAGCGGCTACCAGGCACGGGGCGAGATCGCGTTCATACCGCACTACGAGGAGCCCTCGACCCTTGGCGATGAAAAGGAATACCCCCTTCTCTTCGTCGATCACAAGTCGCGGCTCAACCGCGAGGGGCGCTCGGCCAATTGCACCTGGTACCAGGAGTTCAAGGACGTGGACCCCGGCGATTCGGTCTGGGACGATGTCGCCAAGATCAACCCGTTGGACGCTACGAAGCTGGGATTGAAAAGCGGAGACAAGATACGCATCACTTCCCCCACGGGAAAGCTCGAATGCACGGCCAAGCTGTGGGAAGGGGTGCGGCCCGGCACGGTCGCCAAATGCTACGGCCAGGGCCACTGGGTCTATGGCCGAGTGGCGGCCAAGGTTTTCGGCAAGGAGCCCCGGGGCGGCAACAACAACGAAGTGATCCCTGCGGTCTATGATCGGTTGAGCGGCAGCACCGTGCGTCACGCCGCCACTCGCGTCAAGATTGAAAAGATATAGGAGGTGAACCCATGCCCAGATACGCCATGGTCATCGATCTGCAGCGCTGCGTGGGGTGCGGCGCCTGCAGCATCGCCTGTCGCAACGAAAACAACGTCCCGGAGGGTATTTACTGGTCCAACAAGATCACCGAGACCGTCGGCACCTTTCCGAATGTGCGCTACCATTACATCCCGACCCTGTGCAACCACTGCGCCGCCGCACCCTGCGTGCGCGGCTGCCCGACCCGTGCCATGCACAAGCTCGACAACGGCATCACCATGCACGACCCCAACAAGTGCATCGGCTGCAAGTACTGCGAGTTCAACTGCCCGTATGGTGTCATCTACTTCAACTGGGAAAAGCCGCACAGGTTCTGGCGCAGCGAGGAGGCGGCTATCCCCGGCGGCACCGCATCGCCCAAAGAGCTTATGGAGAAAGTCGGAGGGCAGGCGACGCCGTACTTCAACCCGGAAAGAACCGGGACCGCCGCCACCGTCCGGCCCAAGGGAATCGTGGAGAAATGCACCTTCTGCGACCACCGGGTCGCCAAGAAGCAGCTGCCCTACTGCGTGGAAGCCTGCCCGGCCAACGCCCGCATCTTCGGAGATCTCATGGACCCAAACAGCGAGGTGAGCATTCTGGTCGGGAAATTCCGCCCCTTCCGGCTGCGGGAGGAATTGGGGACCGAGCCTCACATTTTTTACATCCGCGATTACAACCCGGCCCGCTACCGGGCGACCAAGGGAGGTGTCTAAATGAACGGCAATAAAAGTTTATATCCGATCTGGTTGGGGGTGCTCGGGATTGCACTTCTGGCGGGTGCTATTGCAGGCGCCTTCATCTTCATTCAGGGTCACGTCCTTTTCAACGCCAACGACGTGCTGATCTGGACCCTGCCCCTGGGGGTCTACATCTTCCTGGCCCTGTCCAGCTCCGGGTTGACGCTGCTGTCTGCTCTGCCGCTCGTTTTCGGCATCAAGAAGTATGAACCCTTCGCCAAGCGGCTGGTGTTTCTGGCCATAGCGACCCTCTGCGGCGGGTTCGTGGCTATCGGGCTGGAGCTCGGGTCGATCCTCCACATGATCTACATCATGCTTTCGCCCAACCTGTCCTCGCCGATCTGGTGGATGGGCGCTATCTACAGCGCCGAGCTGGCGGTCCTGGCGCTCAAGTTCTGGAAGATGCACACGGGCGACTACCACAGCAGCCTCAGCAAGCTGTTGGGCACCGCCTCCTTCGTGCTGGCCCTGATCGCACCCCTGATGATCGGTTCAGTGTTCGGGCTGACTGAGTCACGGGCTACCTATTTCGGGCCAATGATGTCCCTTTACTGCCTGCTGATGGCGGTTTTAAGCGGAACGGCGCTGTTTATCCTTTACAGCATGGTGGTGGGCCGCGTCACGGCCAATGCGTCCTCCGGCGAGTATGCTGCGGTGGTGTACGACGATTTCACGTTGATCTTGACCTACACGGCCGGGATCGTGGTGGCCTTTACAGTCCTGAAAATTGCCATTGAATCATCGACCACGATTCCCGCCTTCCTGGTTTACCACAAGTTCGAGCATCTCTTCGGATCCATCGGTGTTTTCGGCACCGAGGTCATCCTAGGATTGTTCCTGCCGTTTGTCCTCCTACTGATACCCGCTGTGCGGAGCTCGGTTGGCGGCCGAATCCTCGTCTCGGCACTTATCTTCGTGGGGTCGCTGGCACGGCACATGGAAATCCTTCTGGCCGGCCAGAGCCATCCGGTGGGACCCAAGGCCGAGCAGTTTCCGCAATACGTGCAGTATATCCCAAGCGTCTGGGAATTGCTGGTGCTGGTCTTCGCGCTGGCCGTCATGCTGCTGCTGTACACGCTGGGGGAACGTTATTTGAAACTGAACGAGGCCCCCATCGGCTGAAGTGAGCCAACGATGCCGGCCCAAATGGGGGGCCGGCATCCGCCGAACGCAAGGAGACTGGAATGAAGGCAAACGAAACATGCATAACTGAAATCGCCAGGGCAGCGACCTACAAGCTTCTCGCCGAATGCTACTACCCTCCGGTGGAGGCGACCCGTGAGCACGTGAGGCAGCTAAGCCGCAACCTGAAGAAGATAGGCTCGCCGGCCGCTGAAGCTGCCGACCGCATAAGGGCTGCATGGCAGACCCACGAAAACTTTGAAGAGCTCGCCATCGACCACGCTCGGCTCTTTGTCGGCCCCTTTGCCCTTTTGGCACCGCCCTACGGTTCGGTCTATCTCGAAGGGGAGCGCCGCTTGATGGGGGACTCCACCCTTGCCGCCGGCGAATGCTACCACGAAGTCGGCCTGGAGGTAGCCGCGGGTTTCAACGGGACTCCGGATCACATCGCGGTCGAGCTGGAATTCATGCACTTTCTGGTCGTCAAGGAACTCGATGCGCTGACCGGTGGACACCTGGACCGCGCCCAGAATTTACGGCAGAAACAGCGGGCTTTTCTGGAGAGGCATCTTGCTGCATGGGTGCCGGATTTCTCGCGCAGCGTCGAGGAACAGGCGCAGACGCAGTTCTACCAGAGCCTGGCCGCGACCACGCGGATATTCATCGAGAGTGACTTAGACCAGTGCTGGAATGCGTGCCGGCCTTGATGGTCGGTAATGCATCCGCTTGACGACCTTCCAAGGAGGCCGCTACAACATCGCCTCCTAAATCCCCCCACCCCCCTTTGCCAAAGGGGGTGAAGGGGGATTTGAAGCGATGGATTTCGTTAACAGAGGATGACGGCATGCGCCATAAACCGCTTTTTAGGATTCGGAAGGAAGCCGATCATGAAACCGTTTGATGAGCTTTTGGAAACATCCGCCGCGGCCCACGGCCATCTCTGCCCGGGGCAGGTGGTGGGCGTGCGCATGGCCATGCTGGGCTGTCGGCTGATCGGGCTGGACGAGCCGACGCGGCGCGACCAGATCAAGAAGCTGATCGTCTACGTGGAGATGGACCGCTGCACGGCCGATGCCGTGGCGCATGTGACCGGCGTGAAGCTGGGGCGCCGCAGCCTGAAGTTCATGGACTACGGCATCATGGCCGCCACCTTCCTGAACCTGGAGACCGGCAAGGCTTTTCGCGTGGTCTCGACCG
>Ga0105099_10001542_pt1 | contig 14328 bp, 12 predicted proteins | sample PPLLak3cmMay2015_2_FD_79138 | JGI IMG/M metagenome (GOLD analysis project Ga0105099, IMG submission 79138) | Freshwater sediment microbial communities from Prairie Pothole Lake near Jamestown, North Dakota, USA - PPLs Lake P8 Core (1) Depth... | ecosystem: Environmental > Aquatic > Freshwater >... | reverse complement strand
GAACGTGCTTGACTCCTTTGGGAAGGCCGGTCGTCCCGGATGTATAGTGGAGAAGAGAGGGGCTTTCGGCCAGGGTTGGGTGGATGTCGATTTTTTCGACGGGCTCGGCTTTCTCCAGGGAAAAGGCGATTTCGCGTTCCTTGAGGGGTTTGCCGTCATGGTCGACGATGATCAGGAACTGGAGGTTGGGCAGCTTGTCGAGGATCTTGCGGACCTTCGGGGCGTGCTTTTTCTGGGTGATGATCGCCCGGGTTTTGGCGTTGTCCAGCCGGACGAACAGCGACTCGTCGCCGAAGGCGGAGAACAGCGGCTGGGCGATGGCGCCGATCTTGAGGATCCCGAGGGCGCCGAGGTAAAGCTCGGGAACCTTGTCCATAAAGAGACAAACCCGGTCTTCGGGCTGGATGCCGAGGCCGCGGAGAAAGGCGCCGATCGTGTTGGACGCCCGCCGGATATCATGGTAGGTAAACGTCTTCTCGACGCCGCCCATGCCTTCCCAGATCAAGGCGGTCTTGTCGCCCTTGCCCTGATCGCAGATGCGGTCGGAACAATACCAGCCGATGTTGATCACGCCGCCGGGTTTATAATCCAGCTCGTTTCCGGCTTGTTCCCAAATGAAAGTTTTGTAGCGTTCGTCATAATTCCCGATGTTTGACATAGCCTATCCTTGTCGAGGGATTAACGGTCCGAAATTATAGCCGATTCGGTCGAAAAGTCAAAACACGAGCGGATTTACATTTTTATCGAATAAACGCGGCTCTTTGAATGAGAGAGGGAAGTCTTCTTGAAGGAAACCTGGAGACTTACTAAAAGATATAGCGTGGTGTCATTGCCCCGGTCGCCCCCTACTGGTAGTGGGGGGCGGAAAACAGGTAGCACCTGTTGAATTTTTTGCTTGACAAATACGGGCGATTTAGGTTAGATTGAAGGAGGAACACTCCTCAGCAAACACCACCAACTACCATGTCGAGAATCTTGCGTCGGAACTATAAATACTTCTTCCTGAGCTTCCTGGTGCTCTTTTTTATCGCCGGCCGACCGGTGGAGTTCGGCCAGGAAGCCGCGTTTTTTCAAGGCTTTCTGATTCCCAAGCCTGTGATCCGGATCGCCCTCGGCCTCAACTTGGACGAGGTGGTTGTCCGAGCCTCCTCTGGGATGAAAATCTACCGGGCGGCGTCAAGCTATGATCTCCTGGTGGGCGACGTTTCCGAAGCCCGGGTTATGGGACGCAAGGATCCTCTCAACGAAAAATTCATCCTCCAGGCCTTTCAATCGCGCCGCAGGGACGAAGCCGATAAGGCCGCCCGCACTCTCCGCGGAAAGATCGACCGGGCCGTCGCCGTCGCCGAGGGAAAGGACGAAAACCTCGACGGCATCTATCAAGTCCGGGTCGGAGATTTTCTCACCCGCGGGGAAGCCCTCTCCTATATCAAGATCTTGGCCGCCCAGGGATTCCCGGAGGCTTGGATCATCCGCGAGGAAATCACCCAGCACGCCGCCGGGCCCCGCCGGATCCTTGTCCAGGGACGCCTGATCGATGTCCCCGAGGAAGCGGCCCTCTATTTCATTCCCGCCAATCCCCAGAGCTACCTGACATATGACGGCCGCAACTACCGCGGCATTTTCGTTCTCCGGGGAAGCCCGCGGGGCACGTTGCTGATCAACGTCATCAACCTTGAGGATTACCTGAAAGGGGTCGTCCCCGGAGAGCTGTCCCCCTATATTTTCGGCGAACCTGAAGCCCTCAAGGCCCAAGCTGTCGCCGCCCGGACTTATGCCTTAAAGAATCTCGGCCAGTATGGCGACCTGGGCTTCGACCTCCTGGCCACGCCCCAATCTCAGGTTTACGAGGGAATGAGCATCGAGCACCCGGCCAGCACCCGGGCGGTCGAGGAGACGGAGGGCGAGGTGGCGGTCTACGGCGGGAGCCTTATCAACGCCCTTTATACGAGCACGTGCGGCGGGGCGACGGAAAACGTCGAAGAGATTTTCGAGGGGAATCCCGTGCCGTATCTCCAGAGCACGGAGTGCGTCCTGGAAAGCGCCCAATCCTATGCCCTGAAAACCGACCTGCGTCTGCCGGCCTATTTCGAGAGCGGGACGAACGTCTCGGCCAAGATGGCCGTGCCGGCCGCGCTCGGGATCTTTGCGCCGGGGAGCGATCCGAACTGGTTCCGGTCGCCGCTCCCGGCCTCTGAAGCGGCCGAATGGATCGACCGAACGGCGGCTGCCTGCGGCCGGAAAGCGAATTCCGCCGCGCCTGCCGCCGGGATGGATCCGCTGACCCCGAAGGCTTTCGCCCTGATGATCCGCGACGCCTTCGGCTGGAAGGAACGGATTCAGACGCTCGTCGGAAAGAGCGAGGCCGAGCATGCGACGGAGGATTTCCCGGGCCTGACGGCCGAAGAAAGGCCGGCGTTGGCCTACTTCCTCATATCCGGAATCTTTGTCCGGGGGGATTTCGCCCTTGACGGCGAGGCGCCCATCATCCGGGCTGAAGCGGCGGTTGCGCTTTCCCGGATCCTGGGATTGTCCCGCGATCCCTTTCAGCGAGGCGTCCTGCGTTCGGTCGAATCGGGAACTCTCCTGGTTTCGACTGACAAAGGCCCCAAGTCCATTCCCCTCGGGCCCAACCTTTATCTCGTCCGAAGCATGGAGGGAAGGGTTTTGTTTGTCTCGACCCTCGACCTCGAGCCCGGGGATGCCGTCCAATGGATCGAGCGGGACGGACGTATCGATCTTCTCCAGGCGACCTCCATCGCGTTGTCCAACGTCCTCGACCAACCCTCTCAATACCACAGCTGGCAAGTTCGGGCATCCCGGGAAGATTTAGAGACGCGGATCAATCAGTACTATCCCGTCGGCAAGCTGATGGACTTGATCCCCCAAAAACGAGGCGCGTCCCAGCGGATCGTGGAGCTGGTCATCGTCGGCCAGGAGGGCCGGGCGCTGGTCAAAGGGCTGAAGATTCGCCAGGTCCTCAATCTCCGGGATACCCTTTTCGTCATCGATCGGGAAACCGACGCCGACAACCGGTTGACCCATTTCCTGTTCTCGGGAAAAGGATGGGGCCACGGGGTCGGGCTGTGCCAGGTCGGGGCTTTCCGGATGGCCCAGAAGGGCGTTCTTTACGCCGACATCCTGAAGAAATACTACAAGGGAATCCGGCTCGAGAAAAGAACTTAGTGGGGTCGGACCTCAGCAAAAATAATAAAATCAATAACTTGTCTAATGAAAAGAAGAATCAAATCTTATAATTAAGGGGCTCGAAGGCCTGTTCCAACTGGAGCAGGATTTCTTTTTTCCGGCGGGTGGTCTTCGATTTGGTTTTTGCCTCGTCGCTCCCGGCTTCCCCGATTTTTTTCGCCCATTGGAGAAATCCGGCCTTGAGGACGCCACGCTCTTTCTTGCTCAGCAGTTGGCAGAGGCCTTGCATGTAATAAATCCAGGATTCGGTCATTCCCTTGGGCGGATGGTGCGTGAGCCAATGCTCGAACAGGTCGCGATTGACCTGTCCCTTGAATACCCCGAAGGATTCGGCCGCTTTGAGAATTTCCGACCGCTCGTTCTTGTCGATTTGACCGTCGGCCCAGGCGATTTCGACCAAGGGGATGATCGAGAGAGTGGCCATGACCTCAACCTGGATATTGAAGTCGACGAGCTTGCGGAGGAGGGCCTCGTCGGTAATCCCGGAGATTTCCGAGAGCGTTTGAAGACTGTGCTCCATTTTCCGGAGCTGCTTTTTTTTCTCCAGGAGGGTCAGGTCTTTTTCGAAAAAGAAGAGGTCCTCGAGGGTTTTACCTCCGGCCCGGAGCCGGTCGATTTTTTCTTTCATGGGGTCGGACCTCAGCATCTTATTAGTAATGAGCCTTTTATCTGTTGGCGTACAGATACGCCGCCCGCAACGTCAACCGGGCCAGATCGGACATGATGTCGGGATTGACCCGGTAGATCGAATCGCCCGGCCGGTGGTAATCGGGGAACGGCCCGTTGGTCATGAAATAGAGACAGGGGACACCCAAGTTATAGAAGGCGGTGACATCGCCGCCGCGAACGCCGGGAGGCCCCATCGGCCACGTCCCGGCCAGGAGCTTCGAGGATTCGTCGGCGGAAAGCAAGGTCGCCTTCAGGTCGGCCGGATCGGGGGAGATCGAGGCTGAGGCCTGGTTGCCCGCCCCGGCCATGTCGAAGTTGAACATGGCAACCATTTTGGTCAGGGGCGCGGGAAGGTTCTTGGCGAAATAGTCGGATCCCAGCATGCCCTTTTCTTCGGCGGCGAAAAGAACGATCATGATCGACCGTTTGGGGCGGACCTGGAGCTTTCCCAGGGCTTTGGCCACGCCCAGAAGAATGGCGCTGCCGGAGGCATTATCGTTGGCCGCCGGGCAGAAAAATCCCATGTGCTCGCCCACGCCGTCGAAATGGCCGCCCAGGATGACGACCTCGTGTCGGAGCTTCGGGTCGCTCCCATCGATCCAGCCGGCGATGTTCTGGGTGACGGCCGAGGGATCATGCCTGGTCTTGACCTTGTAGCGGAAGCGGGCTTGGATGGGGAAGCTCAGGGGTTTTTTGTACAGCTGAAGGTCGCGCCGGAGCTGGGCGCAGGTGAATTTCTGGGCCTGGAGAATCTTGTCGGCGTAGGCGTCCGAGATCATCAGCGGCAGGAAGCCGGGGGTGAAATCTCCGTTGGGATGGACGTTGATCTCCGAATAAATATAGACCAGCCCGGCCGCGCCTTTTTCCTTGGCGACTTTCATCCGGGTCCGGTGCTCGTCGTGATACTGCCAACGCCGGTCCCGGTCGGGCGTGCCGCGGAAGATCACGATGAATTTTCCCTTAACGTCCACCCCGGCGAAATCGTCATAGCCAAGGTCCGGAGCACTGATGCCCCAGCCGCAGAAGACCAGACCGGCGGTGATGTCGCCGCTGTCGCTGAAGACCAGGGGGAAGAAATCGGTCATCGGTTCGGCCGGGAGGATTCCGGCCGCGACTTCTTTTCCCTGTTCGACTTTTAAAAGCTCGACCTCGAGGCTGCCCGATTCGATGACGGTGAGAGGGGAGGGGAACGTCTGGAGGTAGCCGGTCTTGGCGTCGATGGGTTTCAGCCCGAATTCCTTGAACCGGGCGGCGGCCCAGTTGGCCGCGGCGGTATAGCCGCTGTGTCCGCTGAGGCGGCCGGCAAAGGGCTTGTCGCTGAGTGTCTTCACCCATTGGTAGAGCTCGAGGGGTGAGATCGCCGCTTCGGCTTTGCGGAGATCGACGGCGGCCGAAGCCAGGGCGGCCGCAGCGAGCAGGATGAGGACGAAAAGAGACAAGCGCGTTTTCATGAGATCCTCCTTCGACGGTTCGATTATATTAGCATATTGGGGTCATATTGGGGTCGGACCTCAGGAAATATATTTTTATTAATTACTTAGTCAATTTCGATTATAGTTTTCTCGCTCCGCATCCTCCCGAATTCCAAATTTATTGAGAACCGGCTTTCTTGTCCACTGCAAGAAACTATTTTCTCCATCGACGATGATTTCGCCGTGATGCGATTTATTTGATAATGCTTTTTGAATTTCCATCAAATATGCTCTGCCTCCGACGGCGATGCTTTCGGTCCACTTCGAATCTCGTTCGATTCTCCCAATTCTAATGGCTTGATCGATCCAATCGGCCCGCATGGATTTCATCCTATCGGGATTTTGGACTCCAAAGAGTTTCACCAACTCTTCGAGGTCGATGAGTCTGTCGCGCTGATCTGATTTTTGCCGAAAAAGTTCTTCATAACCGCAATACGGCCACTCTGCCGGGTGAGAGCAGACTCGGGCGCGGACCATGTTCATGTCGATATATGTCAGACAGTTGATCAACTGAATTCCGCTTTCTATGGCGGTCGCATGATATCGATCCTCCCAGAAGGCGCCTCGTCGGTTGTTTCGGACATTGTACTCTTGTGCGACTCGAGCCTGAACGAGTTGGAGGGTTTTCGATATCGATGAGTCCGGGTGATTTCCGTCCATCCCGAGGAGATGAATGTGGTTGGAGGTGATCATGAAATTAAAAATCAGAAGGTGAAACCGTTTTTTCGCTTCGGCCATCCATTTGATCCACGATTCTTTCTCTTCACGAAGCGTGAGGAGAAAATCACGATTATGACACCTGTGCGTGATGTGCCAAATTAAACCCGGGATAAAACTGCGATTGGCTCTTGGCACGATTGTCCTTCGAACGTAGGGGAAAATTGAATAATTAGATTTTCCTCTTCGTCGTAATAACGTTATAATGACGTATGAATGGGAATGAATGTCTCAGGGGGAATTTCTTGCGTTTGTTTTTAATTAGTTCCCGTTACTGGCATATTATCGAAATATAATGAGATCCTGAGGTCCGACCCCAAATGCAACCCCAAATGCAACCCCAAATGCAGCTATAATGACGTAGGAAGGGGAATGAAAATGAGGCGGGGAATGAGCCGAGAAAAGAAACGCTGTTGGGGCGAGCTCGCTGGCGAAAAGAACGCTCTCATGCGCGACTACCACGACTTTGAATGGGGGACGCCGCTCCACGACGACCGGAAGATCTTTGAATTCCTCATTCTCGAGGGCATGCAGGCGGGCTTGAGCTGGAATCTGATTCTCAGCAAGCGCGAGAATTTCCGGCGGGCTTTCCGGGGCTTTGATCCTGAAAAAGTCGCCCGGTTCGGCGCCCGGGACGTCGAGCGTCTGCTTGGCGACGCCGGGATCATCCGCAACCGGCTGAAGATCCTGGGAGCGATTAACAACGCTAAAAGATTTCTCGAGGTGCGGAAAGAGTTCGGGACGTTCGATCGATATATCTGGGGTTTCGTCGGGGGGAAACCCGTCGATTCGAGGCTCCGGTCCTTGACCGATATGCCCGCTCGAACGCCGCTTTCGGACATCATCAGCAAGGATCTGAAAGCTCGCGGATTCAAATTCGTGGGCTCAACCGTCGTTTATTCGCATATGCAGGCTACCGGCATGGTCAACGACCATCTGACGACCTGCTTCCGATATCGGGGGTGTCGTTAAATAGACGTCTTTTAACAATATATGGAGGTGAAAGATGATAAGGGGGATCAGGCGTCATTCTTGCGCCAAACGGTTCGTTTTTGTCGGGATGATCTTTCTTTTACTCGGGTTTGCGGCTGGGGGGCATTTCCCGAGCCAAAAAATGATTTGGGATGGCCGCACCGAACAGCGCGACGGCGTCACGATTGTCGAAAACACCGGCCGGCCGATTCACGAGGGAAATATTCTTCTTCTCACGGAGGAGCTTTCCATCGGGGGAGAAGCCGGATCGGGCGAGCAGCAATTTTCTGACATCTATGATTTCGATGTCGATCCCTCGGGCAACATATATATCCTCGATATGCGGGCCGCCGAAATCCGGGCCTTCGATAAAGAAGGCCGGTTTCTGAGATCCTTCGGGAAAAGAGGCCAGGGGCCCGGGGAATTCCAAATTCCGGTTTACATGGAAATCTCTCGGGACGGCCAGTTGCTTTGTTTTGATGCCACTGCCTTTCGTATGACCTATTTTTCCCTGACAGGAGAGTTCGTTAAGCAAAAAGTTTATCCGATGGTTCGGGGCTTCAGGCCGACGCATGTCGATTCCCAAGGGAATCTTATCGGCCGCGCGGTTCTCGCCCCGGCTCCGATCGGAGGTGAGATTCTGAAAATCGTGAACGCGGAGGGAAACCTATCCCTCGAGCTTTGCAAAGTCGAATCCGATGAGTCGAAAAGGGAAAAGAAAGAGTTCGACATCGGGAAGCCTTGGATTTGTCATGTTGCAGACCGGTCGGATCATATTTATTGGGGTTATCCCGAACGTTATGAAATCAGGATGGTGGATGCGGCCGGTCATTTAATAAAAATCATCCGAAATCGGACGAAAGCCGTGGCGATATCTCCGGCGGATAAAATCGCCTATGAAAAAGACTACGCGGACGTATTGCAAAGAGGATTCAAGTTGGTTTTTAGAGATTCTTTTCCATTGTTTGAATCAATTTCTGTCGATGCCCACAATCAGCTGTTTGTCAAAAAAAGGGAACAGGGAACGGAGACTTCAGCTCGTTACTCCTATGACATCTACGATCCGGACGGCCGGTACTTGGCGAAAGTTCTCATCCCGGCGAATCTGAACGAGATGTCCGTATGGGCGGGGGACAAGCTCTATACCCGAGAGACCGATGCAGACGGCATCGAAAAAATCGTCCGCTACCGGGTAAGTTGGAATTTAAAGTAAAAGAAATCTGCGGGAAGAGAAGTCAGGCGTCACTCTTTATATCACATTGATAATAAATCAGTTCCTGAGGTCCGACCCCAGTCAACCCAGTCAGTATATGCAGGCCACCGGCATGGTCAACGACCACCTGACGACCTGCTTCCGATATCGGGGGTGCAACGGAGCCGGGGCCAAGCGGAAAAGAGGATAATAAAAAACTTATTTGGGGGGGGGATTCCGATGCCTGCAACAAATTCCATTTCGTGGAAGGAACGAAGACGCAATATGTTCGGCTTCGTGATGATCGTCACGGGATTTCTGGTTATTGTTTCGTGTCAAAAACGGGAAATTCAGTGGGCCGGAAAGATAGAAAATCAAAATGGCGTCACGATTGTCGAAAATTTCGGTCAACCGATTAATAACGATAACGAGGAAATTTTCAGCCTTACAGAAGAGATGTCTCTGGAGAATAGGGGAGGATCCGACGAACTTTTTTCGAACGTTTATGATTTCGACGTCGACAACGAAGGGAATATCTATGTTCTCGATAGGCGAGCCCCCTATATCCGGATCTTCGACAGGGAGGGCCGATTTCTGAGATCCTTTGGAAAAAAAGGCCAGGGACCCGGCGAGTTCCAAGTTCCGACATTTTTAGAAATCTCTCCGGATGGCCGGCTCCTTTGTTTTGATCCGCTTGCCTCACGCTTGACCTCTTTTTCCTTGTTGGGTGAGTTTCTTGAGCAAACCGTTTACACAAGGAAGCGAGCCTTCGGTCCGAGTCATATTGATTCTCATGGGAATCTCATCGGACGCGTGGCTCTTGCCCCGGAACCCATCGGGGGCCAGGTCCTTCAAATCATGAACCCCGACGGGAGCCGTATCCTTGATGTCTACAAGATTGAATCCGACCTTTCGAAGCGGGGAAAGAGGGAATTCGATGTCGGGAAACCCAGGCTTTGCTTTGCCTTCGACCGGTCGGATCGCATCTATTGGGGTTATGCCGATACATATGAGCTCCGGTTGATCGAGGCGAACGGCACATTGCTGAAAATCATTCGTAACCAATCCAAACGCATCGCGATTTCCCCCGAGGATATAACCGGTCTCGAAAATTTTTATGCGAGTACTGTCCAAGCGGGATTCAAGCTGGTGTTTCGGGACTCCTTTCCCTTTTATAACTCGATCTCGATCGATACGCAAAACCGCATTTTTATCCAAACGTTTGAAAAAGAGCATAGGTCTCCCGACCGGTATTATTATGACATCTATGATCCGGACGGCCGCTACTTGGCGAAAGTTCTCATCCCGGCGAATCTGAACGAGATGTCCGTCTGGGCAGGGGACAAGCTTTATACCCGCGAAATCGATGCAGACGGCATCGAAAAAATAGTCCGCCATCGGGTAAGTTGGAATTTAAAGGAATAAAAATCTGCGGGAAGAGAAATCAGGCGTCTCTCTTTATATCACATTGAAAATAAATCAGTTCCTGAGGTCCGACCCGAGCCAACAAAACCGGCGATTCACTTAATCGCCGCGGCTTGACTCTTGATTTGTCCGGCTAATCGGTTGGCGACTTCCTGGAAACCGGCCGGGGCGACTTGAAGGGCTTTCTCGGCGGCGTTAATCGCTTCCGCCGGTTTTCTTAGCTTGAGATAGACATTGCCCAGCGTCGTCCAACTCCGGTAATCATTGCCGGCCAATTCGGTTCCTTTTATCGCCGCTTCAAGAGCGCTGGCGAGATTCATGTTCTGATTCGTCCAGAATGCCGCATAGCCCCGCAAAGCAACGGGAGCGTTGAGGTTTTTCTTCAGGAAAGCCGGCCCATAAGCGGTCAGGGCTTTGTCTTCCGCGCCGATATCCAGATAAGCCTGGGCGATCGAAGTGATGATCCGGCTATCCTCTCCGACTTCTTTACGAACGGTCTCGATCGTTTCCAGGGCCTTCGCCTTCTCGCCCTTGAGATCGTAGAGCCGGGCCAGAGGGAGGGCCAGGGATAAACCGACGTCCACGGGAGATGCCGGAGTCGAATCGGCCGTGGTCTTGACTTTGACGAGAGTCATGGCTTTTTGAGCCAAGGCGATCCCCTTGTCCAGCGGCTCCTTGTCCTGCAGAATGCGTTGGATCCAGGCTGCCAGAGCGGAAACATCTTGAGGGAAGCGGTCCGTATAGTCCTCGTAGAATTTCGACGTTTCCGTTTTCGTCGCCGTCTTTTGGTAGAAGGTCCGGCTCAGCTGGGAGAACGCAGCTCGCACGATTTCGCCGCGAGGATACTTTTTAATGAAGGCCTGGAGCGGTCCTGGATCGGCCGGCCGGGCGCGGGCGGCCGCGGTTCCGATATTGTATTCCGCATACTGGGCGTAGGTCACTTTCTCGATGGCGCCGGACGTCCCGTAAGAAAAATCGTTCGAGCCGCTCTTCCCGTCCGGGTCCAGGACGAGAATCTTTTTATTGAGTTCGATCGCTTTGGCTTCATCGCCGAAGTCGCCGAATTTCTCGCCGAGCTTGAAAAGCGTCTCGACGGAATTCGGATCTTGAGCCAGACGGAGTTTCAGGGATTTGACCGTCCCTTCGCCCTTCAGCGATTGATCGACTTGCCCTTTGTAATTTTCGACCGGGGGAGCGTAGCCGATGAGCCAATCCACGGCTTCTCCGTCCCCGTTGAAGAGCATGACGGTAGGGGTATTCCGAACGGCATATTTATCAAAGAGGAGACTCCCTGCCGCATCCTGGACAAACACCTGCACCGGAACGAAATTCTCGGTCAGAAAGTCTTTGTAGGAGGGGTTGTCGAAAAACTGCTCACCGAGCAGTCTGCAGATCCCTCAGGTATAAGAGCTGAAATCGATCAGAACGAGCTTATTATCGGCCTTGGCTTTGGCGAAGGCCTCTTCCGGCGTGCCTTTGAACCAATCCAGGCTTTGAGCGGACGCGGCCCCTGCCGCTAAGAGAAATAACGCAATAGAAAATGTTTTTTTCATTCAGTTCTCCAACGACAGCCAGAGTAATTGAAATATAAGCCAAAGCCGAGACCGCGTCAACGCGATATCGTTTAAAAGTCGCTATCAGATTGATATAAATAGATTTCCTGAGGTCCGACCCCAGTCAGTACCCCAACCGCCCTTCGGCGTTTCGTTTCTTCAAGACTTCGATCATGTCCTTAGTCACCGCCGCCAGGTCGTAATCCGGTTTCCAGTCCCACTCGGCCCGGGCGGCCGAATCGTCCAGCGACTCCGGCCAGGAGTCGGCGATGGCCTGCCGGAAGTCCGGCTTGTAGTCGATCGCAAATCCCGGGATGTGCTTGCGGATGGCCGCCGCTTGCTCGGCCGGTGTGAAGCTCATGGCCGTGACATTAAAATCGGCGTGATGGCGGAGAGCCTTGAAGTCGGCGGCCATCAGGTCGAGGATGGATTTCAGGCAATCGGGCATGTACATCATCGGGAGCCGCGTGTCGGGACCGAGAAAACAGGTGTAGCGGCCGTTTTTGACCGCCTCGTAATAAATGGCCACGGCGTAATCCGTCGTCCCACCGCCGGGAAGCGCCCCGTTGCTGATGATCCCGGGGAAGCGGCAGCCGCGGACGTCGACGCCGAAATGGGCGACATAGTAATCGGCTAAGAGCTCTCCGGCGACCTTGGTCAGGCCGTACATCGTCTTCGGACGGAGGATCGTGTCCTGGGGCGTGTTGACCCGGGGCGTTTCGGGGCCGAAGGCGGCGATCGAGCTCGGGATGAAGATTCGGGTCAGGCCGAGCTTCCGGGCGGCTTCCAGAACGTTATAGGTTCCGTCCATATTGACCGACCAGGCCAGCTGGGGATTCTTTTCTCCGTTGGCCGAGAGGATGGCGGCCAGGTGGTAGACCGTCTCGACGCGGTGTTTCTTGACGACGTTTTCGAACCGGTCGGCTTTGGTCACATCGAGCGATTCGAATGGGCAGGCGGGGGCGTTCTTCGGCAGGGGCTGAATGTCGGCGGCGATGACGTTTTCCCGGCCGTGTTTCTGGGCCAGGGCTTGAAGGAGCTCCGTGCCGATTTGTCCGGAAGCCCCGGTAACGAGAACGCGGGACGATGAAGATGTCATGTGCTGGCCTCGATGAGAATGATTTATAAAGGCATTATTAAATAGCACAGGCGTCCGTTGAAATCAAACCGGGAAAAGGCGATACTGGGCCCATGACCATCAAACGCTGCGCCCTCGTGACCGGCGCTTCCGGCGGCTTGGGACGGGAGATCGCCGTCTCGCTGGCCGCGTCCGCCAGCGCCGTGATCGTCCATTATTTTCGCAACCGAAAGGGAGCCGAAGAGACGGCCCGGAGGGCCCGGAAGCTCGGGGCCGAGAGCGCCGTCCTTCAGGCCGACCTGGCATCGGAGGAGGAAGCCCGCAATCTGGTCGCCGCGGCCGAAAAGGTCCGGGGCCGGTTGGATATCCTGGTCAACAATGTCGGCCCGATCCGATTTAAATCCTGGGACGGGCTTTCGGCGGCCGACTGGGAAGATGCTCTCCGGACAAATCTCTTTGGGGCCTATTTCTGCCTGGCCGCGGCCCTGCCCGGGATGCGGGCCCGGCGATTCGGCCGGATCATCAACCTGGGATTCGGCCGGGTCGAGCAGCTGGCGGCTTTTCCGACGATTCTACCCTATGCTGCGGCCAAGACCGGCCTTCTTCTTCTGACCCGGACGGCAGCTGCCGGATGCCGGGGGACGAACGTCACGATCAACATGGTTTCGCCCGGCTTGCTCGGCGAAGGAATCCTTCCGGCCGGGGTGAAGGTCGCCCCCGCGGCCCTGGGGACTTTCGCCGACGTGGCCGCGGCCGTCCGTTTTCTTGCCGCCGACGCATCGCGGCGGATCACCGGGACGAACATTCTGGTCGCCGGCACGTGGAAAATGTGACCGGGCAACGACGAAATAAAGTTGCAAAAAAAATTTAAAAAGGCATACCCGGCATTATTTACGAGGCGAGATGGCTGCGGATGCAAGGCGCGGAGGGTGATGCTGTCCTCACCTCGTTAAGAACGAGCCTGAGGGCTGCAAAGCCCGTGCTAGTCGCACTGCGAACCCTTCGCAACGAAGCAGACGCGGCCATATCGGCTCGCCCCGATTCGCAAAGCTCATGTGGGACTTGCTTCGGCTCACGGGGTGAGCAAAGCGTCGCCCGAAGGGTAAAAACTCAGATTTCGTATCTTAGTGAAATAAAAGAAAATATAGTAATCATTGGAATTTTTATGAATAATGCAGGATAATATCGGCTGACCGATGAAGCCAAAAATGATCCAGGGCATCGTGTTATGCGCCGGCCGCGGCGGGCGCCTCAGCCCCTTGACCGACACCCTCCCCAAATGCCTTTTAACGTTTGACGGAAAGACCATCCTCGAGCGTTGCCTGGACGGCTTGAGAAAAGCCGGAGTCGGCGATATTTTCCTCGTTGTCGGCTATCGGCGGGAGCTGATCGAACGATTCGTCCGGGATCGCGGTTATGCCGGAATCACGTTCATCGTCAACGAAAATTTCGCCCGCACCAACACCGCGGTCTCCCTCAACCTGGCCTTGAAGCAGGCCGCCGCCGATCTCGTCGTCGTCAACGGCGACGTCCTCTTCGACCAGACGATCCTAACGGACCTGGTTTCCCTGCCCGCTTCGCACGGGGCGGCGATCGACGCCGACATTCCCCTGGACGGGGAGGAAGTGAAAATCATCGCCCGCGGCGACAGGATCGTCCGAATCGGAAAGGACCTCGATCCGGGAGAAAGCCTCGGGGAAGCCATCGGCATGTATAAGATCGGCCGGGAGTCGATCTCCGAATTGATCCGGATCTACGATGCCCTGGAGCGGAAAGGGGAGCTCCGGCACTTTTTCGAGAAGGGATTCGACCTTCTGCCCGGGGCCGAACCTATCGGGGAAAAACCGTTCGGAGTCTTCTTGACCGGCGGCCGGCCGTGGATCGAGATCGACACCCTCGAGGACTATCGCCATGCCGAACGGGACATCGCCCCGCGGCTCTGATCGAGCCTTCGCTCACCGGGCCGCCTCCGGCAAGAGCGAAAGCGCCTTTACTCCCCGTTTTCTCCAGATCAACAAGGTCTTCAATCGTCCGGCGGCTTCG
>Ga0105099_10001541_pt1 | contig 14329 bp, 10 predicted proteins | sample PPLLak3cmMay2015_2_FD_79138 | JGI IMG/M metagenome (GOLD analysis project Ga0105099, IMG submission 79138) | Freshwater sediment microbial communities from Prairie Pothole Lake near Jamestown, North Dakota, USA - PPLs Lake P8 Core (1) Depth... | ecosystem: Environmental > Aquatic > Freshwater >... | reverse complement strand
CGATTTATCTGCGTGACACGGAGGAAGAGGTGGAGCGCAAGGTGATGGCGATGTATACGGACCCGACCCGCATCCATGCCGCGGACCTCGGGCATGTGGACGGCAATCCAGTCTTTGCCTACCATGACATCTTTAACCCCGATAAAGATCAAGTGGAAGATTTCAAGATCCGCTATCGGAAAGGCAAAGTTGGCGACGTGGAGGTTAAACGATGTCTGGTGGATGTTTTGAATACATATCTGGCTCCGTTCCGTGAACGACGCGCCGAATATATTGCCCAACCCAAAATATTGTTGGAAGTGTTATTCAGCGGAACAGTGAAGGCCAAGTTCATTGCACAGCAGACTCTGGAAGAAGTCCATCAAAAGATGGGTTTGCTGCATAGCCAATCGTTCAGCGAGAAAGTACTTGCTAACAATATTTCCGGGATTTTTTGCTAACACAGATCTGGAGGAGTAAATGTTTTATCAAATTTCTTTTTACCCACCTTGAAGGGAACCACAGATAACACTGATATGTCTGATCTGGCGTTTGATATCAGCCGCAATTTGCAATAAGTAAAATTTTCAATCAAAAAATCATAAATCACCAACCGTAAATTTATGGAGGTTCCCATGTCCGAACAAACCCGTTTTCTCTTGAGCCAATCTGATCTGCCGAAATCCTGGTACAACGTGATGGCAGACAGTCCGGTTCCCCCCACCCCGGTGTTGCATCCTGGTACGTTTGAACCAGTCACACCCGATTTCCTGTCTGTGCTGTTCCCAATGGAATTGATCATGCAGGAAATTGCCACCGATGCCTATATTGATATCCCCGAAGAAGTGCGCGATATCTACAAACTATACCGCCCTACCCCCCTGATCCGTGCCACCCGCCTGGAGAAAGCTCTCGATACCCCGGCCCACATCTATTTCAAGAACGAAAGCGTCTCCCCGACTGGCAGCCACAAACCGAATACTGCCATCGCCCAGGCCTTCTACAACAAAGCCGCCGGGACCAAGGCTCTGACTACCGAGACCGGCGCCGGACAATGGGGCTCGGCGCTTTCGCTGGCCTGTAATTTCTTCGGGCTCGATTTGGAAGTGTACATGGTCAAGGTTTCGTACCAGCAAAAACCCTATCGCCGCATTATGATGCAAACTTACGGCGCTGAGATATACGCCAGCCCCACCGATAGGACCCAATTTGGGCGCATAATCCTGGAAAAGGATCCCGACTGTAGCGGCTCGCTTGGCATCGCCATCTCAGAGGCCGTCGAAGTGGCAGCCACTTCCGAAGGTAAGAAAAAATACAGTCTCGGTTCAGTGCTCAATCATGTACTAATGCACCAGACCGTAATCGGCGAGGAAGCGCTCAAGCAGATGGATTTAGCCGGTGAATACCCGGATGTGGTGATCGGCTGTGTGGGCGGTGGTTCAAACTTTGCTGGTCTGGCCTATCCCTTCTTGCGCCAAAATCTCAAAGACGGCCAGCGCGCCCGCCTGGTAGCCGTTGAGCCAACTGCCACTCCGTCCATCACAAAGGGTGCATATACTTTCGATTATGGCGATACAGCGAAGATGGCTCCCATCGTCAAGATGCATACACTTGGGCATGACTTCGTCCCACCCGCCATCCACGCCGGTGGACTACGTTATCACGGTATGGCCCCCAGCCTGTCCGCGTTCTGCGACGCGGGCCTGATCGACGCAGTGTCTGTCAAGCAGCGTGCAACCTTCGAAGCTGCGGTAACCTTTGCAAAAGCCGAAGGCATCATCCCCGCGCCGGAGACTGCACATGCCATACGCGTTGCCATCGATGAGGCGTTGGATGCCAAAGCCAAAGGTGAGAAACGCGTCATTTTGTTCAATTTCTCCGGTCACGGTCACTTCGACCTGGCTGCGTACGATGTTTACCTGAGCGGCAAACTGGAAGATTACGAGTATCCCGCTGAGGCTATCCAGGCAGCAATGGAAAACCTGCCACAGGTAAAAATGCCGGTATAGGCAAAAACTTTCTTCTCTCAAGCGGAAGCCCGGCTCATGGAGCCGGGCTTCTTGTATCTCGCGTTGAAAATTTACTTCTGTTTTTCTTCCCCAAACAAAATCACTACAATATGCTGGTTCAAAAATCCCGGAGCAGAAGTATCCTTGCCGGGAATAATTTGTCCCAACGTATAGCCTCCGGCTATGGGAACATTCTCGCCGATGATTTCCTGTATGGCGGTAATCTCCACACCTGGGGTGGCCTTAAGCAGCATCTGCCAGGCAATGTCCACCAGCACGAGCGCAAAAGCCGGTTTGACGCCATCCAGTTCGCGCAAGGCCTGCTGAGTTGCTTGCTGGGCTGCTTTGTGGCAACTCGCCCAGCTGCCGACCAATACAAAAGCATCCGCGCCATCGCGGACGGATGCATTCATGCGGAAACTGCCATCAGCTTCAACGCGAATTGGCGCGCGAACTATTAGTTCGTCGCCTTGTTCCATGCCAAGTGGATACAAGCGTGCCATGTGACTGAGAGGAGGAAAGCTCCACTCTCGGGCTGGAGAACCAAACAATTCGGCATAGGTTTCAGACGCGGGCCGAGCATCAAGCGTACGCAGCCAGAAACCGCGTGAACGTGTGACACGCATATGGCCGCCGACCGGATCCCAGCCGTGAGCGCGACCAACACCCATCCGCAGTTTGTTGCTGAAGACCAAAGATGCCAACGCGCCGGTACCGGTCTGGTTTCCGGCAATTTGATAGGTATTTCCCGTGTGCAAGTCACCAGAAGAAAGCCCACCCGCTATTCGAAATGCTTTTGATGATAGCGAGTTACAAAACTGTTCTGCATCTCCATTGAATCCATCCGCAAAGCAGATGATGTTTTGTGCCTGCTTACCAGAAAGCAACATTTCCAATTGAGTGGCTGTCTCGCGGCTGCTCTGGGCATAGCCAGGTAACCAATGAGCTTTGGCTTCGATTTCCTCGGTGCTGAGAATAGCCACAACCACTGAGTGTGCGTGCAGCCCTTCTCCGGTCAATCCGGCCGGAGTGCTAAAGCCAATCAACGGAGCATCACCGAGTAAGCTTGAGGCGCCACTGGCAACGTCACGCGCTTGATATTGATGGGACGAAATCACAATCCCCAGCCCAGGTGCAACTGCACCAAGACGGTTCAGGGCCTGATGTGTAGCCTGTAAGCTGGCTTCGCGGCCATCCAGGGCTTGCGCCTGTCCAACAGCAGCATGAAACGTCATAGTTGATTATTCCTCTGCCACCGGGATGGTGAAATGGAAGGTTGTTCCTTTACGGTATTTACTCTCAAACCAGATATTCCCCCCTTGCATTTCCACCAGACTCTTTGTTATGTTCAAACCCAGGCCGCTGCCGGGCACCTCGCGAGCTTTTTGATCATCGGAGCGGAAAAACTTGCCAAATATCTTTGGCTGATCTTCCGGGCTGATGCCAATACCATTGTCTTTAACCCAAATATGCACAACCTGCGCCGCACCACTGGGTTCCCATTGATTTGCAGCCACCTCAGCGCCGAAAATGATCTTTCCACCCTCAGGCGTGTACTTGTGAGCATTGCTCACCAAATTCGTCAGTATTTGACCGATACGTGTACGGTCAGCCCAGATCTGGGGCATCGTATCAGGTACGTCCAGTTGGAGTTCTTGCTTTTTGTCCTCAATTTGGCGGCGAGTGGATCGGACCACCTCATCCACTACATCGTGTATATCCACAGCCTTGTATTCCAGACGGAGGCGTCCGGCTTCGATTTTGGCGTTATCGTTCAAGTCCGAGACGAGCGTCGACATACGTTCCACATTCGAACGGATTGTAGTCAGGAAATTGGTCTGCATCTCATTAATCGGACCGACTGCGCCGGCCGAGAGCAGTTCCGTATATCCCTTGATAGACGTCATCGGGTTTTTAAGTTCATGCGCCACAAATGAGACAAACTCGCTCTTGGCATTGTTCGCTTGCTGAACCTCTTCATATAATTGGGCATTCGAAATGGCTATAGCGGCCTGGTCGCTGAGACGATTGAGGAAGGCGACATCTTGTTGCGTGTCACTTACGCTTTCGAGGAACAACAACCCGATAACTTCTGCCTCGCGCCGAATCGGGATCACAATCTGTGTATGCGCGCCGGGCAGAATACTACCCACGGTATCGGACTGCAGAGAGACTTGCTGAGGCTGGGCTGTTTGCATCGCAGACTTTACGGTGGGTATATCCAGTGGCAATAAACCGTCTACAAAGTGTTCCTTCAGGTCGCCGTACCCTTGTTCAGCCATGACGCGCAATTTTTCATCTGCCAGCATCCCAATCAACCCGGCTTCCGCTTTCGACTGGCGCAATGCCCATTCTAGTGTAATGCGCATTGCGCGATCGGTTTCAAGACTGGCATTCAGTTCACGACCAATACGTTGCATGACCGAGAGTTCTTCCACGCGGGCAGCCAGTTCTTGGTCGGTAAGCGTAAATAAGCGAGCGTTCTCAATACCCACCGCTGCCTGCCCGGCAAAAGCAGACAGCAAAGTTTGATCATCTTCGACAAATGGCAACCTGTCCTTACGGTTGATCACTTCGATCACGCCAATGACGTGGTCCTTATACAGCAGAGGAACAGCGAGTAGGGATCTAGTGGTAAAACCAGTTTGTTGGTCTGCAGCAGTAAAACGTGCAGCAGATGTCTGTCCCTGGTTTTCCACGATTGGCTCACGCGTTTGCGCGGCGCGGCCAACAATACCACTCCCCGCCGGAACACGTTGGCCGATCAATTCAGCCGAGGTAGGCGGCCCAACCGTCACTTTGAAGACCAGATCATCTGTCTGTTCATCAACCAGGAACAGACTGCCCGCTTCACAGTTAAGGATGTTGACTGCACTCTCCAAAATGTTTTGAAGCAAAGGCTCCAACTCAAGTGTAGAAGTTAGCTGCCGTGTCAAATCGTTCAAGGTTGAAAGCTGGAAAGCACGCTGCTGTGTTTCTTCCAGAAGGCGAGCTTTGACAATAGCGCCAGCGGTCTGGTCGGCAACAGCTTGCAGTAAGTCAAGCTGCGCGCGCGAGTAGGTGACACTGGCGTCACGGCTGCCAATCCCCAATGAACCAATTGTTTCTGCACCGGCATTAAGCGGAACACCCATCCAGGCAAACACATTTTGAAATGCGGGCGTCACATTGCGAGCCTGGCACTCGCGCAGGTAGTCTTGCGTTAAAATTGGGCGACCCTTACTGACCACTTCTTGCCCCAGCCCTAGAGTTACGGGCAAAGGAATGTTCTCTCGTTCCTCCAGGCGCTCCCGGTTTTCCACACAGAAAGCATAATAGTAATAATCGCCGGCTTTGCTATATAGAGTGATGTGAAATTCGCTAGCCGGGATGATTTGCCCGGTCTGCGCGAAGATCAACTCCATGACATCGTCAAAAGTTAATGTGATATTGACGCCCTGGGATACACGCGTCAGGGCATTCATTTCCTGGATGCGACGTTCCAGATTGGCAACAGTCTGCACGCGTCCAATCGCGACCGAAGCCTGGTCTGCCAGGTTCTCGAGGAAGGTCAAATCCTGAGGCGTGTACGGCTGCCTGGACAAACGCTGGCCAAGCGCCAGCCAGCCCGTTGGGCCGTCTTTGCCGGCTAAACCAACGAACAGCTTGGCTCCAAGTAATTTCAACCGCGCCTCTTCCGCTTTTAAGTTTGATGATAAGTTAGCGCCATCTAAATACAATGGTAAACGCTCGCTAGTAAAGTATTGCACCAATGAACTTCGTGATGAAAAACGCACATCGCTGCTGGGGCGACCGTCAATATCCGGCAGGCTGACGTATTGATCACTGAGCAAGTCAAAAGTGTAGATGTGAATATATTCAGGGGCAAGTGTCTCCATGATCTGCTGGCGCAGAACGAGGCCTATGTTCTGATTATCCAGTGCGCTGGTCATTTGGTGGCTGAATTCACGCAAGCGCTGGTCAAAGACACGTTGACCTCGAAAGAAGGTGTTATCAACCAGATTAAGTAAACGCTTCCGAAATGGATCCAAAACAACCGCTAAAATAAAGACCAAACTACCAATCACATACGGGTTATTGGCTGGCATGGCATCTTTGAAAATCAGTTTGAAAATCAGACTGAAACCGGTCACCAGTAAGGCATAGCTGCTAATGGTCAAGATGAAAAGGACAGAATAAACCAATCCCTGACGTACCCAGAAATCAGTCCGCACCAGACGATAACGCAAAATGGTGTAACCAATGGTCAGGGGAAAGAAAATAACCGAAAAGAACAAGTAAGGGGAAAAAGAAACCAGTCCAAATGGGAAAAGAACCAGCCAAATCCCTATTGGCCCCAGAGACAGTAAAATCCCGATAAGAACCACACGCGCTTGGCTTCTCACAACTGGAGATTGTGCCGAGAAACCGCGATAAACAGTCACACCGAAGTGAAACAGTATAGCCAACGCATCGAAAAAGTATGAAGCGTACCAGGCCATAAAATAGGCTGTCGGTTGTTCCAAGTTAGACATGGTGGCATAGGAATATCCTGCCAAACCAAGCGCAACGACATAGCCTCCCCAACGAAGAAAAGGGCGTCCTACTACAAAACGGGCTTCCTGTGGGAAGGAAAGCGTCAAATCTACCAGCGCACCGCCTGCCAGCGGTAACGCCGCTGCCCAGAGATATGAAAACCGATGGGATGTGTAAAGGTCGAAAAAGGTTCCGACAACAACTGCCATTGAAGAAGCAAAAATCGTGAAGGCACGCCCCGCCGGTTCACTGCGGCGCAAGCCAAAAATCCACAGGCTGAGCGCAAAGAAAGCTATACTGACAATTGAAGGAATAACCAGGTACGAGGTGCGGTCCGGGACAGGGAAACGGTGCAATGTCACATCATAGGTTTGTAATTCCCCTTCTGTCGACCGAAAGACAACAGGTATAGTCTCTCCGGGAAAGTAATCTTCCAGCACATCCTCGACATCCCGGGCACTACGGATTTCCTCACCCGCAACGGAGATTAACTGGTCGCCGTGTTGCACGCCCTGGTTCACCAACTGCCAGGCCTCACTTGGTTTCGTAGGCCCGGCATCATTGCGGGTCATGGTCGGCTCAAAAAAGGCACCCAAGAAAGGTTGTTTTAACCAGGCATTCGCGAAAAAAAGCGCAGCGATAAAGACCACCACGGCGATTGCCTGATAAACCAGGACTATGAACTGCAAAACCTTGCTCAGCGTTAGATTGAAACGTAATGACTGCAACATAAGAATAGAAATTAATGAAAGTTTTTGAAATCAACCTTCCTACAAGCATTTTACACTACCTTTAAGGCAGATTGAGTGGTACTTTCATAACAAACCCATAGAAATTAAAAAAAAGACCAGCTTTAGAACTGGTCTTCTTCATTTTATCAAGAACAACTAAATATCCAGGTTACGTACACTGCGCGCATGGGTCTGGATAAAGCGTTTACGTGGATCAACCGCATCACCCATGAGCATGTCAAAGGTCCGGTCTGCTTCGGCGGCATCTTCTACGGCAACCATCAGCAGGGTGCGGTTCTCCGGATTCATCGTCGTCTCTCATAATTGGATCAGACGCAGTCCACCGAGACCTTTATAGCGTTGCAGATTCGCCTTCTCGCCGCCCAAAGATTTTACCAACTCTTCTCTTTCGTTCTCCGTATATGCATATTTGACCTGGTTTTTGTGCGCTATCCGGTAGAGCGGCGGTTGGGCAATGAAGAGATGTCCTTCCTCGATCAACTCCGGCAAATAGCGGAAGAAAAAAGTTAATAGTAATGTACGGATATGGCTGCCGTCCACGTCAGCATCAGTCATGATGATGACACGCCCGTAGCGCAGACCCTCCAGGTCAAAGCCTTCCCCGATGCCAGTACCTAAAGCCGAAATGAGCGATTTGACCTCATTGTTACCCAGGATTTTATCCAGGCGCGCGCGCTCCGTATTCAAGATCTTGCCACGTAAGGGCAAAATCGCCTGAAAGTGACGGTCGCGGCCTTGTTTGGCTGAACCTCCAGCCGAGTCACCCTCAACGATATAAAGCTCCGTCTTGGACGAATCGCGCTCGGAACAGTCGGCCAGCTTACCGGGCAGCGTGAGCGACTCCAGCGCCGACTTGCGAATGACCAGATCCCGCGCCTTACGGGCGGCATCTCGGGCTCGGGCAGACGTCAGACACTTAGCGATAATAGCCTTGGCCGCCGATGGCGTTTCTTCCAGAAAAGTATTGAACGCTTCGACCACCACTTGCTGGACGTAGGTCTGCACCTCGGCGTTCATGAGTTTGACTTTGGTCTGCGACTCAAACTGCGGGTCAGGATGTTTGATCGAAACGATGGCAGTCAACCCTTCCCGGGTGTCGTCACCGGAAAAGTTCGGGTCAGAATCTTTCAGCAGATTGTTCTTGCGCGAAAAGTCGTTGATCACACGCGTCAGCGCACTGCGCAGGCCAGTCAGGTGCGTCCCACCATCCACTGTATTGATTGTATTCGCAAACGAATACACCGACTCAGTATAAGAATCCGTATACTGGATAGCAGCTTCGATACCAATTCCGTCAAGTTCTTTTTCAACCGAGACGACCGGATGTAGGGGGGCACGGTTCCGGTTCAAGTAACGGACGAATGAATTGATCCCGCCCTCGAAGTAAAATGTCAACTCCCGGCTGCTGCGCTCGTCCCGAAAATGGATCGTGGTGCCGCGCGTGACGAACGCCATCTCACGGAAGCGTTGAGCCAAAGTATCAAAGCGATAGTCGATATTGTCCTTGAAGATTTCCGGATCGAACTTGAATGTGGTCTTAGTACCGCTTTCTTCATCTTTAATCTTGCCGCTTGCTTTCACCGGTCCTTGTGGGTATCCACGCTCGAAGCGTTGCCGATGGATTTGTCCATCACGTTTGACTTCGACTTCGCACCATTCCGAGAGCGCATTGACTGCGCTGACGCCCACGCCATGCAAGCCACCGGAGACCTTGTACCCACCTCCGCCAAACTTGCCGCCTGCATGCAAAGTGGTCATAACCACTTCCAAGGCAGACTTCTTCATCTGGGGGTGTATATCCACGGGAATACCGCGGCCATTATCTTGAACTGTCACGCTACTATCGGGATGGATCACAATATCAATGCGTGTGCAAATCCCAGCCAAAGCCTCATCGATGGAATTATCCACAACTTCATAGACGAGGTGGTGCAAAGCCTTGATGTCAGTTCCACCCACATACATACCTGGGCGGCGGCGGACAGCTTCCAATCCTTCCAGCACCTGAATATCTTTTGCTTGATAACTGATATTACTTTGAACCACAAAGACCTCCGAACAAAGATAGAGCTAAGCTTTCCTTGTTGGTATATTTGCCTTTAACCTATCAAGGACAGTTTGTAACCAAACCTGCATATCACGGTAATATATGAAACTGGCAGCCAGGAGCGATGTTGTAATGAACGCATGCCCGGCGATTCCCACCAGAGCCATCCACGAATCAGAAGATGGGATGTTCCAGAGAAAATTCAACCCGTAGGCGATCAACAATACGCTCAACACAAACAGACTGCTGGTGGGCAGTGTAAACCGCGCCATCCGCAAACTGGTGTAAATTGAGGCAATGGCATTTTGCTGGTGCATAAAAATACCGTGGGGGGTGAAAAATACGGGCACGATCAACCACATAGAGAGCAAACCTATAACCAGCAACAACCCTTGCGCCAATACTGGACTCGCGGTTACGACCAGTGCAAGCACGATCACGAACGGCATGCCAATCATGATTGCCAGCATGAAGGACAACACAGAGAGTAATATTGTTTGTAAGATCGACTTGCTAAGATGAAATTGCACTGACTGAGACGGATCTACCACAACCAAGGATACCCATCGAAAAAACAATGCACCACTCACCCAGCCGACCAGAGTTAACAATATAATCCATCCCAACAAAGTAACGAGAGAATCTACCTGGATAACGGGTGATGAACCGAGTGGAGTTTGGTTGGATATTTTTCCGCTCAGCAGGCTAAAAACACCGATCGGGAAAGTGCGTAAAGTGGTGAGCAAATTGTACTGTTGCAACTGCGTCAGGAATTGAGAGGTGTTTTCTTGCAGAACGTTCAAATCTGATGATGATAAACCACTAAATCTTGCATATCGAGACATTTCTTCGAATAGGGGCCGGAAAAGCCGATCTACACGCAGGCGCGGACCCAGCCAAAGAAAGAGATCCAAGGCCAATGGCAGCAAGATAACCGACAGATTGGATGCAATTGCATCAAAGCCTGCTCTTAGCGAACCAACTACTCCAGGTGGTGGAGGAAGGGTCTCGATCTTGTCCATTTCCATAACCTACCAATTTTACCATATCGCTAACATTTACCGCAAATCTGTTCTATGAATTTCAAAACCTACCCAATCCCTCTTGGCAGCCCTTTTATAGACAGGTACAATCCAATTCGTGAATGAAACCCGTTATTTGCCAGATGTGAACCGAGTCGGCGTGCTGACTGCTGCTGTCTTGCTCGCCTATGCCTTGTCTCGCCTGATCCAGACACCACAATTCACTGTTGAACTGCAATTACCCGGTTTCTATTTTTCATATCCGATTAGCCTGAGTACGGTCATGGTATTCCTCGCCGCCGGGCTAACCGCTACCGGCATGGACTGGCTATTGCGCTCTCATCCATCCCTGGGCGATAAACGTACCATTGAACACTGGTTATTACCTACCCTGTCAGCTTTCATTATTGGCGTCCCACTGACAATTTTGCCGCCCGGGAACACCTGGTGGATGGGCTTCGGCATCGGCAGCTTACTCCTGGTGTTGGTTTTCTTCGCAGAGTATATTGTTGTTGAGCCATCTGCTCCCAACTACGCTATTGCTACCGCGGGACTGACAGCCCTATCCTTTGCGATCTATCTTATTCTGACAACCGCTCTGCGGTATGGCGGCGCGCGCCTGTTCCTGCTGGCGCCAGCCCTGTTCATTGCCGCCGGATTGGTCAGCCTGCGCACCTTGCACCTTCGTATTGGCCAAAAATGGGAATTCAACTGGGCGCTCGGTATTGCTCTCGTCTGCACTCAGATTGCCGCCGGGCTGCATTACTGGCCTGTATCTCCCGTCCAATTTGGATTAGCCTTGCTTGCACCTTTGTACGCTTTGTCCACACTCACTGGTAACTTACTGGAAGGCATCCCTCTGCGCCGTGCGATGATTGAGCCATTGATCGCATTGGGACTTGCCTGGGGAATTGCCATTCTCTTGCGATAACACATGCTAAAAGTACTGGAAATGCAGTCCGCACACTGGCAATTGATGCGTCGCCATGTCATAGCGCAAGCTCCCCTCGAGGCCTGTGGATTGCTTGCCGGGAAACAGAATGCAGTCGAGGCCGTGCTCAAGGTGCGCAACGCAGAACAAAGTCCGGTGCGCTTTCGTATGGATCCTCAAGAGCAGTTCAATGCATTCGAGTGGATCGAAGCCAACGGGCTGGAAATGATCGGCATTTACCATTCGCATCCTTCCGGACCTGAAACTGCTTCCGCTACAGACATCGCCGAGGCTGCCTATGAGGTGGTGCATGTTATCTGGTCCCGTTCGAAACGCACCTGGAAAGCGCGCGGCTTCTGGATTGAGGCTGAAGAAGTAGCGGAAGTGAACATACAAATTGTGAATGGGCAGTAACCTTATACTCAATCTCGTGTTACCATTGTTACACTTGGCTTGGAGGATCCTACTCTTATGCAAATTGTGATTAGCATTGGGGTACTTTTACTGTCTTATATCATTGGTTCAATCCCGTTCGGTTGGCTTATTGTAAAACTGAAGACCGGTCAGGATATCCGCCTGATAGAAAGTGGACGCACTGGTGGCACAAATGCCATGCGGGCAGCTGGTTTCTGGGCCGGGCTGCTTACCGCTATCATGGATATTCTCAAAGGAGCTGTAGCGGTATGGGTATCAAAGGCCCTTATACCCGATGTACATTTGTGGCATGTGCTTGCGCCTATTGCCGCCATCCTTGGTCACAATTACTCAATTTTCGTACCAAAACGAGATGAGCAGGGACGCATCGTAGGCCTCCGTGGTGGGGCAGGCGGTGCGCCGGCTGTCGGCGGTGCTTTTGGGCTTTGGGGGCCATCCATCTTTATTATTTTTCCGCTGGGCGCCCTGGTCTTTTTCACTGTGGGCATTGCATCCATTACTACCATGAGTGTGGCTTTCTTTGCTGTCATTATTTTCACTATCCGTACCTGGTTGGGGCTGACCCCCTGGATAGATATACTTTACGGGGTGCTTGCCGAAATTCTGCTTATCTGGGCTTTACGCCCCAATTTGAAGAAGCTGTTTTCAGGCCAGGAACGCATTGTCAGACAAAGCTTGCATGGATGGATCAAATCCAAACGTGAAACGCGACAACCTAACCACAGTAACGCAACGTAAAAGGCCAGGCGAGAAGCCTGGTTTTTTGTAAAAACTGGTGACTTTGGGTTTGCTTAGTTATCGTCCCCTGTGTCTTTTCCACTCTGAACCTGATGCAATAAGGCACGCAAATTCCGCTCATGCAACGAGACTGCCAGTCCACCCAAATGGACACGGCTCTTACCACAGGCCTCAATGCTTATCTCTTCTAAATATTCCATCGCTGCCTTGCGCCGTGCTGCGGTTCGCACAGCTTTTTTGATGGCGGAAATGTAGTTCAAGTTTTCCTTGATGGCCGCTTCGATTTCGCCCCGCAGGATAACATCACCATGGCCTTGCACAATATTTTCAAGCCCCATACGACCGATACGCTTGATAGAGGCTGCAATGTCGTCCACATTACCATCCACAATGTAGGGTAATGGCATAAAAGCATCGCCTGCAAATAAGATACGGTCTTCTTCGACAAGCACTGAAATGCCATCTTCGCTGTGTCCCAAAGCTGGCATAATGTTCAGATTCTTTTTTCCTACCCTCAAAGTCATTTCACCGTGATCGAAAGTCATATGTGGCAAGACAATCTTGACCTGCCGCAATGCCGCATTTTGCTTGCTGGCTTCTTCCAAAGAAGGAATACCTCGTTCAATCAACAACTCCCGACAACGGGAATGCGCAATAATTGTCGCGCCAGGAAAGAAACAATTACCCCAGGAATGGTCAGCATGGTAGTGCGTGTTTATCACATAACGAACTGATACACTAAGTTCATGTTCGATAAACTCGCGCATGCCTAGTGTTTCATCAGGTAGCGCCAACGTATCGATAACCACAGCCCACTGTGGTCCGGCTACCACTCCCGCAGTAACCTGGGCATAAACATCGCTTTGGAACCAAAAAACATTTTCAGATACACGCTCACGGTGCATAAAAATTCCTCGTAAAATTTTTCTTATAGATAGCACAAACAGGGGGTGAAAGTCAAGTTGTATAGACAAATATTTGGTATCCCCTTGGTGCCGCAATCATATAAAAATGTTGGGCTACTTGGAATTTATCCCTTTGATAAGCGACAAATTACCCTACAACATTAGATTGTTGCGGTACTAGGGGTTGACTTGCCTGTGAAGCATTGACATGATACACTTTGTACGTGAAAGCAAATTTGTTGGTAATTTCGGCACAAACTAGTTTTGGGGAATTAATTCACCGGAGTCTGGGCAATGCAGGTTCTTTTCGCGTTCATGTGGTCAAAGGCAAAGCTGATGCCATTTCAACCGCGGAAAAGGAAATTTGCACTTTAGCGTTGTTGGATATGGACCTGGGTGAAAGCGCAATTCTTGAAATCGGACGCTCTTTGCGAAGTATGAACCCAGATCTTGACCTGGTCATCCTGGCAGACGATGAAATTCCTCCGACTATGGATGCCATCCGCCCGTGGGTACTGCTGCGCAAACCATTCTATCTGCCCGATTTTATACAACTTGTGCGTGCGACTCCCGCTATCCCAAACCAACTGCTTGACGCTTTAGAAGAAGATGTTATCTTAGAAGGTAAAGAAGAAAAGAAACCCTCGTCACAGGAAAATTTAGAAATGTCTGATATTCCCTGGTTGCTTGATGTTTCAAAAGCTGCACAACATCTCACACGCCTGACTTTGGAATCCTCGGCTCAAGCTGCATTGATCACGCGCAACAAAGAACTGTGGGCCTATGCAGGCCAACTTTCGCAGAATGCCGCCAACGAACTGGCAAGTACCGTTTCCCGCCACTGGGACGGGCAAAAGGGCAACGATCTACTGCGTTTCGTTCGTTTAGAATCGACCAAAGCCGAGCACATGCTGTATGCTACCAGTATGACAGACAACGTCATACTGGCGCTGGTTTTTGATGCGGAAACTCCCTTCAGCACGATTCGCAGTCAGG
>Ga0105099_10001539_pt1 | contig 14334 bp, 16 predicted proteins | sample PPLLak3cmMay2015_2_FD_79138 | JGI IMG/M metagenome (GOLD analysis project Ga0105099, IMG submission 79138) | Freshwater sediment microbial communities from Prairie Pothole Lake near Jamestown, North Dakota, USA - PPLs Lake P8 Core (1) Depth... | ecosystem: Environmental > Aquatic > Freshwater >... | reverse complement strand
ATCAGGTTTGAGAGCAAGGCGCAAGCCGATGAAAAAGCGCAGCATACACGGTAGTATGTGAGCATTTTGAAGAGGCTTGCAACACAGCTATCAGACCTCAGGCGGGGTTTTGAAACGACTTCTGCTTAATTATTCTGCGGTAAATATGTAAGCCGATATCATGAAAGCTCAAACCGGACGAATCGATAAAAAAACACCATCGCTTGCGGGTGACCTGTGGGGCGGGCTGGCTTCAATGTTAGTGGCTCTGCCATCCTCCATAGCCTTCGGGGTTCTCGTCTACTCTCCACTGGGGAAGGAGTATGTGGGGCTCGGGGCTCTGGCCGGAATCCTCGGCGCGGCTTCGCTCGGCCTCGTTACGCCGTTTATTGGGCGGACAGGTGGACTGATATCGGCCCCTTGTGCGCCTGCGGCTGCCGTCCTGTCCGCATTCATGGCCGGTCTTCTTACCGGAAATGTCGGCGGCTTAGAGCCGGCGAATATCCTTACCCTAATGGCGCTGACCGTTTTGCTTTCCGCCGGATTTCAGATCCTTTACGGGGCAATCGGCGGGGGCCGGTTGATCAAATTCGTACCTTACCCGGTTGTCAGCGGCTATCTCTCCGGGGTGGGAGTCCTCATCGCTCTCGGCCAGCTTCCAAAGCTGTTCGGCCTCCCGAAAGGAATATCTCTCCTTCAGGGTTTGATCTCCCCGGGGCTCTGGAAGTGGGAGGGACTCGTAATCGGTATTGTCACCATGATAATAATGGTGATTATACCGCGCATTACCAGGAAGGTGCCTGCAGCCATATACGCCCTGTTGGGCGGGATGCTTACCTATTTTCTTCTCGCGTTATTTTCTTCGGAGCTGCTGGAGCTTGCGGATAACCCGCTCGTTATCGGGCCGATCCACACTTCCGGCTCTTTCCTTGCGGCAGTTGGCGACCGGGCGAGCTCCCTGCTTGCGGTCGACATTAACTCGATCCGGCTGATTCTCATTCCTGCTCTTACCCTTTCGGTTCTGTTGTCCATCGATACGTTGAAGACTTGTGTTGTGCTTGACGCTCTGACGCGCAGCCGGCACAACTCGGACAGAGAGCTCATGGGGCAGGGAATTGGTAACCTGGTATCATTTCTTGCCGGTGGCATGCCGGGCGCCGGAACAATGGGACCTACCCTTGTTAATGTAACCAGCGGGGGCCGGACGCCCCGTTCGGGAGTGTTCGAAGGCTCATTCGTGGTCTTGACCCTTCTCTTGCTCAGCCAGCTTGTAGCGTGGGTGCCGATTGGAGCTCTGGCAGGCATCCTGCTTGTCATTGCGTTGCGGATGTTGGACTGGAGGAGCATGTTGCGGTTATTACGCTATCCTGCCGGACGGCTCGATTGTGCCGTGATAGCAGGAGTGGTGCTTGTCGCAGTAACCGTTGACCTGATCGCTGCTTCCGGGGTTGGTGTTGCCCTTGCGATTCTGCTCTTTATCAGGGACCAGATCCGGGGTTCTGTAATCCGCCGGAAGATGGACCTGAACCAGGTCTCATCCAAGACCCGTCGGCTGGATTCAGAACGAAAGATCCTTGATCAATTCGGCTGGCAAGGTGTCTTCTGCGAGCTTCAGGGCAACCTGTTCTTCGGAACCACCGACCAGCTCTTCTCCCATTTAGAGGCCGATCTCAGGAGAAAGCGCTTCATTCTCTTCGATATGCGGCGGGTCCAGTCGATGGACTATACGGCAGCTCACCTTTTCGAACAGATGCAGGCGCAGCTGGAGGAACGGGGAGGGCGGCTGCTGTTCACCGGCATGCCCTCAGCCCTGCTTGACCGGCGCGATTTCGAACGCTATCTTGCGCAGTTGGGTGTCGTCAGCGAAGGCGGGGTTATGGTTTCGGAAACGCTCGACAGCGCGCTGGACTGGATGGAAGAGCAGATTTTAGAGGCTTCGGGCGTCCGGACAAAAGATGACGAACAACTGCTGGAACTGAAGGATTTTGATCTGTTTCGCGAATTCGAGGAGAGGACCCAGAAAGAATTACTCGCCTGCATGCATGAAATTTCAGTCGAGCAGGGCCAGAAGATTTTCTCCCAGGGGGATCAGGGAGACGAAATTTTCCTTATACGCCGGGGCAGCGTACGTGTTCTGCTCCCGCTCAAGGGAGGCAAGTGGCACCATCTTGCCACCATTGGCCGGGGGGATTTTTTCGGCGAACTGTCATTTCTCGACCTCAGCATCCGTTCCGCCGATGTAGAGGCTAAAGCTAAAACCGACCTCTACGTGCTTTCGCGTTCCCGTTTTAACGAAAAGAGCTATTCCGACGCCGTCTTCGGAGTCCAGGTTTTCGCACGCCTGGCCCTTGCTATTGCCAAACGCCTTCGTCATACCGATACCGAGCTGCAGGCGCTTGAGGAGCGGTAGATAAGCGGTGTCCGGCTTTATATCTTCCTGAAAGTGAGTATTCGGTAATTTTTAGGGGAAGGCGCTGTTTCAAACAGTATCCATTGTGAGCTGTTGTCATTTTTTCCATGCTTGACCAACCTGGTTTTTAGTCTTTATTGCCATATAATACCAAGCAACTAAAGTTCCTTTTCCTCTGTATTTCATGGATATTATTCTCTTTTCATTCTGACTTAAATAGAGTAGAATTCTATCGAAAACCGGAAAATACCGGCCAAACATATAAATTGTTAGCTCACTATAATGTAATCCAGAGTTTTTCTTTGCATACGCAAATTTTGATGCAAAAAAAGGAGAATTTTTATGCTGAAAACAAGTGTTGATCAACCGGGAAAAGCCAACAAAGCTTTGATGGCGTTGGGCATATTGCAAGGGTATATCAAGAATCCTTTGTGGTTCTTATTATCGACTCTTCTCACCCTTCCGAAATTTAAAAAACAACTACCCAAAGATTTACCTAAGGAGTTTATTGAAGTCACTGCCCTCCAGACATGGATGTACATTCGGCTAAAAAAGCGAGTAGGGCAGAAAACAGCATATGAGATAGTTCGTGCCATTGTCCTTCCTCTTGGGCTGGATATCCAGCAGGGTAACTTTCGGAACGTGGAGGCTCCGCGTACCTTCGATAATTTAATAACGTACCAGCAGCGCACTAATCGGGAAGGTCCTACGCGCTGGAACAAGATGGAGATTATAGAGCAAAGCGATTATAAATATGAGTTCCGCGTCCATAACTGCATGTTCAATGAACTATACACTCAAATAGGAACTCCCGAATTGACCAAGTTAATGTGTGAGGTGGATAATGCAATTTTCAATACCTATCTTCCGGAGGAAGTGACCTTTCACCGAAACGGCATTGGAAATCGAATTGCAGATGGTGCATCGATTTGTCATTTTGTCATTGAGCGCCACCAAAAACATAATGAGATTTAAGGTTAAATTAGCGGAATAAAATATGATCAGAATAAAGCCGGCTAACAAAATAATTCAAAGGCTCGTACCTCGCCGCTGATCATTGTCGTTATATTGAGCCTTCGGCCATAAAAAGGAAATAGAATGAAATTTATAATAGTAGGATCTGGAAAACTTTCAAATTCAATACAAAAATACATAAATAAAGAAAAGTATAAGCCATTACAAAGATGGATTGAATTTGACAAAAATACAAATGAAAAGGTCATAATTATACATGCTGCTTCTGGTCGAGAACTTGATGACTGTATATCTTATTGTCAAAAAACCAAATCAGCATTAATAGAGATGTCCACCGGATCACAAATTGAAAACATTAATGTTGATTTTCCCGCTTTCATTTGTCCGAATACATCACTTTTGCTTTGTAAATTGATGCGTGTAATAAAACTGTCAGGAAACATGTTTAAAAACAATAATGTGAAAATAATAGAATCGCATCAGGAAGAGAAGAAATCACTCCCGGGTACAGCGGCAAGTTTTGCAAATTCATTACAAGTTCCAATTAATGAAATTGTCTCTATAAGGAAAAAAGAAGAACAACTCAGAATTGGAATTGATGAAGAGCATTTAGATTTACACGCGTACCACAAAATAATGATTAATGGAAACGATGACAGCGAAATAATTATTGAAACAAAAGTCGGCGGGCACCAATCATATGTCAAAGGATTGGAAAAAATTCTTGATTACATAATTGCAAATAAACCTGAAAACAGAAAATATAGATTGGAAGATATTATAGAGGAGATTTAAAATAACAATTACTTCAAGTTTATTGAAGCTACCCGCCGCAGAGCGAGCGGGGAATCTTCACCGCATGGAATATCATCTGTTTTTTTTAATTTGCTCGCTAACCCCGCCGCAAGCAGCGGGGTTAGCGCTCGCGTTTCGGTTCAACGGACAAGCCGCTTCGCAAGTTAGGCTGATACTGCATAATAACTATTTGTTCTCAACTCCCGGCTTCATAAGTTCCATGGAGCAAAACCGGGCAAAATCAATTATTTGGAAATACGGATTAAATAAGCAAGGCTTTATTAAAATAAATAATTGTGCTATGGGATCCATGTATTTTCAACCACCCGAGTTACTGAAACCGGGGAAGATCGTTTGATCAGTTCATTCTAAAAAACCGGGGAGATTTAAATTGATACCCTCGCGTAAAAACGTGAAACAAATTAATATAATAGGCTTACTGGCTCAATAGCGATACGCGATGGCTCAAAGGATCCACAATGAGATTGGGTTTTGAATGGGACGAAAAGTAAGCCAAAGAGAATCTCAAAAAGCACAGAGTCAGTTTTTCTGAAGCCAGAACGATTTTCATCGATCCCTTTTCATTTACAATGCCAGACCCCGACCATTCAGTGGAGGAGCAACGGTATATTGACATCGGTAGTTCTGAGAAGGGACGTGTGCTGGTAGTAGTTTATACCGAACGGAGCTCGATCATACGTATTATCAGTTGCCGTAAAGCAGCCCTATGGGAGAGAAAACTTTATGAAAAAGGCAGTAACTAAAAGAGTACAGGTGAAGGACAACGATATGTGTGCCGAATATGATTTTACGGGTGGAGTGCGAGGCAAGCACTTCAAAGCAATGCACGCCGGGTATACAATCACTATTCATAAGGCGGATGGCACAACAGTTGTTAAAGATGTGATGCCGAAAGAAGGTGCAGTTGTTATAGAACCGGATATTCGAACGTATTTCCCATACTCGGAATCGGTGAATAGGGCTTTGCGCTGTTTAATTCCACTGCTGTCCAAAAAGCAGAGAATAAAGGCGAAGAGAGTCTAACAATCTTTGATTGTACAGCTTAATCAATCGTATCTGCGATTGTTTTATTTAAGCAGAGAACATATCTGAAAAGTATAATATTTCTATTGGTGAACTTCGATCAGGGAGCCGAAGAAGAGAAGCGGTAAAAGCCGGGTGTGCAATATAGCAGCCAGGTGCCAGGGAGCTGAGTTATTCCGGGATTGATGTTGCAGGTATATTTGTGTTACAAACTTTTGCGTGATGCGGTTGAAATCAGCAGTGGGGATACCGGATACAGATAACATGAAGTTAGGGTTGTGAACGTTCTGCACGAACGCGAACGTCCCGTATTCGCGAGGAGACTAAAATGACTAACGTTAAAGAATATGGAGCCGCTCTGGCGGTGTTGATTGACGCAGATAATGCAAATCCTGCGATTGTTGAAGGGCTTTTAGCAGAAATTGCAAAGCATGGGGTTGCCAGTGTAAAGCGAATTTATGGCGACTGGACAAACACTAATCTGAGCCAGTGGAAAACCGCCCTCCTGGAGTACTCCATTCAACCCATCCAGCAATTTGCATACACTACAGGGAAAAACGCCACTGACAGCGCCATGATTATCGATGCGATGGATTTGTTATATTCGGGAACTTTTGATGGGTTCTGCATAGTATCCAGTGACAGCGATTTCACCCGCCTGGCTTCGCGTATGAGAGAGTCGGGTAAGATTGTCTACGGTTTTGGGGAACAAAAAACACCACGGCCTTTTGTCACCGCTTGCGATAGATTCATATATACCGAGGTTTTTTCTGCTTCTTCTACAACTGAGCAGTCGGTGAAGAAAAAACCGGCCAAGGAATTACGACAAGATACAAAACTTCTCAACTTATTCAAATCTGCTATTGAAGCAGCGTCTGATGAAAACGGATGGGCAAATTTAGGCCCCGTTGGCTCCAACATAACCAAGCAGGCGCCTGACTTTGATCCAAGAAACTACGGATACACTAAGCTCAGTGATTTAGTAACTGCGATGGACTACTTCAAAACTGAGCGGAGAGAAAATGTGGTTTTTATCAAGAATGAACGGTCAAAATAGTATATGCAATCTGACAACTCGTTGGAGATCCGACCGGCATAAACTCCGGTGGCGGCTACTCGGATGTTAAATTTATAAGGAGCCATTAAATGCCTCATTGCATTATTGAATATTCAAATGAAATCGATAAATCAGTAGAACCGGCACAATTGATAAATGCTGTTTATCAGGGCGCGTTAAAGTCAGGCTTGTTTAAAGATGAAGATATTAAAACCAGGTCTATCGCATTTGACAGCTATCAAGCAGGTTCTATCAAGAAAGCGTTTGTCCACGTTACTGTAAAAATTTTATCCGGACGCAATATAGAGCAGAAGAAAACATTATCGAACCTGATATTATCACAGCTTAAAACGATCGATTTTCCGTCAACTTTGGTAACTGTTGAAGTCGTCGAAATTGAGAAAGAATCATATGCAAGGGTGATGATGTAAATATCAGGTCATTACACCGGACGGCTATTTCGCTCAAGTTCGGTGTTGATGAGCGGGAGATGGCACTTGCATCTATAACTGAGTTATTGTAAAATGAGTCTAAACTTTATGAAGAGGTGTAAACTATGGATATATATGTGGAAGAATTAGCAACGAAGGCCTTGGCTTTGTCTGGCGAAGCAAGGGCTCTTCTGGCAGAAAAACTAGTTGAGAGCCTCGATCAGGAATCAATTCGCGAGATTTGGCTAACCGAGGCAAAAAAACGTCGTGATGAAGTGCGAAGCGGTCGGGTTAAAGCAATACCGGGCGCCGAAGCGATGCAAAGCGTCAGAAAACATTTTGATTGCAAATGACTTATTCATTCCACCCAGCGGCGCAATCTGAATTCGAGCAAGCCGCACTTTATTATTTCGAGAAAAACCTTTCACTTGCGTCAGCCTTTTATAATGAAGTAGCGTTCGCGATTGAAGGGATAGTTGAGAATCCATTCCTGCCATCATGCACTGCAGCAGAGAACCATCGTATTGGAAGCACAGGATTGCCGATAAATAGTTAAGCGTGAACATTTCATTATGACTATAGAATGTCCCCATAGATACTCCCGATTTGGGAGATAATAAACATGAAGAAACGGCTTCGTAAAAAAAAGCATTTGAGTGAATTTACTGAGTGGGGACGGCAGCTTGTTATTATACGAAACCTGAAGAACGGATTCTATGAATTTCTTGACGCTTTCATCGAAGAAGCCATTGAATTAAATGGATGCTACTGTGGTGGTGGCGGTAAAGAAAACAAGTTGGACGTGGTAGTGGAGCTTGGTCGTCGCTCTGATGATCCCGATGCCAGACTGAAAAGGATTACAGCATGGCTCGATGCTCGATCTGATGTGGAAAGCTGGAAAGTGGGCGAGGAGTTTGACCTCTGGCATGGAGATTTCCAGGATATAGATGATGAAATCGAACAATAAGAATCAGCTTGACACAAAAAAGTGAGGCACTTTGTACCAATCTGAATCACTTAGCAGGCTTTTTATGCAACGGGCCCAAATCGTTTCCTGAAAGAGAAGCATTAGAGACCCTGAAATGAGAAGCAATTTATGGCATTTTATCTTGACATGACCATTTTAGTTGACTACTTTATTCTAAAAAAGGGGGTGATCGCATGAAAACAATGGCCATAAGTGAATTTAAGGCATATGCGTTGAAGGTACTAAACGATGTTTCAAAATCCCAGGAAACCATCGTCATAACGAAAAGAGGCAAGCCTATTGCTCAAGTGGTTCCCTATCGCAAATCCGGAATGAAGCCAACACCAGGTAAACTCGCGCATGCTTTTGTTTTCGAAAAGGATATAATCACTCCGCTTTGTCCATCTCACACCCATGATAGCCTACCGCTCAACAGTACTTCCAAAGCCCTTCCATGATGATCCGGCAGATCAGATAATTGTGGCAACGGCACGCGAAGAGAATGCCACGATTCTTACAAAAGATAAAAGAATCTTAAACTATAAGCATGTTGAAAGTCTTTGGTAAACCCGGATAAACGTGGCAGAACCAGTAAATCCAGCGGACGCTAAAACCGCGCCTGATTTCCGTCGTTACATAATAACAAATTGCTTCCAGTGCCAGGCTCCATACGTTCCGGGGAGCAAAACCGGATAAAATAATCTTCTGGAAATACAGATAAAATAAGCAAGACTTTATTAAAAATATGAATTGTGATAAAGAAGAAACGTATTTTCAATCTGCCGTTTGAGTTTTTCCGGTTGCAGGGTGTCCCGGCCTGGGCGGCATAGAAAAGATTAAGCGGTTTAATGTGGATGTGAAATCCACAATGACGAGGAGTGATAATATGGAAACAAAAAAGTTCATTTACTACAAGGACGGCGATATGTGTATAGGCTGGCTTGAGGAGTATCCTGACTATAGGACGCAGGGCGCGTCCCTTGAAGAGCTGGAGGAAAATCTCAGGGATATATATGCTGACCTCAGTAGCGGCGCCATTCCATATGTTCACCGGGTTGGAGAGTTGCGTGTTGCATGAAAAGAATAAACCTCATCCGAGAGATAGAAGAAATTGGATGCATTCTGATACGCCATGGTGGGAAGCATGATTGGTATCAAAACCCGATGACTAAGTTGCGCAGCCGGTACCCAGACACCGGGAGATTAAAGACAGCCTTTCCAGACACATTCTGAAGATGTTGAAGAATTAAGCTAAACTTGCATCCATATGCCGAACCAATCCTGACAAAAATAATCTTCTGGAAATACGAATTAAATAAGCAAGGCTTTATTAAAATAAATAATTGTGTTATATATTTTCAACTCCCGGCGTTACTGAAACTGGGATTTCATCACTTAATTTGTCCTTTGAAATAACAAAATAAAGGATACCGTGTTTACGTGAATCTGCACTTTAATACACATGTGCCAGCTATGCAGGGTTCTCTCTTCCCCGATGACAAGAACGCAAAGAGAACTCGTGATAATGGCACCGCAAATAAGCTGTCTCACAATGACAAGCGTTTTCACGACTGGTACCGTTTTGTTTTGTCTTTTCCTCCCCATTTGGTGCGAGAATACATTGAGCAATTTGACTTAAAAAAAGGCGCTACTATTCTCGATCCCTTTTGCGGGACAGGGACAACCGTTGTCGAAGCAAAGCTTTGTGGAATCAATAGCATAGGGATTGAGGCAAACCCAATCGCTCATTTCGCAAGCTCCGTTAAAGTAGCTTGGGACATCGATCCTTACAAACTGAGCGAACATGCTCGCCAGATTGCGGTGAACGTACACAAAGCTCTTGCCTCCCAACAGAACTCCGCTCTCCGGACATTGCCGGATGACGCTTTTTCGCTGTTGCTTAAAGACTCTATTAGTCCTTTGCCTCTTCATAAATCGCTGGTGTTGTTAGACGCACTTAAAGCAGAAGCGCACTCTCCGTTTCATCGTCATGAAATGCTGGCTCTTGCGAAGGCTCTGGTGTTTTTTATAAGTAACTTGCACTTCGGTCCTGAAGTGGGCGTTCGTCGCACCAAGAAAGTTGATGCACCGGTTGTCGAAAGCTGGCTCTCCGAGGTATCAACAATATCTTCGGACTTACGCATTGCCCAACACAGCGACACGCAAGCTATAATTCATCATGCAGATTCTCGGCAACTCAGCATGATTCTTAAACCAGAAAGCATTGATGCCGTCTTCACATCCCCGCCCTATCCGAATGAAAAAGACTATACCCGCACAACCAGACTGGAATCAGTAATGTTTGGTTTCATTACGAACAGAGACGATCTCCGATCGCTGAAAAAAGGATTGCTGCGATCAAATACTCGCAATGTATATAAGGGCGACGATGATGACTCCTGGATTGCAGGGAATACCGAAATTCAGAAGATTGCATCAGACATAGAGGATAAAAGGATTGAGCTGGGTAAGACCTCAGGATTTGAAAGGCTTTACGGTAAAGTAACAAAGCTCTACTTTGGGGGCATGGCCCGCCACTTAGCAGAACTACGTCAATATCTTAAACCAGGTGCGTATCTTGGATATGTTGTAGGCGACCAGGCATCATATCTCCAAGTCATGATCCGAACCGGACAATTATTATCGGATATTGCTCAGTCTTTAGGCTATCGCGTAGATAGGATTGATCTTTTTCGCACGCGATTAGCAACCGCAACACGCAAACAACTACGGGAAGAGGTCGTCGTGTTGCAATGGCCCGGTAACAGGCAAGGAGTTAATCATGGCAAAGGATAGCAATCGTTATTCAAGACTTATTGAAACAATTTTCAGATACAAGTATAAAAAGGGCTTGCGTGAAGTGCCCTTCCGAAGAGAGGATTTGGTTACCAATGCCGCCAAGCTTGGCATTAAGCTGCCTAAGAACCTCGGCGATATAGTATACAGCTTTCGCTATCGAGCCGCTTTGCCCGAATATGTTCGTGAACGCGCGCCGGAAGGTGAAGAGTGGGTCATTCGCCCAACAGGGCTGGCGCAGTATAAGTTCTCACTCACTACAATGCCTCGAATACTGCCGAACTCGCTTTTGGCAGAGACCAAAATACCGGATGCAACTCCAGGAATTATAGCAATGTATGCTGTCAATGACGAGCAAGGGCTATTAGCGAAGCTTAGATATAATCGCCTCATAGATATATTTACTGGCATTACATGCTATTCTTTACAGAATCATTTGCGAACCACTGTGCCTGGAATGGGGCAAGTGGAAACAGATGAGCTATACGTAGGCGTTGATCAACGAGGGGCGCAATATGTGTTCCCGATCCAAGCTAAAGGCGGCACAGATCAGCTTGGGGTGGTGCAGATTGAACAGGACTTTGCGTTATGCTCAAACAAGTTTCCTCAATTGATCTGTCGTCCGATAGCAGCGCAATTCGTCAAAGATAATATCATCGCGCTATTTTCGTTTGAGGAGGGCGAGAACGGTGTCGCCATTTGTGATGAAAAGCACTACAGACTTGTTCCACCGGAACAGATGACTGATGCGGATTTAGAAAATTACCGAAAGCGAACAAATAAGACCGCCTAACATCAAGTTGCTCAACCTGAATGCTATTCCCTTTCGCTTTAAAGCTGCCGGTTGTTGAAGGGCGTTAAATATTAACAATCTGTTCCCAGTGCCAGGCTCCATACGTTCCGTGGAGCAAAACCAGACAAAATATTCTTCTGGAAATACAGATAAAATATGCAAGGCTTTATTTAAATAAATAATTGTGATATGCGATTTATATATTTTCAACCCGCAAATATAACAGGTCAGGCGACTTATAAAGTCGCAAATTTTAATGGCCTTATCTATATGGATATGAATTTAGAGTTGTGAACGTTCTGCACTAACGTCCCGTATACGCCCGTTGTGAACGTTCTGCACGAACGTCCCGTATACGCCCCGTCCCGTATACGCCCGTATACGCCCCCGAACGTCCCGTATACGCCCCAAAAAATGCGATTACGGCTTGATGGTTTGGGATTCAAAAAGCACTGGTACACTCAGCAATGTTATTCAACTATTGAAGCAAGCAAAAAAATCTTTGGTGTTTGTGAATAAAAATAAATCCTTTGTAAAAGTTAATAATGTAATAGATTTCGAAAACTTGATTTCAGTTATGAGCGATAGTGCTATCCAAAAAGCAGAGCAAAAAATTTCCTTGAAAAAGAAAATTTTAGAACTTAAGCAAGGCAATTTGTTTTGAGCTAACATCAACAGCAGTAAGGGCGACGGCAAAAAGCAGTCCCTCCTTATTCTGAGCATTGGAATGATACGGAAATAAATGTCAGGAGCCAGACAACATATTTTGCCACGTTTTCTGCTTAAAGGATTTACGAGTCGTACAGAAAAGCAGAACTATTTTGGTTGGGTGTTTCAGCGTGAAGCAGTACCTTTCGAGGCGAATATTGATAAAATCGCTGTTTCTAAAAAATTCTATACCAATAAGGAACTCGATGCCGATCAGGAAATAACAGAAGCAGAAACAGAACTTAGTGAATTTGTAAATAGCCTAAGGAGAATTTCATGTAGTACCCAGCTTGATTTAGGGCTCTTGCCTGAGTTAATAACTCATTTAGAAATAAGAACGAGGAACCTTAGAGAATCTTTTCTATCTGCAAGCAATTTATTATTGAATGAAATAATTCACCTTATTAATGAAAAAGAGACTTTTAAACAAATTGTGCTGAACAAAATAAATAGAGAGCCGAACCTGCTTTACGATAAAATCAATAAACTCCCTTTAGTGGATAAGCTCCCAACAGCTTTTAGAAAATTGTTCATAAATATTGTTTTAATAAAATCACAACAATATTTAAAGTCGCAACAATTTTCAAAAGAAATGGATAAAGGTTTATCTATAATAGCTGAAATATTAGCCAGTGAAGCGTCAGTCCACCTTCCTCAAGCAATAAAAAACGGTCACATTGAGGGCTTAAAACGCAGTCTATTTCCTGATGTTCGAGTTAATAGATACAGAGATTTAAAATTTAGGATAGTAGTATTAAAAGAGGGGTTATTTATTTTAGGAGATTCTGCTGTAATTATCGAGACGGAATCAGGAACCAAATATAAACCTCATCTGGAAGTGGATGACAAGATTAAAAACATCTATTTGCCTATTTCAAAGTATCAATTGATCGTTGGTCAAAAAGATGATGATATTTGCCCGACTAATATTGAAAAAATTTTGACATCAACAGCTGAATGCTCAAGAGAGTTTTTTGTTTCTCCGGACAACACTCCCAAGAAAGAAAATTTTGCTAAATCGATTGGTAAAAATGCTCAGATGCTTTCGAAGCGCGAAGCATCAATAATCGTTTCGAAATGGATCGAAAAAGAATTGACAAGAAAATGATATCTCAACAAATACGTTTACACAGAAACTGGCTATAGTGTACAGTTCAATAAGAGGTTGTTAGGCATATTTTCTGAACTTCTACCTTGCTTAGCGGTGGACCACTGGCCGATGGAATGCGTCGTTAAATAACAGCAATTTGTTTCCAGTGCTCTGATTCATTCATTCCGGGGAAGGCAAACAAATACAGATAATCCCTTAAGGTGGGGTTAAACAACCAGTTCCTCCATCGGCAGCGGAAAACTCCTGACGACGGGTGCGGATGTTTACTCTAACAGGCCGGCAGGCGATGGCCTCGCTGGGTCAGGAAGGAATAAATATGACCAGATCAAAATCATTTAAAAAAATAATATTTGTCATTGCCCTCCTTATTCTTCTTTTATTAATCCCGTACTGGATCTTCGATGAAGAAACAAAGACTTTGGACGACAACATACGCCGGGGGCTTCCCGGTCAATTCATAAAACTCTCCGATGGCTATGTCCATTACGAATTATCAGGCCCTGATGACGGTCCGGTGGCGGTTCTGGTACACGGCATTTCAACTCCCTATTTTATGGGACGATACACAGCCGGCTCTTGCAAAGGCTGGATTCAGGGTGCTGCGTTATGATCTCTACGGACGCGGGTTTTCGGACAGACCGAATGTGATATACAACGAAGAGTTTTTTGACCGGCAACTGCTTGAGCTTCTTTCCGCTCTTAAGATCAGTAAACCGGTTGATCTGGTAGGATCATCCATGGGAGGGGCCATTGCCGTCATATTTGTCGCGCGGCACCCGGAAAACGTAAGAAAGCTGGTGCTGATTGCTCCTGCTGGATACCCTGTGAAAGTTCACGTTGCGGGACGGATAGGGCGTCTGCCCGTTGTCGGAGATTACATGATGTATGCCTTCGGCAATCCCATTATGAGCGGTCTGTTCAAGAATAATTTTTCCAAACCGGAGAAACTCTCCGCATTTTCCGAAAAGTTCAGTCAGCAGACGCAATATGCAGGTTTTAAAAGGGCATTGCAGAGCACACTTAGAAATTTCAATCTGGATGATCAGAAAACGGCCTTTGAGGCAGTGGGAAAACAGGGCCGTCAGGTCATGCTTATCTGGGGCAGGGAAGATAAAATTGTTCCTTTCAGCAACAATGAAATGGTCCGGGCGGCGATACGCGATGTTGAATTTCACGCCCTGGATGCCGCAGGCCACATACCCCATTATGAGATGCCGGAGAGGGTGAATCCTCTGATGATTGACTTTATGAAGCGATAAAATACCTGT
>Ga0105099_10001538_pt1 | contig 14336 bp, 8 predicted proteins | sample PPLLak3cmMay2015_2_FD_79138 | JGI IMG/M metagenome (GOLD analysis project Ga0105099, IMG submission 79138) | Freshwater sediment microbial communities from Prairie Pothole Lake near Jamestown, North Dakota, USA - PPLs Lake P8 Core (1) Depth... | ecosystem: Environmental > Aquatic > Freshwater >... | reverse complement strand
GAAAAAAAATCAGCTGCCCCAGCTAGCTGAACATACCACACACAGAAATGTAACGCCTGGATGTTTTTTTTATACTTTCTTAAAAAAGACAATCCAGATTCAGCACAAAATTGTCATTCCCATATATTTATAAAAAAAAGCTCCGCTTTTTTGACAAGGGATGAATGTTGAGTATCACCCTTGTTGACGCATTTATTTGTTTTTTAAGGGAAAAACCCCTTAGATAGGAGGTATGCCATGTTAGGTGAATCCATGTTAATCACCAGAACCGTGCAAAACCGTCCTCATCGCTGGGTGACCGTAGCGGCTTCTCTTTTATTTCATTCCTTTTTTATTGCCGCTTTGATTGTCGCTCCATTGATGGACGCAGATGCCGAGATGCCGAGCCTGACCATCGAAACCATTTTTCTCAGCACTCCGCCCCCCCCGGCCCCTCCACCGCCGCCCGTAGGAGGTAACGGCAACGATCACACGGGAACCACCCTCAACCATCGACCAAAAGAAACGACAGCACCCAAAGTATTGGATCCCGGGAAATTGGTTACTCCGGTTGTGGTGCCCGAGGAAATCCCTGAAGAAGCACTGAAAATCGACTTCGGCCCCCAGAGTGGATCCGGAATCATCGGTGCAGCCACAGGATGGGGAGAAGAAGATGATCTGACTGCTCTGACAGAGATTATCGGAGACAAACTTTTGAATCAAGATCAGGTAAATCTTCGGCCTGAAGGATTTACCATGAAGCCGCCAAAACTCATGCACAACCCTAGCCCACCGTATCCGCCCTTGGCCCTTAAAACCCATGTTTGGGGCACTGTCACCATTCAGGCCGAAACCGACATATACGGCCGGGTGTCCCACACGGATATCATCTCAGGACACCCCCTGCTCATGAAAGCGGCCGAAGAAGCGGTTAAAAAATGGCGTTATGAGCCGTTCATCATCAACGGCATTCCCAGACCCGTCAAATTCATCGTGGAGGTCAAGTTTACTCTGAATCAGAGATAGACATTCTGTAATACTCCAAGTTCACCGACAGCCTTACGAGTCGGGCTGACCGAATCACCACCGGCCACCAGCCCGGCTCACCTGATCTCAACCTAATGGCTTTCTTCTTAAGGGCATGGTCATACAGCGACAGCCACCACCCCCTCTGGCCAATTCACTGCCCGGCACCGTAATCACGCACTTCCCCAGCGTATTGGGTTCCACTTTCCCAGCCATCACATCGCACCCTTTAATGACTTGATAGCCACTGCGTTCAAGCTCTTCGATGGTGGCGCTGTTGCGATCATATCCAATCACCTTGCCCGGAGCGATAGCAAAAAAATTGGCACCGCTGTGCCATTGCTCACGTTCCTGTACCCAGGAATCTGCACCGCCTCCGCAAAGAAGTGGCTCCATTTCCATACCGGCAGCCGCCAGTGCGGTCAGCAGGTTTTTTTCATCCGAGATGCTCACTTTCCCCCCATCAATCTGGATACTGACCGTCCGAAATGCGTTGGGACACATAACAACCGGCTCATAGATCATACATTGGTGCTCATCAATGAAGGTGAAAACCATGTCCAAGTGAATGAACGACTCTGGAGAATGTGGCAGTTCCTGAACGATGATACGTCTGGGAAGCAGATCTTTCTTGAACATTTCTATCAGGAAATCTATTCCCTGGGTTGAGGTTCTGGCACCGATTCCAATGAGTAAAAGGTCTTCTCTTGCAACCAACACATCCCCACCCTCTATAGTGGCCAGTTCCTGACCAGATTGGTGGGGTGGCGTGACGGTACGCACCGAAAACAAAGGATGATAGGAAAAAAGAGTATCCATGATCAGGGCTTCCCGATCCCTGACGGGGTTGGCCATACGCCCGATCAACACCCTATCCACCAGAGCAATAGCGGCATCTCTCATATAAAAGAAATTGTGCAGAGGACGCAAGGCGTACCGTTCCGGGCTGAGGTAACGGCTCAAAGTCGTGCGCCGTAAAAAAACCCCTTCGATCAACTGCCGCGCTAATTCAGCCGGCTCCAGCCCCATCAGATACCGAGTTAGAAATGGAACGCCTTCGTTTTGACACACCTGACTAACCAGATTCTCCCGCACCCGATCCTTGTGTAGAACCTCTTCCAGCAGATTTTCAACATAGAATGGGCGGGTTACCGCCGATAAGACACCGGCCAAGACGGCGTAATCTTTCTGAACTACTGATAAATTCAAAATATCGCTATACAACGCCCTTTCGGCTGTTCCTGGGGTCATATTTTCAACTTCTGCCCCTGGCAGATGCAGCATGACACCCTCCAGAACCCCAACTTCCGAAGTCACCGAAACGGTAAACTTATCTGCCATGATGCCTCCTGAGCACAACAAACACGCTTATACCAGCCTATCTAATCATAAATCTCCAGGTTTTGTCAAAATCGGATCTTTGTCCTGAATGTCTGATATTGCAACACAGAGCGATACATCTTGACCATAAATCAACCGCACTATTCTTCCGCTGATTTACTGCGAGCTCTCTTTTTATAGGGGGGGTATAACCCCATTTACCTTAATAATTCTTGAAAAACTCCAATAAACCAGATTTTTTAAACTAATTCCCTTGGCTTAATCGTGGCCTAAAGTGTAGGGGCGCTGCTTGCCTGCGCCTTTGCATCTCCAAAATATTGGCATACAATATGCTGAAAGGCAAAGCGATGTTGGCTCAATGGTTTTTAAACAAGAGGTTGTAAAAATGTTAAAATTTCTTATTAATGAGTGAGAGATCAAAATGGAAAAATTGAACCGTTCAGTCCTTTTCTTTTTTCTTCTTTATCTTGTTCTGCTGCAGTTGGCCCTTTCCCAGGAAAAAAATACTCCGACAAAATCAGAGCCCATACAGCTGAAACAGCTTGAACTGACCTTCGAAAACGGTCGCTATTACCAAGTTGTAAAAAAGGGAGAACGCAGGCCACAGATACGTTGTCGCATCGTGACCCAGGGAGCAGGAACACTCTCGGGAAGCTGGATGATCAACGGCCAGGTGGTTCTGCCGCTTCAGCATATCGTCAGCGGATTTCAAGACACCCGTCTTCCGCAGAACAAACTTCCCAGCTTGCCCATCAATGACAGTGGCACACACCACTTGAGCCTGCAACTGACAAGCATTCAAGCACCCACGCTGCTGCCTGTGCTTCGCTATTTTGTATCCATCGAACCCCCTTTAACGGCGCTATCGCCAGAAGAAGGACAACCGCACCAACTGGGCGAAGAGATCACCCTGAAATGGTCTGCTGTTAAAGGTGAATACCAGTATCAACTGGCCATCAGTCAAATACCTTTCCAATTCCTCAACAACAACCAGTTTGTCTGGCAAGAACCGGTTTCCCATCCAGAGTGGGTACTGAAAACCGATTCGTTATCACAGGGACAAGTTTATTGGATGATTCGCGCCATTTCATCCAGCCAACGAGTTGTTTCGGCATCTGAGATCAACTATTTCATCCTTCATGAAAAATCCGAACCCTCAAAAGAGGTGATCAAATGACTCTTTCAAGTCGATTTTTTTTAACCGCATGCCTGGCCATTGTCATCGTTCTTACCCCCTTATTCTCTTGGGCCCAGAACATCAAACAAATTCAAGCACCCAAGGTCGTTCATGAAGGAAACGTCCTGCGTATCGAGGTGACGTTTCAAAGCAGCCAAGCCCTGTCTTTCTTTTATAAACCAGCCGAGATGAGCGAATATCAATGCAGGACGATGCTAGAAGAGCCAAAGGACATCTGGACTTGTCAAGTGGAGACTGAAACACTTTTCGGAGAGACTCTTGAGTATTACATTCAGAGAGATGGAGCATCCAGCGAGGAAATATCCCCTCTCTTCACACTTGATCTCAGCTTTCTGAATGAGGCCGCCCTTCCTGAAACTCCACCGCCAGCACCACCACCCAGCTCACCCCTGCTGCGCATCGGGGCCACGCTGTCAGGAGACTTTTTTATCAAAGAAGGGGGTAGCCAAGAAACCCAGGTGGTCAATAAAACAGATATCAACGGCAATATTCGTATTTATCGAAACATCACAGACGGTGACACCCAGATAGATCTGGATGCCACCCTATCCTACATGAAAAACCACGCAGAAAATGACACGGCCACTAACTTACAGACCTTGATCATCCGCTTTAAAAATAACAACCATCTGTTTGAAATGGGTGATTTAACCATCAATTTCAGCGAATATTCCGCAGCTTACCTTAACCGGCGTGGCCTTCAGTATGGATTTTCTTCCCAAAGTCTCAATTTTGGCACCTTTTGGGCCAACTCCCAACAAAAAACCGGATTCAACGGCCTCGGTTTTCCACCAGCAAAAGGAATGTTGATGGGGGCCTATGCTGGCTTCAACCTGGTCCAACGTATTATTCTACAAGGCGTTTTTATCACCGGGAAAGATGATCAAAGCAGTAAGACGCTCTACAGCAGCGAAGATTCTTATCGTGAGGGCTATCTAAGCTCATTCTTTAGCACCATCCATATTTTCCCCGGTCATTGGAGTGTTGACGGTGAATTTGCAGCCAGTAATTTTGGTGCTGCTTTAACCGAAGCAGATCTGGAAAAGAAAACGGATACCGCCTGGAAAGGCAGCACATCAATCTCTCTTGGCCCAATCAGCGGGCATTTTCAATATCAGTCCCTAGGTCAAAATTACAATTCAGTTGCCAATCTTTTTTTACAAAATGACCGGAAAGGCTTAATGGGTTCACTAATGGTCACCCAAGGCAACTTTTCCCTCAATTTTAGTTATCAGGATCAACAGACCTACATTCATCACCCGACACAGCCGAGTCAGCACAACCGTAATCTGGGCGCACAACTCAACTGGCTCATCGCCAATCATTTCAATTTGGGAGGTGAATTTGCTCTCGACAACCTTGAGTATGACGCCGCCACCGGACTCCATACAGGAGGAGAGAGCATGAAAACCATGCGTGGATCGGTTTTCGTCGGATACGTAGCTGGTTCAAACAGCATTACCTTCAGAGCCGGAAAAACAGAATCTGAGACCTTCACCAGCAATTTAGACGCATCCGTAGCCATGAACCTTCGTTTTGGCACTTTTTTCAGCCTCAGCCCCACCGCATCCTTTCAACGAACAACCAATCTCAGTGACAACAGCGATTCAGATATACTCAGCTTGTTTGTCAGCGGGGAGCTCAGCTTCATTCCGTCACTGGCTTCCATCACATTCACGGGCTCATATAGTCAAAGTAAAAATATCAATGCAGATTCCGACACACTCAGCCTGGGGGCCAACGCCAACTTGTTTTTGTCCAGTCTTTTTAAAAACAAGGTACAACCCAGCCTTTCGCTGCGTGGTCAATACCAAAAAGGCAACTATAATTCTGAAAGCAGTGATTACTGGACACTGTTCCTGCATGCAGATCTCTCTTTCTAGGAGAAGGGACATGAAAAACAAAATTAAAATAATCTTGATATTGGCACTGGCGTTTGGAGTAACTCACCCACTTCAGGCCATCAATGTTAACCCCGCTTCTGGGCCCTACAATGTAGGACAAGTTCTTTATTTTTCTGCCAGCAACTACTATTGGGATTATGCCTCTGGCATCCTCAATTTTGGTGACGGAAATGTACACCGTTATGCCCGAAATTCTTCATCGGTTGCACATCAATATCTCAGAGCCGGGGTTTATCAGCTTTCAATAGTGGACGAGATCCCATATTCTAATTTCTCCCCAGAATATCTCACCATAACCATCATTGACAATCGGCACATCACTTACTCTCCCATTAACCCCATCGCCGGTCAAACCATCACATTTACTGCCATGAACTTTGTTACCCCCCAAAATATCCGCTGGGACTTTGGTGATGGCGTCATCGTTACCCAACACGAATCAAACTCGACCGCCAAAGCCGGCCATCAAGTGACTCACAGGTATACAAGGCCGGGAACTTACACCGTCAAAGCATATGACTGGGATGGGAGTGATACCATCCCGATTACCATCAACACCACCATTGGACAACCGGCCCGATCTATCACATCCAACTTTAACTCTCCCCGCGAAGACCAAGCTGTCCGACTTCAAGCCATCAATTTTCTCTCACAGACAATTGACTGGAACTTTGGTGATGGCAATCTGGCCAGTGGCAGTTCCATCCAAACACACCGATTCATGCGGGAGGGCCGGGTCACCGTGTCGGCTCTGGACCGCGACTTCACACAAACACCGACCACAATAAATTTACATATACTCCCCGAAAATCGGAGTATAAGCGCCAGCCAAAGCACTATCATACTGAATCAATCTGTCACCCTGACCGCCTTGATGTTTCGCGGCGATGGCGTGCTCTGGGACTTCGGAGACGGAACACAAATTATCGGCAGCCATCAGGAAACCCATCTGTATACCCGTTCAGGTCACTACACAATTTCCGCCCGGGACGAAAGCGGTCAGAGTCAGCGATTTTTTACCACCGAACTGACTGTTCAGGGAATCACAGACACTGTCTCGCTGCACAAAGCCGAGCTGCGATTTGATAACGGTCATGCCTACCGGATCGTTGCCAAAGGAAGCCGCCATCTTCAAGCCGAACTTCAAATGAAAATGGAAGGGACCGGCCTGATTACCGGCATGTGGATTATTGACGGTCAACCGTTTAGTCAATTCAGTCAGTTTGCCAATCAGGGCGTTGTGACCACCATCAAGACGGGCCTGGCACCGTCCCTGCCCACAATAGATCCGGGATTACACCGATTAACCGTTCGCTTAACCCGGCCGGTCAGTGAATCCCTCCCTGAGATCAACTACTTTGTAGAACCCGGTTCCGCATTGCTTGAGACTCTTGAACCCCAGGAAGGCATCGTAATCCCCGAAGACAAAGTTCCCCGGTTCGGCTGGTCAGAGATCCGGGGGGCGTCATGGTATGAAATCGGCTTCGCCGACTCCCTGTACCCCTTTCTCTTCGCTCCCAGCAGTGTTAAATGGTCCATCATCAGGGAAGGCAACAGCTGTTTGCCAGATGCCAGACAGTGGGCCGCAATACCCCGCAACCGGCCCGTATTCTGGCAAATCCGGGCCAAAGACAGTGCCAATCAACTGATCAGCCAAGGCGAACCCAGAGAAATCCAGCTTCGCCTGAGCCCGGCAACCATCTCCGTCACTTCAATCACGGCTCTGACCGGCAAGCCAATTTCGCTACCGACAAACAAGCTGCCCGATCAGCTACTCTTGCGAGGCACCATCACTTTTCTAAGTGAAGAGCAATTCATGATGCTACGGGTTTTTGCGGATGACCAAATGGTCAATCAACTTCTTTATCGCAAGGTCACGCCTAACGCAGCTGTCCCATTCACCAGCTCTGCCCCGGCCAGAGGACACCGGCGCATCACCTTGCAGGTATTGAAGCCATCAACACCGGCAGTTGTGATTGGCGTTCACCACATCGAACTGATCAGATGAGCCTGTTGCAAAAAAACTAAAATGCTTTTGCTAGCCAATTAGTATGAATCTGCAGCAAGTGGCAAATATGGTAAAGATTTACTGTAAACCTGCCCAAATTACACCGATCTCTCAAGAATACATGTGTGGGGGATGAGGGCATAGCCCCAGACACCCCCTTAAAAAGAGAGCTCTCAGTAAATCAGAGCAATAACACTGGCTCAGATAAATTGGCTTAAAAGTGAGTTGGTTTGCAGAATATAATCCTGATGAATACGGATACGACCCAAGCGGCGTTCCAGCACACCATCGGACAACAAGCGTGTCAATACTGCAATTGATTGGGCAAACGCAGACTGCGGTAGTCCGGCCCGCAAACGGAGGCCGGTAACCAGGCGTCTGACCGCCAGATCCGGGTATTCTTGTCTATCTATGGCTTGCCCCAAAAGCTGGACATTTCGCATGTATTTATTTAATGAGGCCGTATTGCGAACTTCACAAGTACCATCAAATCCACTTGCTGCTGCCCCGAAGCCATAGTAAGAACCATTACGCCAGTATACCCGGTTATGTCGCCCCTGACCTCCAGGTCGGGCAAAATTGGAAATTTCGTATTGTCGCAATCCCAGCTTATTGAGGAAATGCATGGATTTTTGATACAGTTCGGATGTTATTTCATCGTCAGGTTCTGATAAGTGCGGCTTCTCAAGAATATATAACGACAGGTGCTCGATGGGCAAAGAAACGGCTTTGGCCAAAGACTTTCGCAGCTGCGTCCAGGTTTGACCCCTCAAGGCCAGCAGAATATCAATGGATAAACGTCGGAAACCCGCCAAAGCCGCTTTTTTGACCGCAGTTTCCGCTTGAGACGAATTGTGATCACGTCCCAGTAAAGAAAGCTCATCATCATGAAATGACTGAATACCAATGCTCAGGCGATTGACACCATATTTGCGCCACATCATCAATCTATCCGTCTTAATGTGCCCTGGATTCGCTTCTACCGTGAACTCGATCTTTTCCGAAAACGGGCGTTTACGGCTTATCGCTCCAACCAAAAGAGCAATATGTTTTTCTTCCAACAACGAGGGTGTTCCGCCTCCGACATACAGGGTTTGCAAGGGGCGAGACACGGCCAACAAACGACTGTCAATCTCTTTGATCAAGGCCTCAACATAAGAATCCAGATCAAAACGGGAACTGGGAACTTTGACGAAGTGGCAGTATGGACAAAAGTGCTCGCAAAAGGGAATGTGAATATAGACACTGTTGATCAGATCTTCCCTCACTCCCGCTTCCACTTCACCCCAGTCGGGGTATCTATCAGGATGATCCCCTTGGCCTTCAAATTATCCCGAATGGCGTCAGCACTGGAAAAATCCTTGCTCTTTCTGGCTTCATTTCGCAGTCGGATTTGTACTTCGATTTCATCTTCCAGGGCATCACCGTCCACTTTAAGCGGCAAGACACCCAAAACCGTATTCAGTTCACTGAGCACGTTTTGTATTGCCACCTTACCTCGTTCGCTGAGACCACTCATACGCCTGTGGCCGGAACTGATCAGGTCAAATATGGCCGCCAAGCCTCCGGAAATATTGAAATCATCATCCATGGCTTCTGTAAATTGACTGCGACAGGTCTCGACCAAATCCTGGGCATGATCAACAAAAGCTGCTGCAGGTTGATGATTGTTGAGTGTAAAAATGAAATCCCGCATCCGCTTAAGTGCCTGCCCGGCTTGTTCAAGTCCCGCAAAACTGAAATTGAGAAGCTTACGATAGTGGGTCGTGATCAGAAGAAAGCGCAAAGTCATGGCATCAACACCTTTATCCAACAATTCCCTGACTGTATAAAAATTTCCCAGCGACTTCGACATCTTCTGCCCATCAACAATGAGATGCTGGCAATGGAGCCAATACTTTACGAAGGGTTTTCCAGAAGCACAACAGGATTGGGCAATTTCATTCTCGTGGTGCGGAAAGATATTATCTACCCCCCCCATGTGCACATCAAAGTAATCACCCAGGTATTTGGAACTCATGGCCGAACACTCGATATGCCAGCCAGGCCGGCCTGGTCCAAAAGGGGAGTCCCAAAACGGTTCACCTTCCCGCTTGCCCTTCCAAAGCACAAAATCCTGGACATTTTCTTTGTCATACTCGTCCGCATCAACACTGCTGCCAATCTGTAACGCCTCCTGGCTGATGTTGGCCAAACGACCATATTGAGGGTAACTCGAAATGCGGAAATATACCGATCCCTCCCGTTGATAGGCATGCCCTTTTTCTTGGAGTCGGGCGATTATGTCCAGCATTTCAGGAATAAACTGGGTTGCCCGGGGATAGACATCCGCCCTCATCACATTCAGCGCATCCAGATCAGCAAAAAAAGAGTCGATATAGGGCGCAGTCACTTCAGAGAGTGGTATCTGGGCTGTCATTGCCTTACGGATCGTTTTATCATCAATATCGGTAATATTCATCACGTGTTTCACCGCAAAGCCCCTGAAAAGGAGATACCGTTTAATGAGATCTTCCGCCAGATATGAGCGAAAATTGCCAATATGGGCAAAATCGTAAACCGTTGGCCCACAGGTATAGAGACCGACTTGCTTTCCTTCTATGGGTGAAAAATCCTCAATGCGGTTACTCAGCGTGTTATATACTTTCAACATCGTTTATATATCCTCCGGGGCTTCTTTGCCCGTATACCAGCGCACCTGCTTGCAAATCCTGTCAAAAACCGCCACATCCGATGCGGCCCAGTCTGTGCGATTCAGAGCCCGACGCAAGGAGCGATGAAACAGGCCTTTTTCATCCTCTGTGAAATCAAGCGATTTCATCAATTGCCAGATATTGCTGAAGATGCGATCATACATGTTCTGTGTGGCCCGACGTTCAGAAGGCGGGACCTTTTTGTGACGCCCGGCAGTTTTGTAAATCTCGTAAGCAACCACCATGACGGCTTGTGATAAATTGAGTGAAGGGTAATAAACAGCAGACGGAATATGGATGCAGGCATTGGCGAGCAAGCTCTCATCCACCGTCACCCCACGATCTTCACGGCCGAAGACCAGGGCGATTTTTTCACTCCCCAAGCGATCAGCCACTTGCTCGGCCGCCTGCTGTGGCGTAAAAAAATCCTGCTTCCAGGTTCCACTTTTGGCCGTAGCAAGGAAAGAGAACTGAATATCTGACAGGGCTTCCGCCAGGCTTGGGAATTCCTGGCTGGCTTCGATGATCTCCTGAGAGCGATACCCCAGCATACGCTGCTCGGGAACATCCCGGTAGGAAACCGGGTTGACCAGACGCAGATTGGGGATGCCCATATTTTTCATGGCCCGGGTCACCGAACCAATATTGCCGGCATTGCGGGGTTCAACCAGAACCACATACAGATTATCAAAGCGATCAACCGTCTTGTTTTTCATTGTTTCCTTTCTTTTTTAGTCACTCAGAGCCATAATTATAATATATCTGGCCCATATCACCAACCGAAAACGGGCCAATAACGTATGACAATACAGATGAGCCAGTTTCAATATACTGTTTTACTGCGATCGCTTGGGTGTGACAGGGGATAGGGATCGGCCCCGCATTCCCGCATAAACCATGAGATATCAGTATTAAAAGAGAAAAGTGACTTTAGGTCCCTCTTTTAATAGAATAAACTTTTCTGAATTTGGCAACTGGCTAAGATATTGAAAACATAAACAGGAGGATTCAACTATGTTACCGCCCCTCAGAAGACTTTTTCGCATCCTTTGCGTGGGACTCTTTGTGCTGAGCACCCCTTGTGTTCTTCCAGCTCAGTCACAACTGAAAACGGCCGATTTGAATGTATTCAACTGGCGCCTGATTGGCCCGTGGAATTTTTCCGGTCGTTTCTCCCATGTGGCAGTACCAGAAGGACAAACCTTGGTTTACTATGTCGCAGCAGCAACCGGAGGCATTTTCAAGACGGAAAATGGCGGCCTCAGCTTTGCCCCCATATTTGAACACAATGGCAATCAGAGTATTGGCTATATTGCCATCGCACCATCCGACCCCAAAATACTCTATGTTGGCACAGGCGAGGCATTGCATGCCCGGGCCAGCTACAGGGGCAACGGAATGTGGAAATCTGTTGATGCCGGTAAAACCTGGCAGAAGATCGGTATGGAAGATTCCTATTACATCCCCAAGGTCATGGTTCACCCAAAGAACCCGGATGTGGTGTATGTCGCCGCTGAAGGAAAACTCTATGACAATGAACCCAATTGTTTGCGGGGGCTCTATAAGACCCTGGACGGGGGAAAATCCTGGCAACGGGTTCTGGATGTCAAAGACAGAGGAATCAGCGACTTTGACATGGATCTGTCTCAGCCGGACATCCTGATAGCCTGCAGTTATAAAATTTATCGTCGTACCTGGACCTTCATTGACCGGCAGGAAGGCAACGGGTTTTACAAAACCATTGATGGCGGAAAGAGTTGGCGGGAACTTAAGAACGGACTGCCACAAGGCATCAAAACCGGGCGAAATGGCATTGAAATCCATGATCGCAAGCCCCAAATTATCACGATACGCCTGGACCAGGCCATTACGGTGGGCTTCACAGAAGAAGATGGCGCCGCCAAATACCGCGAACCATCCGCATGGTCCGAAGGTGACCTTTTTGATGACCAGTTTTATTTCAATAAATGGAAGGACTATCGCATCAAGCCTCAGCTAAAGAAGTTGATTGACTTCCAGCACATCGAAGCCAAGGACGAAGAAGAACTGGCCAAGAAAATCAACGAGCTCATTAAGGACCGTGATTTCATCACCCGGAATAAGCTTGAACTCAAGGCCTTCATATCCACAGCCAGACAATTACTGAGCAAAGTCAAAAAAGGTGCAGAAAGTATAAATGAAATCGAAAAAACATGGGCCCGGGAACAGGAAAAGAAGGATCTTCCCAGAAAGGCAAACAGCTATTTTCTTTACGCTCTGCTGGCCAACAACGATGGCGTCTCGTACGAAGATGCACTCAAGATAAACAATCCGGAAACCTGCTCTATCCATCCGGATCTGCTGCCTTTACTCACCTTTACAGAAAAAGACGGCATACCAGACAGCCAGAATCTATTGAAAGAGTATCAAAAATGGCTGGATGACCCTGAGTTGATGGTCAAATTAAAAATCAAGCTCGAACCTTTTGAAAAGAAGGTGAACGAATGCTATAAAGATAAGGCTGAAATTCTGAAAATACTGGCTCCAGCCAAAGAAATGATTGAGGAACACCTCAAAACCCGTGGCCGATACCAGACCCTCAACCGCTTTGTCCTTCAAACCCTCTACCATGGAGCCCTCTCCATCCTCGAACCCATCGAAAAAGCCGGTGTCATTTACCGATCAGAGGACGGTGGTGAAAGTTTCAAAGCCATGACCGAATATAAACTGGTCGGTGGAAGCGATGTCCTGAATCAGGTGGAAGCCGGGTACAACGGACGCATCGCCATGGACCCCAGTAACGATCAGATCATCTACGGCCATGAAACTCTTGATGTCAAATCAGAGGATGGCGGAAAAACCTTTAAAATGACAGACTGGTACAAAAAAAATGTGCATGTTGATACTCGTTTCATATGGGTTGATCCAAACTGTGGCAATCACCTGATTTTAGCCAATGACGGTGGCATTTCTGAAACCTGGGATGGAGGAAAAAACTGGTCACAAAAAGAGACCATCCCCGCCCAGCAGTTTTACGATGTATCCGTTGACCAGGACATGCCTTACAATATCATGGGCGGCACACAGGACAACGGCTGTTGGTTCGGGCCGTCCCAGAATCGCAATCAAAACGGTGTTTTTCCAGCGGATTGGCATTATCTGCCGTCAGGAGATGGATTCTATGTGGTGCGCAACTGGTGGAATCCGGAATACATTTATTTCGAAAGCCAGTTCGGCAGTTCCCGACGCAAAAACCTGCATAGCGGCGAAATTACCCCACTGGCCCGGCGCAACACGACCGAAGAAAGGGCCAAGGGATTACCCAGACAACGCTACCAGTGGGACGCCCCCATTGTTCTTTCTCCACATAATCCCGGTATCGTTTTTGTTTGCTCACAACATGTTAATCGCTCCCTGAGCAGGGGAGACGAGGGCAGCTTCCAGAGCATCAGCCCTGATTTATCTAAAAATGATACTGAGCGCCAGCGTCTTTCAAAAGAAACCAATCTCCAGTACGGAACCATCACCACCTTCGCCGAATCCCCCAAGACTCCGGGCATCTATTGGGCCGGCACGGATGATGGAAATCTCTGGCTCTCCGGCAACCATGGGGCCGATTGGAAGAGCATCACCGACCGTTTCTACACAGCAAAGGGAACCATCAAATCTGGAGTCAGTGGCGACCGCATACCTTTCGACCGCTGGGTGGCGAGAGTTGAGCCATCAAGCCACGACTCAAACACATGCTATGTGGCCTTTACCGGCTACCGTACCCACAATGAAGACACCAGTTATCTTTATGTCACCCATGATCTGGGGCAAACCTGGACACGCCTGGCATCCGACCTCAACAGCCAGATAAATGACATCGAAGAAGACCCCGCCAACAAAAACATTCTCTATCTGGGCGCCGATTCCGGTTTATTTGTCAGTCTGGATGCCGCAGCAAACTGGGTTCGCATGAGCGACACCGTCCCTAACGTCATCATCAAAGACATGACGATTCAGGAACGGGAAAGAGAACTGGTTGTCGGAACCTACGGCCGAGGCATTTACACTGTCGACATTGCCCCCCTGGCCGAATTCAATGATGATGTATTAAAAAAAGAGTCGTATCTATTTAAACCAGTTCGGGGCGTCCTTTGGAACCGCCATGAATCACGGGGAGAGAGCTACGGGACCTTCGCCTTTGCAGAGAACCCGCCACT
>Ga0105099_10001535_pt1 | contig 14344 bp, 12 predicted proteins | sample PPLLak3cmMay2015_2_FD_79138 | JGI IMG/M metagenome (GOLD analysis project Ga0105099, IMG submission 79138) | Freshwater sediment microbial communities from Prairie Pothole Lake near Jamestown, North Dakota, USA - PPLs Lake P8 Core (1) Depth... | ecosystem: Environmental > Aquatic > Freshwater >... | reverse complement strand
CGCATCGGTAATCGATCCGGCCATCTCTATATGATTTTCCTTAATCAAAGCCATAGCGGATAAATCACGCCGGTGATTGAATCCTCCGCCATGCCGGACAGCCCGTTTTTCCAGATCACGGAGCAGCGGGGTGGTTTTACGGGTGTCAAGCACCCTGATTCCCCGATCTTTAAAAAGGTCTGCAAACCGTCGGGTCAACGTGGCCACACCGCTCAGATGCTGCAAAAAATTGAGGCCCACCCGTTCTGCCCTTAATATCGAGCTTTGTCGCCCCTCAATTTCAGCCAGAAGTTCCCCGGATTCTATGCGCATACCATCCTCTTTATGGCAGGTCACTATCGTTGAATCATCAACCATCTCAAAGGCCTGACTGAAACAATCTATCCCTGAAACAACACCACTCGCCTTTGCCACTACGCTGGCCTTGACAGACCGGTCCCACTTAAGCAATGGTCCGGTGGTCACATCATCATCAACCCGATCTTCCAACAGAGCCTGACTGATCAAATCGTCGAAATCAGTAATTATCATCATAGACGGATTATAGAAGATCATCAAGACCCGAACAAGACCAAATTGAATATTGTCCGGCGACAAGCAAAATCAGACACATCATGGCGCTTATACTTGAAGGGCGTAAAGAGGCCATGTTACAATGAATCATGTTACGCATCACCAGCCCTGAACGCAGTATTCACCTTCCACCTGGCAGCTACCTGCTGGGGCGCACCCTTCCCTGCCATCTCCTTTTGCAGGAAAGAACCGTTTCCGGTGAACACTGCCGCATCTGGTCCCATCAGGGCCAATGGTACATAAAAGATCTGGGCAGCACCAATGGCACTCTGCTCGATGACCTCTTACTGATCAAAAACCTGGAAACCCTGTTACCCAGACGCGCCCAGATCAAGCTGGGCATCATCGCTTTGAATTTGGAATGGGATCAGGCTGAAGGGCAACCCATTCAGGAGTCCTTCCCAATCATCCTTCTAAATCAGAATGAAGAGACTTCTACTATCAATCAGAAAAATCTATACAATACTTTTTCGACTTTATCAGATGTTATTGCAATAAAGCTTGGCCATATCGAAATCAGCAGCAGAAACCCCATCATGCGCCGCATGTATGATGAAGCCCGGGAATTGGCAACAACCCATCTACCCGTGGCCATTGAAGGAGAAACGGGTACGGGGAAAGAACTTCTGGCCCGCTACATCCATCAGCACAGCGGCAGAAAAGGGACGATGGTCACCCTGGTCCCCACCACAAACGAACCGTTGCAGGAGAGTGAATTTTTTGGCTATCGCAAGGGTGCCTTTACCGGTGCCGACCACGATTACCCTGGAAAGATCAAATTGGCTGACAGCGGAACTCTTTTTCTGGACGAATTAAGCCATATTCCCCATTCACTTCAGGTGCGCTTGCTCCGTTTCCTGGAAAATGGTGAAATCTTCCCATTGGGCGCCCGCCATGCTGAAACAGTGGAGGTGCGTCTGCTGGTGGCATCCAATGTCCCTTTCATCCAATTGGTCAGAGACGGTACACTGCGCGAGGATTTTTATTACCGCCTCTGCGTTAACACCCTGCCTATCCCCCCCTTACGCCAACGTCCCGAGGACATTTTACCCCTTTTCAGCCATTTCTTTGGGTCAGACTGCGGAATAATTCCTGAAGATTTTGCCATTTGCCTGCTGCGACATCCCTGGCCGGGCAATGTTCGTGAGCTCAAGGCCGAGGCCCAGAGATTAAGGCTGAAGGTGAAACGTATCGACCAACTTACCCCACAACATCTTGGCACCTTGATCAGAACTCAGTATCCAACAGGACCCAAACGATCGCCTCTGTCTGATATCAGTCGGGACCAGCAGGAAAGGCGGTTCATCGAGAACGCCTTAAAAGACTGCCACGGCAACAAGAGCCAGGCCGCAGATCTCTTAAAGATCAGTCGCCGCGGGCTTTATAAAAAAATGAAGCGTTTGGGAATGGAAGATTAAATGCCGCATGTCTCAATCACTCCAGCTTGTCAGCTTGAAAAGCAATATAACAGAGGTCGTTTCAAAATTCTGATTACCAGCGATCTCTCCGGTCTCCCCCCAGTTCCAACCCATCGTGCCCTGTTAAGGCAATAAATTTTAGGGGACAGGCAAGTTTTGTTTTTTCCCAGTTCCAACCCATCGTGCCCTATTAAGGCAATGAATTTTAGGGGACAGGCAAGTTTTGTTTTTTGGCAAATTACAGAGAGATGATTTGATACGGGCACTCAGCTAAGGTAAAATACTACCATCATGAAACAAACAAGCGATGACAATCACTGTTTCGTATGCGGCTGTGAAAACAAACACGGTTTGGGTCTGACTTTTTCTTATAAAGACGATACGGCCCTCTGTTCTCTTTCCATTCCCGGTCACTTTCAGGGCTGGTCAGGCATTGTTCACGGAGGTATCGTCGCCACCTTGCTCGACGAAGTGATGGCAAAATCCGCTCATTTCGCGGGATTTACTGCCGTCACAGCGGAAATATCAGTAAAATACAAAAAACCCACTCCGGCTGACACCCCACTTCGTCTTTTCGGTCGGGTGGTAAAGCAACAACGTCGGATTCTGCACACCCAGGGCGAACTACAGTGCGAAGATGGCACACTGCTGGCCTCCGCCGAAGCCCGTTTCTTTATTACCTGACATTTTGCCTTCCCGTCTCAGACAGTTTGATCAGTGCCTTTAAAAGAAAAGAATTATGAGGCAGCTGCACAATTCTGCTTTACTGCGATCTCTCAACCCCAAACCCTCATCATAAGAGAGCTCGTAGTAAAACAGATGAAGAATAGTACCAATTGGCAAAAGTTATAAAGTAAACAAGCGGCTCAATTGATCAAAAATATACCGGGCAAAAATCGCAACATCTTCGATAATTGGCCAAAACCGGCCTGACCAGACCAGATAAATGAACAGAATGGCCAGACTGAACTTCAATGCATATCGATTTGTCTCTTTTATGCGGGTTTTCACTGGCAGCGGATCCATCATCGGACGAAAATATAAAAAATAGAAGATGAAAGATATGGCCAAAAAACTGCCCAGGTATATGAGTAAGAAAACATTCAATACCCCGGTATAACCATAGCGATCTATAAAAGGACGCACAACTGTGACCATTCACCAATCCTCTCTGAAAAGTACCAATTTACCATGAAGCCTGATTTACTTCCACTTGTTGTTTAAGGTATAACAAGAAAAACGAGTAAAGGAACGGTGCGAAATGAATAAAATTGTGTCTGATTTTCGCAGTGATACGGTCACCCACCCAACCCCGGAAATGCGGCAGGCCATGGCCCAGGCCATCGTCGGTGATGATGTTCTTGGTGATGACCCCACTGTCCAGGAACTGGAACGGCAGGCGGCGCTGTTGTTTGGCCATCAGGCGGCTTTGTTCGTCCCCTCAGGTGTTATGGGCAACACCATCGCCCTGAAATGTGTATTATCACCTATGCAATCAGTCATCCTTGAAGAACGTTGCCACATAATGAATTACGAGGAAGGGAACGTCTCTCATCTGGTCGGTGCACTGCCCCTGACACTCCCTTCGGAAAAAGGGTGCCCAGACCCGGTACAGATCGAATGGACTATACACAACAACCGACAGGAGCACCGCGTTCCCGTTGGCATGGTGTGCCTGGAAAACACCCATAACATGTGCGGTGGTACGATCATCTCTCTTGAACAAATGTCATCCATCATGAACATCTGCAGGCGACATGAGCTACACCTTCATTTGGATGGTGCCCGGGTTTTTAATGCCATTACAGCGCTTGGTTGCCAGCCTTCAGATATCGGCTTACATTGCCATTCCCTGATGGTATGCCTCTCTAAAGGGTTGTGTGCACCCATTGGTTCACTGTTAATCGGTTCTTCGCCATTCATCCGCAAAGCAAGAACCATTCGCAAATCACTGGGTGGGGGTATGCGTCAGGTGGGGGTTCTGGCGGCCCCTGGCCTAATCGCTTTAAACCAGATGCCCGCTGAATTGCAAAAAGATCATCAACTGGCCAGACGTCTTGCCCAAGGTTTGTCCGAACTACCCAATATACATATAAATCTCAGTTCTGTAGAGACAAATATGATTATGGTTCGCATGAAAGGTCCCTTCGCTTACCCATTCAGTGAGGCACTGGCAAAACAGGGTGTCCATTGTTTTCCATTCGATGAAGTCACGTTGCGACTGGTCACTCATCATGATCTCTCCACAGAGAATATCGATCATTGCCTCAGTATATTCAGAAAACTGACTGCGCCGAAACTTTACCAAAAATTAACAAACAGCAAATTCCCTCTTAACCAAAGTTGAATATATAAGTTTATGGAAAACAGGGAAAAACATGAACAAACATCAAGAGGATAGTATGGAAATCAGGCAGAAGATATCGGTCATGGCCGTGGATGATGAGCAGGATATCGCAGAATTAATACAGGTCAGTCTGGGGCGTTCGGGTTTTAGCGTTGAGACATTCCCCAGCGCGACGCCCTTTCTCAAAGCCCTGGAGAAAACAAAACCAGATATTATCCTGCTCGATCTGATGCTTCCCGACATGGATGGAGTGGAAGTCTGCAAATCGCTGAAGGCCAACCCCAGACTTCAAAGCATCCCCATCATCATGTTAACCGCCCGAGGTGATGAAACCGATGTGGTCATTGGGCTGGAGTTGGGGGCCGACGACTATCTTGTCAAGCCATTTTCCACCAAAGAACTTGCAGCCAGAATCCGTGCCGTTCACCGCCGGAAAAAAAACGAAGAGAGCGGGACGACAGATCACCAGATACAGGTCATTAATGAAAAACTGATCATGGATTTCAATCAGCATTCAGCCCGGGTTGAGGGGGAAGATATCCTGCTCACCAAAACTGAATTCACTATTCTTAAACTTCTGGCTGAGCACCCTACCTGGGTCTTCAGCCGTGAAAAGTTGTTGACCCTGCTCTGGGGCGACGAAAAAGATGTCATCGACCGGACCATAGATGTTCACATTAAAAATCTACGAGAAAAACTGGGGCCAGCAGGCTATATCATCCAAAATGTCCGTGGAGTCGGTTACAAACTGGAACCATGAGAAAAACGATTTTTTTTAAAACTTTCTGGGGAAATCTGGCGGTTATTGCCTCTGTATTGATCATCAGCCTTTTTATTGCCAGCCAGGTGTTTGAGCGCTGGTATCAGAACTATCTCACTGAAGAAATGACCAAGATTGTTTCACTCTCACGTCCGAGGATTCTGGCCACCCTGGATGACCCTGAGACCCTGCAAAAAGAGATTCAGGCTCTAAGTCATGGCATCGGAACTCGGTTCACTGTCATCGATCAGGAAGGAAATGTTTTGGCAGACTCAGAAACAAGCCCTGAGTTGATGGAAAACCACCGGGATCGCCCGGAAATAGCTTTGGCCTTGAATGGAAAAGTTGGCAAAAATATTCGCTTCAGCATTACAGAGATGGCCAGAATGTTTTATCTGGCGGTCCCATTGCTCCGAGGAAATGAAATCCGGGGGGTATTGCGGGTCAGTGTCTTTGCCAGAGATATCAACACTCTCATCGGAAAATTCCAGAAACATCTTCAAATCGCTGCCATGTTACTTCTTTTCTTGTCTCTTTTCATCACATATTTCAGCTCACGCCGGCTTTCCAAACCCATAAAGGAATTGGCCAAAGCCGCCCGGGAAATTACCATGGGTAATTATGAAGCCCATGTTTATACCAGAGATTCGGGTGAGATCGGTGAATTGGCCACCGCATTCAACGAAATGACAGAGCGTCAGAAAGCATTGATTGCCTCTCTTTCACAACGCCAGAATGAATTACAAGCGGTAATGGATTCAATGGTGGAAGGTTTGCTGGTCATCTCAAAAGATGGCGACATACTGCATTTTAATCAAACTGCCCAGACTATTTTTCCCGAATTGAAAAAAGGAACCCGGAAATATTGGGAAACCTGCAGAAACGCTGATATTTACGCCCAAATCCAGGAAGGATTTACCAAACAAGGCCTATTGAGTCGGGAAATTTCCCTGGGAGATCAATATTACCGCATCAATTCCATTCCCATAGAAACCGAAAATCGCCTGGTCATGACCTTCCACAACATCACCGAATTCAGAAGACTGGAGCGGATCAAAAAGGATTTTATTGCCAATATCTCCCATGAGATTAAAACGCCCCTGACTACCATTCATGGCTTCGTGGAAACCCTGGAGGAGCAGCTTGAAGGAGAACCTCTGCGCCAACTTGGCATCATTAAACGCAACAGTGACCGGCTTACCAATCTGGTTAAAGACCTGTTGCTTTTGTCCAAACTTGAAGAAGGGGGTCCCATCGGTAAAAGTGAACGAGTCAATCTTAAAACCCTGGTTGAAAACGTTCTGCCCATATATGAACCTGTTGCAGAAAAAAAAGGGCTCACGCTAAATCATCATCTTCCCAAAGATGACCTGATAATCACCGGAGAAGCAGACAAACTGGAAGACATGCTCATCAATCTGCTGGACAATGCAATCAAATACACAGAAAAGGGCTCCATTATGTTGGACCTTTGCCTTGAAGAAAATCAAGCCGTGCTTGAAATATGTGATACCGGCATAGGCATCCCGACCGAACATCTGGATCGCATCTTTGAGCGCTTCTACGTTGTCGATCCGTCTCGTTCCAAACAAAGTGGCGGTACCGGCCTCGGCCTGGCCATCGTCAAACATATTGTTGCCTTGCATCAGGGCAGCTTAATGGTTGAGAGCAACCCACAAAAAGGCTCCCGCTTCGTGGTCAGATTCCCGCTGGCATCGTAACAGAAAGCTGTACCGAGCGAATGGCTTCGGCCTGAAGACTGATTCAGGGATCAGGGATCAGGGATCAGGACAAGAACGCTGGCGAGCAGAACTGTTCTTTCGCTGACTTACTACGAGCCCTCTTTTTATGGGGGGATGGGGTACAGCCCCATCCCCCCATGAAATCCTGAGAGATCGTAATAATCAGAACAGATATTACAATCAGGTTTCAATATCTTTGCCGTTTGCGGAAGATTCATTTTGGTCAACTATTTTTACTTCTTATTCTTTTTCAAAATTCTCTTCATTTCAGGCACTCACTATACGAGCAGCAACGAAACCAAAACGGTAAAACCATCGTCTGACCAGTATGAAGATAATAATTCTGCTTCTCATTAACTTAACCATCTTTATCTCATATCCCTTACATGGAGCAGAATCAGGCAACCTGGCTTATCAGGTCGGTATATCATTACTCCCCCCTAATCAAACGAATCCCGAACTTCCTCCCAAGCAACTGACTCTCGTCTTGACATCACCCAAGCCCATTTTCTATAAGCTGGACCTGCCCGACAAAACACTGGCGGCCGGGCGCCTGATCATCGGAAAACTCCCCGTCGGATTACCCTGGAAAGATTTGGAAACAATGGGTCGGGTACCCCTGACTTTGTCTGTCATAGATCAAAATGTCATATCCAAACACGAATTCTGTCTGATTTTCACCACTGCCCCAGTACCAGTTGATTTGGATGGCATCCCCCTGCCGACAACTGATCAGCACATCACCGATGCATCGGGCCAGCCCCATATCACCTTTGATTCCCATACAGATAAACATTTCGAAGAATTGTTACGCGACATTCGTGCCACTCCCGCACCCGAGAGGCCATATGAACTGGTTGACAAAAACATCTACAATCGCATGAGTTTCAGTCCGGTCAACATGTTGTTATTTGCCGCAGTCCACCTGGTTAAGAAACTCCTGAGCCGTAAACCGGATCCTCTGTCCGAGATCAGCTGTCGATACAGCAAACGCCTGGAAACCGGACAAGAATGGATAACCATGCGTGTCAGCCTGATCAACCAGCCCTTGCCTGAAACCCGCCCCCCTGCCGACTGATACCTGTTTTTTGGTGCTGTTTTCCGGTGCCTGTTTTCCGGTGCCAGGCAAATATTTTCTGTCATCATCCTTGGTGTGGTGAGAACAACCAGTTCGCAACTGAACCCATCCGAGTGCCATGCCTGACATCATTCATGACGGTTTTATCCCCTCGCAGCAAGTTAAATATCATTTTTGTATAAAACATCGATAAACGCCCCAGACGAATAAAGTAATACAGATATACCTTCGGAGAGGAAGGTGAAATCGGATAGATTCGTGCCATGTATTCTCTCGTTGGAAAAACAACGTTCAGAATGACCGTAACCTTGCCCCAAACAGCTTTGTTTTTTTTAACCTTCAACAAGGTACCCATTCCATTTCTTATAAACCGGGCACCTGGGGTGGCAGCAAAAACCTGTTCCAAGGCTGCATTAAAAAATTCGGGCTGATAATCTCTTGGTTTTATTTCTACCAAAATTTTATCTGGAACCTCAGCTCCAAGTAATTCACGGGCCAAAAGCAACATCAGATAAACACCTTTTTGCCCTCCCCAAAGAATCGAACGGTCAATTATTTTTTCCCAGTCGATGTTATCAGCATTTTTTTCTATTATTTTGGTCAAATCACAAAAAGGAATTAAGTCTATTGCGGTCAGAAGGTGGTGGCAGCCATGTACGCAGATATGCAGTAATAAATCCTCCAAAGACAAAACACGGAAAACCACACCATTCTCTTCAACAAGACACGACCTGTCCCATAGGCCGCCAACATCAACTGCTAAATTGCTGTGCAGAGATATTATATTCCAATGCAGTTCCAGAACAGTTCCATTCTTACTTGTAAAAGGAGGCAAATGATGGTGGCTTTTCAAGGTTTTTTCCCAAGCTGGAAATGCTTGATCATAACCAATAGCCAGCAGAATCCGGCCCGCTTTGACCAGATCTTCTTCTTTCACCAACAGATCCATATCCGTCATGGTTCTCAGTGCAATATCCCCATACAGGCTTTTTGCCAACGCCAGTCCTTTAAGGGCTATAACTGGCAGTTGATGGTCAATGAAGGTTTTCAATACCCGGGATGCATCGAAAAACAACGTTGAATTCTGGGTTGCTTGGCTTCTGTATACTCCCTGCAGACTGTGCATGATACCATCCGGCACACAGTCTAATGGAATGGAACCGGCCTTCATACCTTGATAAAGCAGAGCACTTACTTTGTAACGCAAAGCCCTTTCTACCAGGCGAGCCCAATCTGCCGGCGACATTTTTCTCCATCTGACTTCGGAAATTTTCTTATTGGCCAAAAAATCACATAACAGCTGCGTTACGTCTTTTTTTCCCATACCCCACTCCTTACACATGCATACTAACGATAAAACTGTGCTTGCCTCTCAAAGAGATCAGCATAAATATCGTTGTAGTTCATGAGTTCTTCATGGTTGCCACTTTCGATAATCCTACCCTGCTGTAAAACAAAAATCTTGTCGGCCATACGGACGGTAGAAAAACGATGACTGATCAGGATGGCTGTTCGCCCCGATACCAGTTGGCGAAAACTCACAAACGCCTCATATTCAGCCTTTGCATCCATAGAGCTTGTTGGTTCATCCAGAACAATTATCTGTGCATCATTCATGAACGCACGGGCCAGAGCCACCTTCTGCCACTCACCAATGCTCAATTCTTCGCCGTCCTCAAATCGCTTGCCCAGTATTGTTTCATAACCATGAGGCAAGCGGCTGATAAGATCATCTATCCCTGAGCGGCGAGCGGCCAATTTTACACGTTCGTGGCTTAGTGGCAGAGAGGTGTTTCCAAACCAGATGTTTTCCCGTGCTGTCAAATGGTAGTGAGCATAGTCCTGAAAAATGATGGCAATTTCTTGGCGCAATGCGTTTGTTTCATACTGGCGCAAATCTACACCGTCTATGGATATAGACCCCGATGTCGGGTCATACAAGCGACACAGTAATTTAATCAGGGTCGTCTTTCCTGAACCATTCTCTCCCACCAGAGCAACCACTTCTCCCGGGTGTATGGTGAGGGAAATATCCTCGAGTACCTTTCGGGCACCCCCTGGATATTGAAAACTCACCCGGTTCAACACAATCCCTTGTCGCATGGGTCTGGGGACAGAAACGGCTTCAATTGGTTCAATGATGGTCCGTTTTAAATCAAGAAACTCATAGAGATTGGACAAGAACAGATTGTCTTCATACAGTCCGGCCAAACTGGACAACATCATCTGAAGAAGCCCCTGTACCCGCTGAAATGCCTGATAATACATGACTAAATCACCATATGTGATCTCCCCGCCTAGCGCCTGATATGCCACATATGCATAAGAGCCATAAATCGCCAAGGTGGCAAAGGCTTGAGCTATAAAATCAGCATAGTAGCGCTTGCGAATAAGGGACAGCCTTCCTAAGCGGAGAGATTTTCGTAAATCACTAAAGCGCTGAATGAATAAAGGACCCAAATTAAACAGGCGAATTTCCTTGGCATGACTGGTATCGGTGAGCATCCAATTGTAGTAGCCTGCTTTTCGCTCTGTGGAAGTCTGCTCGCGTTGCCAGCGATACATCTTCTCTGTAAATATTAATCGCACACCTGTTCCGGCTATGACCGCAAAGAATAATATGATTGCAATAAGCCAATGAAACGACACAAGCAATCCGGCAATTGCCAAAAGTGAAATTCCATTTTGGCCGATTTGAGCCAATCCATTAACGATACTGATGGGGCGAGAAGGGGCCTCCCGTTGAGCCCGATGGAGGGTATCATAATAATGTGCACTTTCATAATATTCCAGATCCACTTCGATGGACTTGGCCAGGAGGACATCATTCATGTGATCCGTAACTTTGAACCCCTGCCATTCGCTGACGATTCCTGCCAGCAAACGAATCAGGTAGGTGAACAAGGTGGCTGCAGCCATCAAGCCGACCAGCCACAGTACATGCCTGAAAGCGACCCCCTTATCTACCGCAACCATCCCTGCTGTAACGGCATCTATCATAAGTTTCATCAAATAAAGAGGCAGTAATGGCAGCACCCCTTGCACCACAACGAAAACACCGTGAATGATGGTTCCAGTCTTCGCACTCTGCCATACAAATTTCAAGGCACGGCCCAGCTTAAAGGAACGTTGTATTTTCTGTTTTATCGATTCCCTATTTTGCATATTCAAATGCTCTCGCAAAGAACCTGCTCAATCTCTTGCCAAAAGGAGCCTGTCAGGCTGATGTGAAGAACGTTCACCTGTATGACATGGGTCAAGGCGCAAAGGTTATTGAACTGTTCTAAATGCAGACAGCTCAGTTCTGCTTTTGGTAATCCCATGGTCATGAATATGGAAGCCTGAGTCACGGATTCAATCATCAAGCCGACCGCCTGCCCTGACCCAACCCGTTCCATCCGGTCTTTGGGTGCTTGGGTTAAAATAAAGATGCCCTTGAGAGGGACGGCTTTTTGCACATCCCAGGCGCCACCGGGTCCTCCATTTTGAAATCGGCTCCAGGTAGGCCACGGGTGCGCCCAGTATTTACCCTTCTGATCCTTTACCACCAGCGTGGTATCATCGCAAAGGGACAACCATGGACGCTTTAAGCGATTGCTGGCCGTGGTCTTACCTGTACCCCCCGGAGCGGCCATGATCACAGCGATGCCGTCACGCTCAGCCAGCGCACCGTGCATAAGCAATCCACCGTGAGCTTGAGCTTCTCGGGCGAACACCAGAGACAAACGCATCAGGTTGACATGGAGCCCTTCCCATTGCGCACTAGGACTCAAGATACACTTAACTTGGTCATGATGTCCAATGGCAAGTGGTACATAACTGTTTAACTCGGTGCAGTGCGCATCCACTCTAACCATTAGTTGACGCTTTTCCCTTAGCGGTGAAGAGTCAATGTTTCCATTGACCTCATGCAATTGCATGGCATCGCGCAGTTGTGAAATGATCACGGCGGCCTCTTCGTCCTCACTGGCAATCTGCCAACAAACCCCATCCGCCAGCACAAGTTCATACCTTACTCCCTTAGCCAGGAAATCCGGTTTTATTTTAATCAGAGACTCTTCTGCCCTAGGTTTTGACAGCATCCTGTCATCCACAAACAGATGATATGGCCGCTTTATCTGCCATTGATTCCGCTGCTCATCATAGCGTCCAATGTTATGGTCTCCCAACATGAGCAGGAATTGATCCCTCCCCTTAATGTGAAATACGAGGATCCGCGGTCGGAGCTTTGTAGGTAACAATCGAGCAAAAACGCCCCAATGAGACAGGGCTTGATAAAGAGGATGCAGTATCGGAGTTAGCCTCCTGCCCAGACTGCGACGCCAGCCATAACAGAGGCTTAACAGTCGCCCCGAATTTCCACCGATAATCCTTCGTCGCTTTTGCCCCTGCCAGGCAGCCACAACTTTTCCAATAACATGATGGGGTTGTAAAATAGCAAGATCCTCAAAGGTATTGTTGTCACCACGGGTGGATATTCCGAATGGAGTGAGACGGACAATTCGATGCACGACTGGCTGATTAACCTTATCAGGCAAAAACAAGACCACATCGCCAACACGCAAAGGCTTGTTATTAACCTTTTCAATCTCCATAAGCTCAGGCTCACACAGCGTCGGATTCATGCTGGGACCAACATAAGCAACAAAACAGCTGAACTCGGGACTTATCTCGCTTCGGTCATGAAACTGCATTTTTAACCGGAAGCACGTCTCGGTGTCTCTCTCAAACGTGAAGCTGGAAACAAACCTGCTTTTTCTGCTTGTTCACAGAACCAGAAAGGAGCCCACAGACTGGATTTGCTGTAGTAGTTCTGAGCCACACAGACACCCAGACAGCGTTCCTTCATCAGACATTGACCACAAACCCCTTCCAGTCTTCTGGGCAGACCCTCTCGCAGGGATTTCAAAATGGTATTTCCCCACCAGATTTTTTCCAACTTATCCTGCCCAACCACTCCGAAGATGAGCTCCATAACCTGTTCACCGATGCCGCACAGAGCATAATGTCCACTGGCAAGGACGCCTAATATACCAAATATTCCGCAAGCACCACAGCCATCACCGCTGGTGACATGCCGAAGAGATCGAAAGGCCAAGGGGGAGTGAAAAATAAGCTTCAACTTTGTCTTTGGGGCCAATTCCTGTTCCACGTGATGCCCGATTTCAATCAGTTCAGCAATGCTGAGCGTCTCATCATTTCTATGCAGCCTCTCTCCCCGAGCCGTGGGCTGCACAATATTGAATTTGAGAGAAGCGGCTCCCAATTCTTCAACCATGGGCACCATTTTATCCACTTGAGCAACATTGCTGCGCATCACACTGAAAATGACCTGTGGCCTTATGCCGACAGCCACCAGGTTTCGCACCCCCTGCTGCGTGGCTGCAAATGAACCCGGCACACCCCGCACAAACTCATGGCTTACTGCATCAGCGCCATCCATACTCACCGCAACAAATACCTGAGGGCATTTGGCAATTTCAGCGGCCATCTCTGGAGTGCACAGCACACCGTTGGTCTCAATGGTCAGTTTCAGACCCTCTCGGCGAATGATGTCTAGTATCTTGGTGAATTGGGGATGAAGCAAAGGTTCACCACCGGTTAATTTCACTCCACTGAGCCCAAGGGGTTTGGCTTCGCGGATGGCCGTCTCGATTAACTTAACAGCCAGAGTGGGATAGCGGGTACCGGTGGGGTCAAACCGAGGCCCCATCCAACAATGGCGACAGGCCAGGTTGCAGCCTTCTGTTAAATAAAAATAGAGGGTATTGAGAGTTTTTTTTTTCGAGGGTCTTACCATGATTTTTTTATCCTGTTATTACTGTTCATATTATGGTACCGCCTTCTTTGAGAAATTTTTTCAAACAGGCATCGGGGCTGGGATGGTCCACTAAACCGGTTAAGGAGTAAGCCAATCCCGGGCAGTTGCCCGTGCAATATGGGATGTAGGAACACCCCGCACAGAATTCAAATTCATTCAAGGGGATAGTTCGACGGTTTCTAAGCTTATTGAGAGCCGGACTGTTTTGCCAGATTTCAACCAAAGAATTTTGATTGATGCGCCCCAATTCCATATGGGCCAGCATGGTGCAGGGAACAATGACCCCATCGGTGCGGACCGATATTTTATTGCTCGGGCATCCACAAGCAGTCAGGTGACCGCCATTATGAAAAGGCGGCTTCCCCAGCTTCCTGGCCTCTTCCATTCGGCGCCACATCTGCCCATCCGTTAAGGGCCCGGCTTGTGACGAGATGCGGCCCTTATATTGAACCGATAAGCGATTCAGGGTGACCATAGCCAGTTGACGTTCTTCGGTATTAAGCAACACCTCATCTGCATTGCGACAGCAGGTCCCCATATAACCTGCCGAATTGGTACCAAAGCTGGGCAGGCCAAGCTCATCGAGAAGAAAGTGAGCGATCTCT